>Ga0209367_1000002_pt1 | contig 301504 bp, 237 predicted proteins | sample WorMetLIZISLAND2_FD_187412 | JGI IMG/M metagenome (GOLD analysis project Ga0209367, IMG submission 187412) | Marine gutless worms symbiont microbial communities from Max Planck institute for Marine Microbiology, Germany - Olavius geniculatus... ...
GATCCCCACTATCGATATGATGATTATCCTCATTATGAGGCTTTCCGGAATCCGGCTACGCAGAACCAAATCATGGGGACTCGAAGACATCGCCTTAAATTAATCCTTTAAATGGTAGATAGACCCGAATATTTTTATTAAAATGTTTCGCATGGTATTTACTCCACCCTGTCAAAGGCGCAACGAGAATAAATTAATCCGCCGGACAATAGTTCAAGCAACATTCTGCAAATTTCAAAGAATATTGTGCTACCCTGAACAGCCAATCATACAGGGCGGATTAATTTATAAATACTAAACTATCGGTTAATGGTCAAGGAAACGCAGCTCGAATGGTCATTGACTAAACGGATTGGGGGTCGTAAAAAGTAATGAATAGAAAGGAATTCGGATGGTTTATGAGAACACCCATCTCTGGGCGGCCCAACAGATCAAAAACCGGATCGAAAATCGCTTAATTGCGGAAATGATCGGCGGCTACGCTGACTTTTATTATCTCGGAGCCGTTTTTCCGGATATCCTCTACTACAGCCGTGATCCCCGCGTAAGCCGGGCCGCATACTTTCTTCACGGTGATACCGGGGTTCCCACCAACCACTTCATCTTCGGTGTTCTGGATCAAATCAAAGACAGGCCTGATGACAAAACCCTGGTTTTCGCATGGGGGTTCCTGACGCACTGCGCCCTGGATATTGTCTTCCATCCCGTTGTTTTTTATTTTTCCGGCTATACGCCCCGTGACGACCCCACCAGCCAACTGAACAGCGAATACCGGCACCTGCATTATGAGACCATCATCGATCGCCATTTTAATGACAGGGCCTTTTTGGAAGATATGATCAATCCGGCCGTCGTTAAGGATCTGATCCTTCCGCCGATGGGTAACATCTCCCGCCGGGATATTCAAAACTGCCTGAAAAAGCAGATCTTTTATTTTCGGTTAATCCACAACCGTCTTTACTATCTGATCTTTAAAAAGCTGGCACAAATGGGCCTGGCTGATAAACGATTGGTGGCCGGGTTTTATGCCAACCTCGCCGTCGAAACCAAGACGTTGCCTCAAAAACTAGTCTACCGGGACATCATTTCCGGCAGCGACCGCGAGACGACTCTCGAAGATCTGATGGAAGACAGCATCGATATGGCAGTTAAGATGATCGGGGCTGCCTATGAATACTATGCGGGAAATATCAGCAGACAATCCTGCCAACATACGATTGCGGGCCACAACCTGGACACCGGACGGTGTGACAAAACCAAAGAGGATATCCGATTCAGCATCAGGTCCCAACCCGGCAAAGCGGGAATTGAAGATTGATTATATCTGAATTTCATTTCACAATACCTCGCGCGAAGCTCCGCTCGGCGGTATGGCTTGAAGCCCGGTACATGCTATTTTCGTCTGAAATTCAGATCGTTAGTCACTTTTCTTGCTGAAATAAAGATTGGCGAGGGCGATCAACGATGTGCCGACGATGAGCAGAAATGAAATGGCATTGATGACAGGGGTGCTGCCGTCGCGCACCTGCAAGTAAAGGTTGATTGGCAGTGTCGCTTCATGGCCGACCAGAAAAAGGGTGGTATTGAAGTTCTCAAAAGACATCAGAAAAGCTACCGCCCCGGCGCCGATAATGGCTGGCCGTAAAAATCTCAGCGTAATATGCCAGATCACTTCCAAGCGATTGGCGCCCAGATTGAGGGCGGCTTCTTCAAGGGTGCGGTCAAATTTTCTCAAACGCGCCGACACCACCAGTGTGACCAGGGTCGCGATGAATGAAAACTGCCCCAGCACGACCAGCCAAAAGCCGGGACGCAACAATTCAAAATCCAAATTCCAGTGGGTTTCGAAATATATTCCCAGAGTGTTGCTGAGCAGTAGAATTGAAATTCCCAGGATCACCCCCGGGATCACCAGTGGTGCCAACATGAGAAAATACAGCAGAGACTTGAAACGAAAATCTTCCTGCTCGAATAAAAACGCGGCACAGGTGCCGACCACCAGCGACAGGATGGTCACGAAAAATGCGACCCGGAAGCTAACCCAGATACTGTCAAGGTTGATTTGATCATGGAAAATACCGACCCGCTCCGGCAAATTGGCGGTAAACCATTGCACCGTAAGGCCTTTCCAGGGTAAAGACGGAAATTGGGAATCGTTGAATGCCAGAACACAGGTTACCAGCAGGGGGGCAAAGAGAAAGGTGAAATACAAAATTACATAGAACTTAAAAAGTCGATCATAGGATCTGGATTTCGGCAAGGTCCGTATCATTGCACCACCTTTTTCAGATTCTGGCGCGTGAGCTTCAATCCCAGCCAGACCACCAGCGATGAAAGCACCAACAGCAGAAAGCCGAAGGCCGATCCCTGGTTCCAGTTAAAGCTGGCGATAAACTGGTTGTAAATTTGTTCGGTGAACCACAGTGAGTTTTTGCCGCCCATTAAGTTGGGGGTCAGATAGTTGCCGAGAGTCAGCATAAACACCACGATCGAACCGGAAACGATGCCGGGCGTGGCATGGGGAATAATAATTTTAAACAGAATACTCCACATGTTGGCGCCCAGATCGTAGGCGGCCTCGATCAGGCTGTCGTCGAGGCTTTCCAGAACCGAAACAATCGGAACCACCATAAACAGCATGGAGGTGTAAACCAACCCGAGTACCATGGTCGAATCCCGATACAGCATTTCAACCGGCTGCTGCAACACTCCCAGTCCGGTCAGAAAATGGTTGATGATGCCGCTTTCGCGCAGCAGGATCATCCAGCCGTAGACTCGCACCAATTCGCTGACCCAGAACGGCAGCAACAACAGCACCAGCAAAAAACCCTGATAGCGGATCGCCACAACCTTGGTAATGTAAAAAGCGACCGGCAGGGCAATCAAGAAGGTGAGAAAAGTCACCAGGATAGAGTACATCGCCGTTCTTACAAAAGTCAGCCAGTAAATCGGTTCTTCGAAAAAATAGGCGTAATTGTTCAAGCTCCAGGTCATCTGCCCATCATCGCCTTCGTAGCGAAAAGACATGATCAGCAGATCGATATGGGGCAAAACAATCATCAACACCAGCCACAGCAGGACCGGTGTCAGGAAGAAAAACAGTGCCCAGCGTTTTTGGTTTCTCATAACAGGTGCGGGTTCAAGGGTTCTGGGTTCAAGGTTCAGGGTTTCGGGTCGCAGGTTACGGGTTACGAGTTACGGGCTGCGGGTTGCGCGTTGCGGGTTGCGGGTTGCGGGTTGCGGGTTTATGAATGTCGAGTGTCGAATGTCGAATGACGAATTAAGGAATTCTATCGAATTATAAATGAAACCGACGCCCCCTAACTCTGCCCTTTGTTTTCTGTCTGCACGCCACGCGCCATGCCCTATGCGCCTTGCCGTTTTCCGACTTTGTCTCACCTGCCGTTCGACAAGCTCAGGCCCCGAGCAAGTCGAGGGGAGCTTGCCGAAGGCCGCATTCCGAATTCCCACTTCCAAAATCTGTCATCTGTCTCCACGCCATGCGCCATGCCCTATGCGCCTTGCCCTTTTCCGACTTTGTCTCGCCTGAGTTCGTCGAAGGCCGCATTCCCACTTCCCAATTCCAAATTCTGTTTTCTGAGTTCTGAGTTCTGTCCTCTGACCTCTGTCATCTGTCATCTGTTTTCGCGAAACAGATACCCGACATCTCGTTCCAGCCGATTTCAATTTTGTCATCCTTTCGGATGTAGTCGAATTGACGGGTTTGCGGTAATGCAACGAGCAGTTCCATGTCGGCATCGATCGGGTAGGCCAGCAGCCGGCTGTTGGCACCATCGAAGAGAATGTCCTTGATGACGACTTCAAAACGATTGAGCTCCTTTAAGGCAGCGTCGGGCTGGATCAGCATGGCTTCCGGTCTTAAAAAAAGATCTACCCGGTCTCCCGGCTGCATCGGCTGCCGGAGTTTGGTACGAAATAGATTGCCCTCGACGGTTTGCACTTCGGCCGTATTTTCATGGCACTGCTGAATCCTGCCGGTCCAGGTGTTGTTGTCCCCGACGAACTGGGCCACGAATGGCGTTTTGGGATCATTGTAAAGATTTTGCGGCGTATCGATCTGTTCGAAGACACCCCGATTCATCACGGCCACATGATCGGACATGACCAGGGCCTCGGACTGGTCATGGGTGATGTAAACGAAAGTCGTGCCGACTTTGGCCTGCAGCTTCTTGAGTTCAACTTTCATCTGTTCCCGCAGCTTCAAATCCAGCGCCCCCAGCGGTTCGTCCAGCAACAACACGGCCGGTTCCAGAACGAGACACCTGGCAATTGCCACCCGTTGCTTCTGTCCCCCGGACAGCTGGTCGATCTTTTTCTCACCGAATCCGGCCAGATCCACCCGCTCCAGAATGGTATTTACTTTCTCTTCAATGACCGCTTTGCGCTCGCCGCGTCGCTTGAGTCCGAAGGCAATATTCTGACCCACATTCATCATGGGAAACAGGGCCAAGTGCTGAAATATCAGGTTTACCGGCCGTTTATTCGGGGAGATGCCGAGCATGCTGCTTCCGCGAATTTCGATATTGCCCTCGGTGGGTTCCGTAAGGCCGGCGATCATGCGCAGCAGAGTTGTCTTGCCGCAGCCCGACGGACCTAAAATGGAGAAGAACTGACCATCCGGCACTTCGAAGGACACGTTGTCGACCGCGATAAATTCTTTAAACCTTTTTGTGACGTTTTGGACTGCCAGATCGATTAGCATAATCACCCCTAACCGCATGGGTCGGAACTAAAAAGATTGATAATTGCTTATAAAAGGGGGATAGCAATCCGGAAGACTGGAATGGTGGAATAATGGAATAGTGGGTTTAGAAATCGGTTAGCTTCTTTTCCTTAATCTTAAAACTCAGCAACCAATTCCGATAAAAACTACCCAAGTATCCAATATTCCAACATTCCATCATTCCTTGTGGATGTTCGACTTAAATGCTTTCAGATAGTCAATCAGGGTATTTAAAATGCAAATATTCTGTTCGACTATTTGGCAGCTTTGACCTTATCCAGAATTCGGCCCTCGATTTCTTCCAGCTTGGCGGGAACCGGCGGATACCATTTGATGTTGGCAATGGCCCTCAATGGAAAACTGCGTTCGAAATTGGCTTTAACGGAAGCATCCAATAATTGCACAGCCCCGGCCGAAGCCGTACCGTACTTTTCGGCGTTGGTAAAAACCGCCGCATTTTCCGGCCGCAGCATAAAATTGATCCATTTGTAGGCTGCATCCACATTTTTGGCTTTGGCCGGAATCGCAAAAGTATCGATCCAGCCCAAAGCGCCGCTTCTTGGCGCCACAAAATCGATATTCGGATTTTCAACATTCATTTTCCAGCCGCCCTGGTCCCAGGCCATGGCCACATGCACTTCACCGGAGCGCAGCGACTGCAGCAGATTATCGCCGTTGGTCCAATAATTTTTCACGAAATCCTTGCCGTCGATCATGGCCTGTCCGACTTTTTCCATCAATGCCTTGTAGGCCATGGGATCGCTATATTTGGCGAACGGGTTTTCTCCCATGGCAAACGCCAGCGCGATCAGGGTTGGTCTTTTGAGGCGATAGCTGACGCGGCCCTTGTACATGGCATTCAATATGTCGGAGTAGTCGTTGGCGTTGGGGGCAAACTTTTTGTTGACCACCAGGCCGGATGTACCCCAGCAAAACGGCACCGCATGGGGTTGGCCATTGACCATGGTGTTGAGTTTGACCGCTTCCAGCATAGATTCGATTATTTGGCCGGTTTCTATCTTGGACATATCGATGGGCTGGTAAATCTTGTACTTCTCCTGGACGGACGCGATGCGGTCCTGACTGGGCTGGGCCAGATCGAATCCGGCGCCACGGGTCGCCCGCAGCTTGGCTATCATCTCCTCATTGTTGGATTTGGTGACTTTAACCGTTATGCCGGTCTCCTTTTGAAACTTTTCGACCAGCGACTGGGGCGCATAACCCGACCAGGTGAGTAAGGACAACTCTTCGGCGGCGAACAGGTTGCCGAAGTTAAAGACCAGCATGATGGTTACAACGAGTGAAATTGCAAAAACTTTTTTCATGATTACAGCCTCCTTTTTTTAAGGGTTAATTCCTCGCAAAACAAAATCACCAAAACAACTTTCAATCTAAAAGTCAAATTAAAAATTCAGAGTTTGTGTCCTGATGTCATTTTGGCAAATAATTTGTCGTTTCTCCGGGTTGGGATATCGTTTTTCAGATCTATGATGCAAGAAAAGGTAATCCGTATGGACCTTTAAATGGTTATTAAATTCGGAGTGTTGGAGTACTGAAGTATTGTCTGACGGTTGGATAGCTCTTCTTGATATCCCAATACTCCAGTACTCCATTACTCCAGGTTCGAAATATTTCATAAGTTCTTGAAACCTTCGATTTACTTTTTTGGGGTATAGCAGCGAAGTTTTACCAAGTGTTACGCCGGGCAAGAATTCCTTGCTGGCAGTCACTTATTCGTGGTAAAGACCGCTGCAGCGAGTCCGGAAGGCGGTTTACAAACGATGAAGTGCAGCGACATCTACAAATATTCAATTTACAATATGCAATTCCCCGGTATAGCGGGATCACTGCTGCGCGGTGACCGGCTCGTCCGGATAGGGTCTTCATGACAGCGAAAAAACCGTATACCATTGTCTGGGACTTTGACGGGACCCTGATACCCAATGATCCCTGCGACAGCGAACAGACCTTGATGATGTACAAGTTGTATGAGGCCGGCGAGAAAATTTCGATTTTCGCCCATGCCCTGGCCAGGATTCTGATTTATGCGGACCAGAAAGAGTACGGTAGAAAATTATTCAAGCAATTTTACATCCGCTTTATGCAGGGGGATTCTGCCGATATATTCAAGCCGGTCGGCCGGCGCCTGGCCGCTAAAATCTCGGCGGCGGACCGGGAAGCTTTAACGGCGTTGGCCGGTCAGGGCCACCGCATGATCGTCTTGAGTTGCGGGACCGTGAACTTGAGTGAAGCCACCCTGTATGAAGCCGGGCTTGACGATTGCTTTGAGATCTATGCCGGCAACCGGTTTGAGACTGTGAATGGCAAGATCAGTTCCATGACCTTGCACGTTCCCAATCCGGAAGATAAAGTCAGATTTTTGACCGCCCGGAAAATTGATCCGTCCCGCTGCCTGGCAGTCGGGGATGGGTATACGGATATACCCATGCTGGATTGGGCGAAAATTTCAGTGTTGTTAGACAGGACCGGGCGCAAGCAACAAAGGTATGCCAATAAAAATTACCATTTTGTACGATCATTGCCTGATATTTTAGGAATAATTAATTCCCTTTAGGATCTAAGTTTTATCCGAGTCTGCGAACGGAAAAAATGGCCGTAAACCTTTGAACGTCATGGAAATTGATGACAATTGGACATGGGTCTAATTCAGGGATTTAGGAATTCAGGGATTTAGGAATTGAAGGAATTCCTTCTTTAATCAAATAGATTGGTTTTATCCTTTAATCCCTCAATTCCTAAATACTTCAATCCCTAAATTTGAAGCAAATAGACATCGATAGTGTCCAAATAAGTTCACTGATTCAATAGCAAGTTACGAAATCGGTAATTGCAGATATGAAACCTAAAAACCTCATTGTATTCGACATGGATGGCGTGATTATAGACGTATCTGCCTCCTACCGTGATGTGGTTCGTCAGACGACCGGATTGTTTTTCCAACCGGCGCGGGACGCGGAGAAGCTGCCGTCCCCCCTCTTCGAACTCTCAGATCTGGCGGCGGTCAAACAAAGCGGGGGACTCAACAATGACTGGGACCTGACATTTGCAGTGATCAGCCTGTTATTTTCCCTGGTCACCAGGCCGGACAGTTCAAAAAGCACTGATCCCTGGAGTCTTTACCATGACACGATCGGCCGCTGCGAGACGGCTCCGCTGGCAGAATATTTGCTGGCGACCGAAAAACCGCTGGCCGCCTTGCTCAAACAGCACGGCCGCTATCATGATCCGATTATCAGCCGCCTGTACCAGGGAGATGTCGGCAGCGGCAACATCATTAAACAGATATTCCAGGAAATTTACCTGGGTGAGGATCTCTTCAGGTCCACTTACAATATGGCGCCGGCAGTCTATTGTGACGCCGGCTATATCCTGCGGGAAAAAGTACTGATCGACCGGCAGCTGTTAGGAGAACTGGCCGCTGAAAACGTGCTGGCCATCGCCACCGGCCGTCCCCGGGCGGAAGCGGAATATCCGTTGAAACATTTCCGGCTGGAGCAATATTTTACGCAGATGTTATCCCTTGACGATTGCCTGGCCGAAGAAAAACGAGTCTTAGAAATGGAAGGACGGACGGTCTCATTGAGCAAACCGAACCCATTCATGCTGGATGCCATTGCAGCCAATAGCCCGGCTTCTTTTGATCGGTTTTATTATGTCGGCGACATGCCCGATGACATGCTGGCCGCTGCCGCAGCTGCGACAAATTGCCAGGGCATCGGGATCTTGTTAACCGCCCCCGATAGGAACAGCCTTAAAAAAGAACTGGAAAAAGCCGGTGCCGATTACATCATCGACAGCTTCGATGCCCTGAAGGGAATAATCCTTTGACAGGTAACGAATAGGTCTTACTCTTTAACAAAACAGAATTAAAACCCAACCCGGCGAAACCGGAAGAAGCCACAAAGCCACTAAGACACAAAGAAAAAATTATATAAATATTCTCGTGCCTTGGTCTCTTGGTGGTCCGCCGCAGGCGGATTTGATAAATCCATCGCAAACATGATGTGATTTCAAAAATATAGACACTACGGAAAGGACGACGGATGACGGCACTGGCCTACCAGCGAAGCAGCCAGCGGTTTGAGATAGAAGCTCCTGTTATACTTGAAGATTTTCGAACAGGCTTCGACTACAAAGGCGTCATTTTCAACTATTGTGCCGATGGCGTCTACCTAGAGGCCGACTACGCCCCGCGCCCGGGCCGCAAAGTCCACATCAAGGTTAACGGCGCCCGTCATGTTTTTCTCAATGACAGTTACCTGGCTGAAATCAGGTGGCGGCGCCCCTTGTCTGATGAAATCTCCGATTATTACTTTGGCATCGGCGTGCAGTATTGCTGAGTTCGCAAATCACCATTGTCAGAAACGCGATTTATTGGAGCCAATAATTCGCACCGGTGATGACCCGTGACTAGATTTTGGATTTTGGATTGCGGATTTTGGATTTAAGGTATTCTGTCGATTATATTAATGGATAGAGCGAAGCGATACCGACAATCCGAAATCCGAAATCCGAAATCTAAAATTCATAATTGGTTATAAGCAGTTGATGATGCAATTATTTTTAAATACCTTTACATCAAGCATTGCGAACAACATCAGACCTGCAAGCAATCCTCTCCCAAGACCTTATCCAGGTTGGCAACCACCTCATCGGCGTTGGTTTCATCGAAAACGATGGGGGGTTTCAATTTCAGAACATTATCCAATGGTCCGTCGATACTGATCAAAATCCCGTGATCACGTAGCCGGTTGATGACGTAATCGGCATGCTCCGTGGCAGGTTCCAGGGTCTCCCGGTCGGTGACCAGCTCGATGCCGGCATATAATCCCAGACCGCGCACGTGCCCGATGAGGGGATAGCTGTCCGCCAGCCCCTGCAGGCCCTCCAGCAGGCGCCGGCCGGCCTGCCGGGCGTTTTTCTGCAGTCCCTCGTTTTCAATAACATCCAGTACGGCCATTCCGATGGCACAGGACACCGGATTACCAGCGAAGGTATTGAAGTATTCCATTCCATTGGCAAAGGCATCAGCGATATCAGCCGTCGTGACAACGGCCGCCAGCGGATGGCCGTTTCCCATCGGTTTGCCGAGAGTCACGATATCAGGCACCACGTTCTGGGTTTCAAAGGCCCAGAAATGACTGCCGGCCCGCCCGAAACCCACCTGCACTTCATCCACAAGGCAAAGTCCGCCGGCCGCCCGCACGTGTCGAAAGGCTTCGGCCAGGTAATTGTCGGGCAGCACGATCTGGCCGCCGCATCCCAGCATACTTTCACAAATAAAGGCCGCCGGCCGCTGACCCTGCTCCTGGATCTGCTCGGCGGCTTGCTTGACGTATGCGGCATAGCGGGTGCCGGTCTCGGCCCCGGTGCCCTTGTGCGGCCCACGATAACCGTCCGGCATCACGACCTTGTGGGCCCAGTCCGGCGCCCCGCGCCCGCCGGGCCGATCGTGCTTGTAAGGGCTGATATCGATCAGGGCCTGGGTGTTGCCGTGATAGGCGCCGTCCACCATGATGATGTCCTGCTGTCCCTTGTAGGTGCGGGCCAGGCGCAGGGCCAATTCGTTGGCTTCGCTGCCGGTGCACACAAAAAAGCAGACATTCAGGGGGGGCGGGAAATTTCGCCAGCAGCCGCTCTGCATATTCGATGATGTTATCGTGCAGATAGCGGGTGTTGGTGTTGAGAACCGGCATCTGGCGTTGACCGGCGGCAACGACGTGGGGATGACAGTGGCCCACATGGCACACATTGTTGACCCCATCCAGATATTTCCGGCCATCCTCGGTGTATAGATACTGCCGCATGCCCCGCACGACCTTCAATGGTTTTTGATAGGAAATGCTCAGGTTCCGGCCCAGGCTTTGCCGGCGCACGGCCAGAATTTCCGACTCGGTTCGAACACCGGATGCCAGGCAGCTGTTAGGAATGCCCAGCACCAAATTGGGATCGGGACAGATATTCAGCCAGATCTCGCGTTCGCCGGGCCGGGCGACACCGGGAAACGTCCCGTCTTCTCCAAGCAGGTCTAGAATAATTTGAAAGTGAAGGTGCGGCGACCAGCCTCCGTTGGTGGCCGGCTCGCCGATGCGGCCGATTTGCCGGCCTTTTTCAACCGTCACGCCGGCTGTCAGACCGTTCAGCGAGTCCGGACTCAGGTGACCGTAGAGGGTGTAAAAAATCTCGCCTTCGTCGGTTCGATGATCTAATATGATGGTCGGCCCGTAGTCGAGGGGCGCCGGGTTGTTTTGGACACTGTGCACTTTGCCGCCGAGGGGTGCAAAAACCGGTGCGCCGCTCGATTTGAACAAATCAATGCCCAGATGCACGGTCCGGTGTTCGGCCATTTCCTCACTCCGGGCTTTGAACTGATCGGTGGTATAAAGCAGCCGGGCCTCATTATAGCGACCGATGCCGGTGCCGACGCCGGCGGCCCGCATTTGGCTGAAAATTTTGTCGGTGATAGACGACAGGTCGGCCCCCTCGCCGTCGCCGCCCAGCAGCAGACTGCCCAAACTCAAATCGAGCACCAGCTGCTCGGCACCACGCAGATCGTCCTCCACAACCGGTCCGAAACTCGCCGTATTGCGCCGCAGCCAGGATGTAATGCTCTCGGATTGAGGCTGCGGCGGTAGTTCACAGGCCTGCCGGAAAGTGTAGTGAGCCAAATTGGGGTGCAGTTCCGCCAATTTTTTCAGTAGTTCCCAGGCCGGTTTCTCCGATATGTGCAGATAGTCATTATCCGGTTCATGCCGCTGCTGGTTGGCCGAATGGCAGACGCTCATGCATAGCCGCATGCAGATCAGATCAAATAGCACGGCCAATTCCGGTTCCTTCAGTGGGTATACCTGATGATAGCCGGCAACAACCTTCTTAGCGGCCGCCAGCGGATCGATCTTGTCCAGCATGGCATAGGCGCAGACGATGGCCACTTCATTAACGGTTTGGCTGTAGACCATATCGCCGAAGTCGATGATGCCGGATACTTTACGGCTCCACTTGCCGTCCGGTGCGACCAGCACGTTGTAGTCATTGCCGTCATTGTGGATAACACTGGTGCGCAGGTTCGACAATTGTGATTCGGTGGCAGTCCGGTAGCGCGATAAAAATTGCTCCACCAATTCCCGATGGGCGGTTTTCCGGATCAGGCCCGTATATTCGGTCAGGACCCGGCCGGCGTTGTTCAAATCCCAGTGAAAGTCGCGATGAGTGGCCGGATGGTCAAAGTCCTGCAGGTTTTGACTGAGATTGCCGAAAAACCGCCCCAGGCTGACCAATAATTTCTCACTATGCGGCTTTACCAGAGCCAGGGGTTTGCCGGGCAGATAGGTCAATAGCCGAACAAAATAAGACGTTCCGTCATGTCCCCGGATCGTTGCAATTTGCTCACCCTTGACAGTCGAACAAACCCGCGGCGCAATGGTGCTGTCCGGTTGCGTCCCTGGACATCTGTGCTGGATGTGCATCATGGCCCGGTTCTGGAAGTCCAGGACCGTTTCATCTTCCGTTGAATTGGCTATTTTTAGCACATAGGCCTCATGGTTATCACAAGACAGGCGGAAATTCTGGTCCCGTTCACTGTCCAACAACTTGGCGGCGGCATCGAGGGCGAATAGATCCTTGGCGATTCTTACGGCATCCTGTTGGCTAAACCTGGGGGAATGCTGAACGATGGATGACATGGAGCATTGTTTCCTTCCGGATTAAAAGTTGTCGTTCATTTGTCTGGTATTGTAATAATAAAACGATATGGTTAGCCGAATCCGGCAGAAGTGTCAAAATATTTTGCACTTTTTAAAAATCCAATAAATATGCTATGCTATTGTTCAGGGCCCAAGGTTGCAGCCCGCACCGGCGCGCTGGTTTAATAATCTTTGTGAAGACAGAACCTTAAAGGAATAATGTATGCACCGAGCAGCTAAAGTATCGATGTTCGTGATAATGACAATTTTAATTTCAGCAGTCATTTCCCCCCTTAATGCGGATAGAAGAGATCTTCACTGCTATATTCAGGCAAACACGGTGGATGTTAGAGTTGAAGTATGGGAAGAAGACCGGCGCGGCAATAAAGGGCCGCTGCTTTGGAAAGGCATCGTCAGGAAGGGTCAGAGAAAGAGAATAAATACCCGCACCGGCGGTATTCGGGTTTCCAGCGCCACCTATATTGATACAAACAGTCCCCTCAGTGGAGATACCAGTCGATGGTGCGACGAAGGCTCCAGGGTGGGCGTACCCTAGTTCGGCCTTCGGTATTCGGCACTCGGCATTCGACATTCGGCTTTCGGCATTCGGCATTCGGCATTTGTGACCCCGGAACTTGAAAACCGAACACCGAATGCCTTTCAGCTTTGAGATTTGAGCTACCCTTTCCCATAATCCACAATCCCGATTCCAATTTATAAATAGCGTCATCCGCCCGCACGCTTTGCGCCAGGCTCCAGGCGCCATGCGCTGCCAATCCGAAATCCGCATTCCGCAATCGAATACCCCGCAACTCGCAACCCGAGTCTTTCCTATTCCTTTTCAACTTCATCCGACAAAATCCCCGCATCCTCGGCCTCACGGGCGGCGATCTCGGCCTTGGCGACCGCCTTGGCTGCCCGCCGCGCCAATTCCTCGGCCTGCCGTTCGGCTTCCACCACTGCCTTTTCAGCTTTCTCCAGCGACTGTGGATCGGTGGACTCCGGATCGCTTTTGAGTTCCAGGGCCCGCCGCCTGGCTTTATGCGCGGCTTCGGCCGCATCATCAGCTCGTTTGCCAGCCCGCAGCAGCATTTTGCGGGCGCGGTCAAGATCATCCAGCAATTTCGCCCGTTTGCCGACTTCACCCGCTTCGGGCTCTGCATCCAGGTCGAATTCCTCGGCGGCCATGACCAGCGCCACCACCGGCAGCAGAAACAGGGTGTCCGCCATGGGGTTGCCAAAAGTATCGACGACACGATTTCTTCGAATTCGAAACGGGAGGAACACCAGGGCTGATTCGGCCGAATATTCAGCCAGGGTGTCGGCATCGGCCGGACCCACCAGAATAGGTTCGGCATCGATGCGGACATCGTCCAGCATGCGGGTAAGCTCGTCGAGGGATTGATCGCCGCTGTCAGACGGTTTCACGGCCAGCAGACGGATTCGGGCCTCACGCCAGGGGTCGCTGCGGGTTAACAAGTAGGCCAGCATCAGCATCAGTCGGCTGCAGGCGTCACCCCACCACCAGACATCGATATGATGGCCCTTGAGATCGGACTCCATGAGATAGGCCCATTTATCGGCCTTGGCGTCCAGAATGATCAGATTGCAGCCGAAAAAACGAGCCACGCGCAGATTCCGGCCAAATTCCTGGTTGTGCAATTCCAATAAACGGTGTGATGACTGGCCCAGCCAGTTGAGCAGTATCGTATTGGCCCTCAAATCGCCCAGTCCATGGGCCTGCACCACAGAGAGGATACCCGCCTGCAAGGTCGGTGCAACGACGGCCAGGGATAATGCCTGGGCGCCGTTTCTGGCAATATCCTGACGCAGCTCCAGTTCAGCCTGTTCTTTAACTTTGCGCATCCCGATCCCCTGATATTCAATTACCTGCACGGCGGTGGTCAAACCGCTGCCGCCTTCGATCCAGGACGCAAACTGCAATAGGCCGGCGCGACGCTGGGGATTGTCGGAAAACGCCAGAATCTGGGGTCGCCAGTCACGGGGATGCTCAAGCTCGGCCGATGCTGCCAGCAACAATTCCCGAATCTGATGCAGGTGATGGGAACGGCGGCTGTCGGCCCAGCGGCTGGAGCCGGCCGTGCGTTTGATATACTGAAAAATCCCAACCACCACCCCAACCGCCACCAGGCCGGCCTTCAGATCGACTGCCAGCATGGCGCCCAGGCAGGCCAGAGCCCCTGCCAGGCTCAGCCACTTGTGAAAATAGCGAAAACGGGGGCGGAAAGACGGGCTTTGGGATTGCGCCTCGTAAAAAGTAGCATAATTCAACAGCCCGTAGGAAATCAAAAAGAACATCGCAACAATCGATGCGATCAGGTTGAGCTCGCCGAAAGCGACGGTGGCATAAGCGATGCCGGCGGACAGCACCACGCCCCGCCTGGGATTCGCGCTGGGACCGGATCCTTTGGCAAAAAAAAGTCAGAAAAGAAAAAATGCGATCGGCCGCCAACGACTGGATGATGCGCGGGGCGCCTAGAAATGATGCCATGGCCGATGACAGGGTGGCGGCAATCACACCGGCGCTGACCAGTATCCCGAAATAAGCGATCCGGTTCATTGCACCGTAGTCGTTGATCAGAACCTCGCCCGGCAGGGCCGCGGCAAAGAATAGCGCGGCCAGAAAATAGACGATTATGGACACCCCCACGGCAGCAAAGGTGCCGGCCGGCAAGCTTTTGCCCGGGTCTTTCAAATCGCCGGACATGCTCACCCCCTGGGTAAAGCCCGTGACCGCCGGGAAAAAAATGGCAAACAGGGCCCAGAAACTCAGCCCGCTTTGCGACGCCGTCCAGTTCTGGACCAGCAGCCCGGCGTCCCATTGCCGGAATCCACCGATAAAAAAGGAAAGAATCGCGGTGAACAGGACGGCCATGACGCCATACTGAAGCCGGGTGGCCCAGTCGGCCCCCAACCAGGCAAAAATAAACAAAAATGAAACCGCCGCCGCCGCAATCCACTGGGGCATCAGCGGGTGGTTGGCCGGCAGCAAGGCTGCGACGGCTTCGCCAAAACCCAGGCAATAAAAGGCAATTGATACCGATTGGGCCAAAAAGAGCACAATTCCTAATGCGCCGCCGAATTCATGCCCCAGGGTTCGCGATATCAGGTAGTAGTCCCCACCGCCTTTTATCTTCAGATTGGTGGCGATGGCCGATAGCGAGATGCTCGTCAAAACCGAAATGCCGTTGGCCAGAAGCAATATCAGCAGGGCCCGCGCCAGGCCGGCATTGCCCACCACATACCCCAGCCGCAGAAATAAAATGATGCCTAAGATGGTCAGCACACTGGGTGTAAACACGCCGGCAAAAGTGCCGAGAGTCCCGGTGGAAGGTGTTTCGGAAGATCGGCCGGGCGGTTGCGGACTACTTTTGATATTATTCATTTGCTCTTGCTATAAAAACAGAAAAAGTTGTAGTTCTATCTTACTCGTGGCTGTCTCACGGCGTCAACAATATTGCCAGAATCATTAACCGAAGTTATCTTGTGAATCAATCAGTATTTTATCTAAAGGAGGTACCATGCGCTGGAAATTGATTCTGGGCATCGCAGCGGCGGTTGTTGTTGTCCTGATCGTCGCGGCCTATATTGTCATTGCAACGTATGACTTCAACAAATTCAAACCCCGGATTGCGGATTTAGCCAAGCAGTACACCGGCCGGGAGCTAACCCTCGGCGGTGATATTGAACTGGGGTTGAGCCTGTTTCCAACCCTGGTGGTCAATGATGTGGCGTTTGAAAATTCGGCATGGGGCTCCAGCCCGCAGATGGCCCGGGTCAAGCGCCTAGAGGCGCAGGTCGACCTGATATCGATCCTGCGCGGCGACATAAATGTCAGCCGAATAGCGATAAAGCAGCCCGAGTTTCTGATTGAATTTGATAAATCAGGCCAATCGAATCTGGAATTCAAGGCTCCCCCCAAACCGAGACCGGAAGCAGTTGAAGATTCGGCTGGTGCCGGCCGGCACGATTGGCTAAAAATCAAGGAGGTTCAGATAGAAAAAGGCACGGTTTCTTATCAGAACCATCAGAGTGGCCGAACAGAAAAATTAGCGATCGAAACGCTTAACTTAAAGGCCCCCGATTTTGGCGCCGCGATCGAAATAGACCTTAAATTCTCCTATCAGAAAATCCCGTTTCAGATTAGCGGAAGTCTTGGTCCGATTTCCGACCTTCTCAATCCGCAGGAGCAGTGGCCGTTGGATTTGACGATAACTGCAGTTGGTTCAACCGTCTCCCTTGCCGGACATATCACGAATATCATGGAAGCAAAGGGGATCGACCTCAAACTGGATGTCAAGGGCACGGATATCGCCGGATTACAGCAGTTCAGCGGTGATCCCTTGCCGGTCCAGGGGCCGTTTAGCGTGGCCGGTCGTCTCAGCGCCCCTGCCCTGGATGATTTCATAATTTCCGATATCACGATTTTGGTGGGTGAAAGCCGAATCAGCGGTGAAATGACACTCAACCGGCAATCAGCCAGGCCCCGGATCACCGGCAAATTTCATTCCCCGAATTTGGATCTGCGACCGTTTCTGAAGCAGGATCCTGATGATAGCGAAGCTAGCCAAGCGGCAACCGCAACCGGAAAAGGGGATGCCAAAAGCGACAAGGTATTTTCCACTGAGCCATTCGATTTTCAAGCTTTGCAGCAGGCCGATGCCGAGGTCAGCTTCAAGGCCGATCAGATATTCACCCACCGCCTCGCACTGGATAAATTTGTCCTGAACCTGTCCTTGAAAAATGGACACCTGGTCGTCAAACCGCTCACCACCAACAGCGGCGGCGGCACCCTTTCCTGCGAGTTAGATCTTCAAACCCAAAAAAATCAAGCCGAATTGAATACCCAAATTATCGTCGAGAAGATAAATCTGGCAGAGATGCTCGGTAAACTCGGCATCGCTCGCGACCTGGATGGCGTCCTCGATGTCACCATCAACCTCAAGGGCCAAGGCGATTCAGTGGCCGCCCTGATGGCCGGGCTCAATGGCGATGTCATCGCGGTGCTGACCGAAGCCCGCATGCCCGTCAAGTATTTGAATCTGGTGGGTGCGGACCTAACGACCAGTCTTTTGAAAATCATGAACCCATTTGAAAAGAAGGCCGAAAGGGCGCCGATTAACTGTGCGGTGTGTGACTTCAATATCAAAGACGGCCTGGCCCAAAGCGACATTATCATGCTCGACGACCCGGACAAGACCTTGTTTAGCGCCGGAACCGTCAATCTTAAGACCGAAGCCCTGGATTTCGGCATCGAGACCCGACCCAAAGAAGGCCTGGGAACCCAGGAAACCGGCAAGGTCAGCGTGAGTCTGAGTGCCATTACCAAGCCCTTCAAACTGGGCGGCACTCTGGCCAATCCATCACTGGGCATCAGCCCCCAAGGAGCAGCCAAAACCTTGGCCTCGGCCATATTCAGACCGGGGGGGGTGTGGCATCGTTATTTGTTACCACTTCATCCGGGAAACAAAGCCCATGCGCTGCCGCCCTTGAAATTGCAGGCGCAGGTCCGGCCAAGAGCACCGGGAGGTCCGGCCAAGGAAAAGAACAGGAAGGCTCCGGGGACAAGAAAAAGGAAGGTTTGGGTAGCCGGTTAAAGAAATTATTCAGCAGCCCCAAAGAATAGCTAAAATCATCAGTAATACTCTACCGACAATTTATAGTCTTTGTTGATAAAAATTTGGTTTTATAGTGTCAAAAATGAACTAAACTGCCTAGATTGACTAAAATTAAGGAGACGCTGCGCTCTGTCTTTTTTATAAAACCGACAGAATACCATAATTTTAGATCATTTAAGCTCATTTTGAATTTTAGATCAATTTTTCACTTAAAATAACGACCACCTGATATTCGGATAAATCCCTTATTCCAATAATGTGACACAGTAAAACTAGCCTCCCACGGGGATGGTCAATACCGGCGCCACTTTTTCATCGGCTGAGCTTCGGATCTTGGCTGACCAGAATACCTTCAGGGAACTGAAAAATTCTTTAGTGCGCAGGTTGGCGTCGTCAATATAGAACCAGTACCCACGATACTTCGTCGCCAATGCGGCATTCATCGGCTTTTCCTTGGACGTGAGGATGCTTACCCCCTGTCCCGCTAGACCCACCGGCGGATATTCGATGGCTATCCCGGTCCGGGCATGCTCTTCCGGCAGGTCAATCGACGCGCGCAAAATCTCAAACAAGTCTTCCGTAGAACGCGTCGACATGGCAATACCACGCCAGTCAGCTCCTTTCACGGCAAAGTAAACCGGCAAGATGATATCCTCCGATAAATCCGCCGACATCGGCAGGCCAAGCAAATTCAAATATTCACGCATCTGCGACACATACCGGGGTGTATAACGCCTGATGAGCATAGCGAATGCGATAGCCTGGCGCGGATCTTCGGCCCAGTCCAAAATGCCCGCTTGACGAAGCTCGGTGGTCAGCTTGGCGAATCGCATAAACTTCGGATCCGGTTCAGCCAGCGGTGATGGCAGAAAGTCAGGATTGTAAAGATCATTGATGCGGGTCACCAGCAGGGTCAAGAATTTATCCGGCTCCACTGTGGCACGCACGAATAATAGCAGGGTGTCTAACTCGATAGGGGTCAGCATCTGGCGGAAAAACTGTTCACTTTGAACCGGCGCATAGGTTATCGTGGGATTTTCTTCATAGATCACACCACCGCTGAAGGGTACCAGATTGCCGACGTAGTCTTCACTATCGCCGAACCCCAAATTGACACCGGCGCTTGAACTGAATCGCACGTTGGCCGCCACACCGGTGACCGCCAGCAGGCTGTACAATTCGCCGTAACGGCTGCGTACGATCGACATCAAAAGCTGCTCATCTTCGGTTTTATTGATTGCTTCGTTATAAGAAGCCCGCCCCATGCTGATGGAGCTCGGGCCAACCATTGCACAACCGGCAAGGAAGGCTGTGAACAGGCAGATGGCTGCTTTATTTATTACGGATTGGATTTTAGACCGGCAAATTCGCATGTTCATCTCCTTTCACCTTTGAGGTTCGCGCCAAAATAAATTCACAGATTTTAAGCGCAAACTCCAAGCCCCATTGCGCGCCGTAATAGTACACCCATAGTTGCATAAAATTTTGAATTCAAACTTATTTGCTGCAATGGAAACCGCTATCGGTAATGATTGATTCTGGATTCTGGATTTATTTGAATTCACCGATAGTGTATTTTTAGACAACCAGCATCAAGCATCCAGCATCTACTTGAAGAAATCAACGAATTTGGACAATATGACCAAGCTATATAGTGAGAATGAATGCAATGTTAAGGTATATTTAAGACTCCCTGGCGGCCGCTTCCAGCCACCTGGGGAATTCAGTGGAATCCAGCAGCACCTGCGCGCGTTCCCAGCGGTCAATGGCGTAGCTCCAAAAATCCAGATCCAATTGCGAGATCTCGTGCTGAATGGCGCCCCAAAGCGACCAGACGATATCCGAGGAAATCGCGTATAGATGAATGCGGGCCAACAGGTGACGGCGGGGAGCTCCAAAATAAGCGGCACACAATTCGGCGCACTGATCGGCGTTATACTGCAATTCCTGGCAGGCGTTGCCCAACTCGAAGCAGGGATCGTTATTGCCGCTGTAGTCAAAATCGATCAGGCGCAGCCTTTCTCCTATATCGATGATATTTTCGGCAACTAGATCATTCGTGCAGGACACGGTAGCAAATGGCGGGCTGCTGACGGCTCTTTCCATATGGCCCAGCACCGCCATTCGCCGGCGATAGCCGGCGGGAACGGCCCAGTTATGTTCATCAAGAATGTCCAGATAAAAATCCGCCAGCCGAAAGATATTGAAGTCTATTAGAAATCGCTGGGCAGTGTGTAATTCGAGCAGAACTTGAGCCAGGCGACCCGGCATACCGGGATTATTCATGGTGGCAAGGGACATGGTTTCACCATGGATAAACTCCAGCACCATGACCTGGTGTTCCGGCAGGTAATGCAATACTTGTGGGCCGACCCCGATAGCGGAAGCTGCCTTGGTATTGTAATGTTTATTGCTTCCGTCCACGCCCAGGAATTGGGTGCTGGCTCCCGGAATGCTCACAAAGTAAGGCCGGCCGTCAACATCTATCCGATAATTTTCATTGGTAATGCCCCCGGGCATCTCCTGAATGTCCAGCATCTTGTCGCGCCAGACGTCAATTTTTTTTACTACCTCCTCGATGGTAATCGGCATAGCCAAACTCACTCAGTTGATGACGGAAGCCGGATAGGTTCCCTTTTGGCCGCAACGGCGTACATGTGAGAACTGAATAAAAATGGTTTCAGGTGTCGGGTGTCGGGTGTCAGCGTTTGGCACGGCCGTTGCTCGTGTGAAACCACGTAGAAAGCGAACCGCAGAACCGCAGAATATCGAATAACGAATTTCGAAGGATGGTTTCGCTTCGCTCAGTCGTTTTAAAATAAACAGAATACCTTATTCGATATACGATGTTGGACGTTCGACGTTCATTAGTTTCTATACTCCGATCAAACTGGAAGCTTCCAACCAGCGACCGTGCTAAAACCTGACACCCGACACCTGAAACCTTCAATAGAGACAAAGCGCAGCGATTCCACCATTATTCATTTGTCAATATTCATTAGTCATTTCTATCCGTTCATTATTCATTTCTTGACCAGCGCCATCACCTTCGCCGCTACCGCGGATGCCTTCATGCCGTATTTTTCCATGATGGTGCCGCCCGGAGCTGAAGCACCGAATCGATTGATTCCGATAACAGTGCCCTGACTGCCGACATACCGCTCCCACCCCATGCTGATGCCGGCTTCGACGGCCACTCTGGCGGTGAGGTTGGGCGGCAGCACCTTGTCGCGATAGTTTTTGGAAGCCCTTTCAAACAACTCCCAGGAGGGCATACTGACCACACGCGCGGCCACGCCTTTTTTGGCGAGTCGCTCCCGGGCTTCCAGGCACAGGTGCACTTCCGAACCGCTGCCGATTAAAATCGCATCCGGTGTGCCGTCCGTGTCGGCCAGGATATAGCCTCCCTTGGCCAGGGCCACAGCCGACGGAAATTGCTTGCGGTCCAGCACCGGCAAATTCTGGCGGCTTAAAATCAAAGCCACCGGGGCATTGACGGTTTTTATGGCCACCCGCCAGGCAGCGGCCGTTTCAGTGGCATCCGCCGGCCGGATAACGATCAAGCCGGGAATGGCCCGCAAAGCCGCCAGATGCTCCACCGGTTGATGGGTCGGGCCGTCCTCGCCGACGGCGACGCTGTCGTGGGTAAATACGTAGGTGACCGGCACCTTCATCAAGGCCGCCAATCGAATGGCCGGGCGGCAGTAGTCGGCGAACACCAGGAAAGTACCCCCGTAGGGTCGGATGCCGCCATGCAGGGCCATACCGGACAGAATTGAACCCATGGCATGCTCGCGCACCCCAAAACGAATATTGCGACCGCCATAGGATCCTTTTTGAAAATCGAATGATGATTTTATCAATGTATTGTTGGACGGGGCCAGGTCGGCCGATCCGCCCACCAGATTGGGCAATTTTTCCGCCAGACCGTTTATCACCTGGCCCGAAGCCGAGCGGGTGGCGATTGGGCCGGCATTGGCAAAACTCGGAACCTTGGCATCCCAGCCCCGCAGGGGCTTGCAGTAAATAGCGGCCTGCCATTGTTCGGCCAGCTCCGGGTATTTTTTCTCGAAGGCCTTGAATTTCTTTTGCCATAGGCTTTCCGCTTTTTTGCCCTGCGCCACGCATTTTCTGAATGTTTTCAGGGAGGCCGGCGGTACATAAAATTTTTTATTGGGCGGCCAGCCGAAGTTTTCTTTGGTCAGGCGGACTTCCTCTACACCCAAAGGTGCACCGTGGGCCCCGTGGGTATCCTGCTTGTTGGGGCTGCCGTAGGCGATATGGGTGCGCAATACGATCAGCGACGGTTTGCCGGTATCGGCCTGGGCGTCTTTGATGGCCTGTTCGATGCCGGCCAGGTCGTTGCCGTCATTGACCCGCAGGACTTGCCATTTGTAGGCCCTGAAGCGGGAGGCAACATTTTCGGTAAGCGCCAGTTCCGTTCCGCCTTCGATGGATATCTTGTTGTCGTCATAGATGCAGATTAATTTCCCCAATCCCAGATGACCGGCCAACGATGCCGCTTCCGCGGTAACGCCTTCCATCAAATCGCCGTCACCGCACATGGTATACGTATAGTGATCGACGATCTTCTGACTGCCCTGGTTGAAAACCGCTGCCAGGTGGCGCTCGGCCATGGCCATGCCCACCGCGTTGGCAAAACCCTGCCCCAGCGGACCGGTGGTCGTCTCGACGCCGGGTGTATGGCCGTATTCCGGGTGGCCGGGAGTCATGCTGCCCCATTGGCGAAAATTTTTGAGTTCATTCATCCCGATTTTGTAGCCGGTCAGAAAAAGCAGGCTGTAAAGCAGCATGGAGGCATGGCCGCCGGAGAGCACGAAGCGGTCGCGATCCATCCATTGCGGGTTTTTGGGATTGTGTTTTAAAAATCGGGTCCACAGCACATAAGCCGCTGCAGCCAAACCCATGGGGGCACCCGGGTGGCCGGAATTGGCGGCCTGGACGCCATCCATGGCCAGGGTCCGAATGGTATTGATACACAGGTCGGCAGCAGCGGATTGTTTCTTCGGTGAGGTTTTCTTCATTCCTTAACTCTCCTTCTTAGAAGTAATTGTATAAATTCCAAATCTCAATTTACAAATCTCAAATAAATTTCAAATAACAAACCTCAAATTCGAAACAGATCTTAGTATCTGAAAATCTTGATTTTGCATAAGTGCAAATCTTGGGCATTACCCCTCAGCCTGAATTCTGGTCTAAAATTTTGGCTCATATCGAAGCCAGTTTTGGTTCTTGGTGTTTGAGATTTGGATATTGTTTGTTATTTGTTTTTTGGTGCTTGTATTTTTGAAACTTAGGGATCTCGCAGGACGCCATCCCAGCGGCCCGGCAGAATCCTTGTCTACCACACAATAATTCACTTTTTCAAGACCTCACCCTCTGGATCGTATAAAACATCCGCTGCAACAACGGCGGGTAAGGTTTCACCGAATATCTCCACCTCAAAATTGGTATTCTGTGCGGTCAGGTTCAGGGGAAGGTAGGCAAAGCCGATATTCTTTTTGACCATATGCCCGTATCCGGCACTGCGCAGGCGCGATATAACGCGACCTTCATAAATGACGGCTTCACCTCCGTAAAGTGTCAGATATTCTTCACTGCCGATAACCAGGGTACACAGACGCTGCCGGATGCCCTCCGCCTTTTTCTTAGCCAGAGCCGATCGTCCGACAAACTCCCCGGTATCCATCTTGACGCAAAAACCCAAACGCGCTTCGTAGGGATTATCGCTGGCCGTGATATCGCTGGCCAGAGCCGCATACCCTTTTTCAAGACGCAAGGCTTCCACGGCCTTATATCCAAAGGCCCGAATACCGTAGACTTGACCTGCCTGCCAGAGGCGGTCCCACACAAATACCGCGTCGCGCGCCGGAATATAAAGTTCCCAACCCAGTTCACCCACGTACGAAATCCGTTGGGCCAGAACGGTCGTGCCGTTGATGTCAATTTCCAGGGCCGTCATGTAAGGCAAGGCATCATCGGACACATCGTCGGCGGTGACGGCCGCCAGCACCTCCCGGGCCCGGGGACCGTGCAGTCCGATAACGGCGTATTCCTCGGTGACTTGCCGGACAGTGACGGGCGGGTCGTCGACGTGAATATGGGCTCGAATCCAGCCCAGGTCGGAATCAACCTGGGAGGAACCGCTCACCACCCGGAAGCGGTCCTGCGCCAGGCGGGTAATCGTCACATCGCCCGCGATGCCGCCCTGCGAGTCCAGAAATTGAGTATAAACAACGGTTCCGGCCGGCCGCTCCAAATCGTTGCAGGCCAGCTTTTGCAGCAGAGGCAAAGCCCCCGGGCCGTCCAGGTCGATTTTGCCGAAACTGCTCATATCGATCATGCCCACTTGTTCGCGCACGGCCCGGCATTCCCGCCCGACAGCTTCATTGAAGGCGGGTTCGACCCAGCCGCCCCATTCCCGCTGTTCTTCACCGGCGATCTTCCACCCGGAATCAGGATTGAAGTAGTTGACCCGTTCCCAGCCGTTCTTGGCGCCGAAAACCGCTCCCAAATCCTGCATTCGTTGATGCAAGGCACTGATGCGGCGCGGCCGGCCGACCGTACTTTCATCGTGGGGGTAGTGGGTGTAGTAATAATATTTGTAGCATTCACGGGCGCGTTCGGCAGCGTAATGGGGATCACGATAGTTGCGGCCGAAGCGCCAGGCCCGGTAGGCGTGCAGGTCCCATTCCGTCTGGCCGTGAACGATCCACTCGGCCATTGATTTGCCGATGCCCCCGCCGCCGCCGAAGCCCTGCATGGAGGAGGCGCAGGCCAGCCAGAAGCCTCTGCGGCCCGGCCATTCGCCCAAAATCGGGCCGGCATCCGGGCTGAATGCATCGGGATGAGCCACCAGCCGTATCATCCCGGCTTCGGCCAGAAACGGCATGCGCCGGATGGTGTCCTCCAACATCGGGGTGAACCGGTCGAAATCATTGGGCAGGTCGGCGGCCTCGTGCTCCCAGGGCACGCCGTCGATCCAGCAGGCCGGCGGATTAAGCTCCCAGCCGCCCACCAGGTATCCGCCGCTTTCCGGCCGGCCGTATACCAGGTAGTCGTAATCGCGAAACGTGGGACTGTCACCCGGGATCACATGCCCCTCCACCGGTTCCAGGGCAATGTGCTGATGAATTACCGGCGTCGAGGGAATGACCACACCGGCCATGGCGGCCACCTGAGCCCCCCAGATGCCGGCGGCATTGACCACCACCTCACAGCGAATATCGCCTTGATCGGTCTTGACGCCGGTCACTTCGCCGGTGGCCGCAACATCGATGCCGGTGACCCGCGTCCGGGTATACACTTCGGCTCCCAAATTGGTTGCGGCTTTCGCCACGGCGTAAGTGGTTTCATGGGGATCGATATGCCCGTCTTCCGGCAAATAGACCGCGCCGTACAGGTCCTCCGAACTGATCCAGGGCATCAGCTCAACGGCCTCCTGGGGTGCGATGATTTCCACATCCAACCCGATTCCTTTGGCGCGGCTGACATTACGCTGCAGGGTTTTGAGCATTTCCGGGCTGGAGGCCAAATTGACGCTGCCCACCTGAGTGTAGGCCTTTAATTCCCGATAGAGTTGACTGCTGTATTGCCGCATACGCATGATGGTGGGCGAGGTGTTGAACTGGGTCAGCATACCGGCCGCATGGCAGGTCGCCCCACTGGTCAGCTCGCCTTTTTCGACCAGCACCACATCCGTCCAGCCGGCCTTGGCCAGGTGATAAAGCACGCAGCAGCCGGTTATGCCCCCGCCGATGACGACAACCCGGGCTTGATCTTTCATAATTGGAAACTCCCCTAATAGAATGAATGTTGGACATTGAAAATTGCTTGAGTTTCTATCATTAGATCGAATAAATCCCAAATCTCAAATCACAAAATCCAAATAAATCTCAAATCACAAAGCCCAAATTCGAATCGAATCATAAATACATATTGGGTACGTTTCGATACGGCGTGACGCACCTTAATCGTAGGCGGGAGCTCGTCAGGCCGGGGCTGACATGGCGCCCCGGAATACAGACGACACGGCCTGCGATCACTTCCGGCGAATCGAGGCAAGCTCGACCCGCGACAAATCTGGAATTGTTTGGGTCATTTGAGATTGGAATTTGGGATTTTTTTGTTATTTGTTTTTTGATGCTTGGAATTTTTGGTTTTCAACTCAACAACAAATTGTTGATTATATTCGAATTATTTATTATTTTCATGCGACACCAAACTACCTTTACAACAAGATTTTCTTCTTCTCCGGATCATAAAGGACCCGGCTTGCTTCCAATTTAGCGGTGTAGACTTCCTTATAGGATTCGATTTCAAACTCAAGATTGGGATCCGCCGCCTCAACCGGTATGTATCCATAACAGATGTTTTTCTTCACCGTGTGGCCATATCCGGAGCTGCAAGTGACGCCCAGTACTTCTCCGCCATGAATGATGGGGGCACTGCCTTGGAGCATCAGCGGTTGACCGGTGTCGATGGTGAAAGCGCAGAGCTTCCACTTGGGACCGTCCGCCTTGACTTTTGCCAACGCGTCTTTGCCGATAAAATCGTCTTTATCGAGGGCGACACAAAATCCGAGTCCGGCATCGAACGGCGTGTACTCCGGCGTCAGTTCCGATCCCCAGTCGGCGTAGCCTTTTTCCAGGTGCAGGGATCCGATGGCGCGGTAGCCGGCATTTTGAATGCCAAAGTCCTGACCGGCTTCCCACAGGGATTCGTAGACGTGGGCCGCGAATTCGGTGGGTATGTACAGTTCATAACCCAGCTCCCCGACATAGGTTACCCGAAATGACAGGATGGGTGCATATCCGACCGTGAAATATTTGCAGGTTCCGAACGCAAACCCTGCATTGCTGATGTCGGCCCCGGTCAGTTTCTGAAGCAGTTCCCTGGATTTCGGCCCGATAACGTTAATGACCGCATACGCCGATGTCACCTCTCTGACTGAAACCGAACCATCCGCCGGCAGATGATTTTCGATCCACCATAAAGCCCTCAGTCCAAAGGCGGTCCCGACGACCAGCAAAAACCGGTCTTCGGCTAAGCGCCCGATGGTCATATCGCATTCGATGGTCCCCCGTTCATTGCACATCTGGGTGTAAATGACTTTTCCGACCGGTTTGTCCACCTGGTTGGCACACAGTCGGTTCAGGAAGGCCAGGGCGCCGGGGCCTTCCACTTCGAATTTGCAGAAGGATGACTGATCGATCAGCACGACGTTTTCCCGGGCGTTTTCATGCTCGGCCGCCACGTGTTCAAACCAGTTGGGAATCTCAAAGGTATGATCGTCTTCCGCCGCCACCCCCTGCGGAGCAAACCAATTGGCCCGTTCCCAACCGTACTTGGCCCCATATGAAGCGCCTTTTTCTTTGAGCAGGAAGTAAAGCGGGCTGCGCCGGATACCCCGGGCCGAATCATGCTCCTCGGCCGGCCAGTGAATCGTGTAATGTTTGCCGTAAATTTCTTTGGTTCTGTCAACATTATAACGGCGGCTTTGGTGGTAGGGGCCGAAACGGCGAATATCCAGCGGCCAGATATCCAGACTGGGCTCACCCTCGATGATCCACTCGGCCATCATGCGGCCCGCACCGCCGCCGGCCGCAATCCCGAAGGCATTAAAGCCCACGGCCACAAACACATTGTCACGCTCGGGTGCCGGCCCCATGATGGCATCGCCGTCGGGAGTAAAGGCTTCGGGACCGTTGACTAGCTTGCGAAGTCCGGCTTCTTCCAGGCACGGCGTCCGTTTGGTAGCCGGTTCAGCCAACTGGAGAAAATGATCGAAGTCGGAATCCAGCAGATTGGAGTTAAAATTGTTGGAAACGCCGTCGACGGCCCAGGGGATACCGTTGCGCTCATAGCCGCCCATCACCAGCCCCCCGACTTCTTCCTTGTAGTAGATCAGATTGTCCTTGTCGCGAATCGTCGGCAGATTGGCTGGCAGATCCTTTACCGGGTTGGTCACGGCATACTGATGCATGAACGGAACGGCGGGGGTATTGATTCCCAGCATTTCACCCACCTGATAACCCCACATGCCGGTGCAGTTAACCAGGATCTCGCACTTGATGTCGCCCTGGTCGGTTTTGACGGCCGTTACCCGGTTTTTGTCGAACTCGAAACCGGTAACCAGGTTGTTGCGGTAAATCTTGCATCCCCGGCTGCGGGCACCCTGGGCCAGGGCTTGGGTGATCCCGGAGGGATCGGCCTCGCCGTCGGTGGGCATGTAGGCGGCGCCGATGATGCCGTCCAGCGAAATTATCGGACAGAGATCATGGGCTTCCTGGGGCGTGATGATATTCATCTCCAATCCGAAGCTGCGCGCGGTCGTCGCACCTTTTTTCAATTCATACATTCGCTCTTTGGTGGAAGCCAAATGAAGGCAGCCGCTCATCTTCCAACCGGTCGCAAAACCGGTTTCCTCTTCTAGCCGGTCATACAAGCTGACGCTGTACTGCAGCATGCGTGTAATGTTGCGCTCGGAGCGCAGCTGGCCGACCAGTCCCGCCGCATGCCAGGTCGAGCCGCTGGTGAGTTCCCCTTTATCGATGATTACCACATCTTCCCAGCCCATCTTGGTCAGATGATAGGCCGTGCTGCATCCCACGATGCCGCCGCCGATAATGACTACCTGGGCACTGTCTTGCATGATTTTCTCCTTGTTCAAAGTCGTATAATTATAATTGGATTTTACGAGTCGAAAAAGTTGGTAAGATAGTTAGATGAAGTAGCGACGAGTCGAAAAAAAATCCCAAATAGCAAATCCCAAAAAACAAACAATTTCCAATGACCAAAATTCCAAATATCAAACCTGTTTTGGGCATTGGGTATTGGAGTTTGTGATTTATTTGGAATTTGGTGTTTGAAATTTGGGATTTGCACTTACCTCATCACTACCTCTTACCCCGTTAAAAATACCTGAATATAGTAAACAACTATCAATAGTTGCGAGTGTGTTATTCTGTTGCCTCGTCTAATATCTCGACAATATCCTTAACTACCGTATCGCCGTTGTTGTCCCGGATCCCGTCGGTGAGCATGGTGATGCAAAAGGGGCAGGCGGCGGCTACCTGGTTTGCTCCGGTCGCCATGACTTCCTGAGCCCGCTCGTGATTGATGCGGCTGCCGATGGTTTCTTCCATAAACATCCTTGCCCCGCCGGCCCCACAGCAGAGTCCTTTATCGGCCGTGCGATTCATTTCCGCCAGCCGCCGGCCCTTGTTGACAAACATTAAGAGATCACGCGGCGCTTCAATAATGCCGTTCCAGCGGCCCAGGTAGCAGGAGTCGTGATAGGTCAGCTGTGCGGTGGGATTCCCGCTGATCTTCAGCCGGCCCTGCTTCAGCAGGTCCAGCAAAAAATCTGAGTGATGCACGACCGGGTACCTGGCGCCGAATTGAGGATATTCGTTTTTAATCGTGTTGAAGCAGTGCGGGCAGCCGGCCAAAATCTTCTTCGGTTTGTACTGGTTAAGGATCTCTGCGTTCTCGGCAATCATCATCTGGGCCAGGTATTCGTTGCCGGCGCGCCGGGCCACATCGCCGTTGCAGCGTTCTTCTTCGCCGAGAATGGCGAAATTGACGCCGGCCTTATTGAGCACTCGCGCCATGGACTGGGCGATCTTTTTGCCGCGATCGTCGAAAGATCCGGCACAGCCAACGTAGTACAATATATCGGCCTCCGGGTTATCGCTCATCAGCGGCACGTCCAGGCCTTTAGCCCAATCGCCCCGGGTATCGCTGCCGAATCCCCAGGGGTTGGACTGGTTTTCAAGATTGTTGAACGTTTCCTGCATTTCCGGCGGAAAGCTTGATTCCATCAGCACTTGGTATTTGCGGGCTTCAAGCAAGATGTCAAGGTGCTGAATATCGACCGGGCAAATGTCTTCGCAGGCCCGGCAGGCCGTGCAGGACCATAACACGTCATCGGTTATGGGAGAAGTCTCTCTGACCAGTGGCTCGACTTTTTCGTTGTCCTTGGCAAGCACAGCCGTCGCCTGGTCAAACAAGTCAATTTTAGCATCGTGAATCACCCGTTTGGGCGACAGGGGTTTGCCGGTCATGTCCGCCGGACACTGCTCCTCGCAGCGGCCGCACTCGGTGCAGGCATACAGATCCAGGACGTTTTTCCAGTTCAGCTCCGAGACCCTTCCCAGCCCGAAACTTTCCGCCTCTTCATCTTCGATATCCGTTTTGATCATCGCTTTGGACCGCAGCAGCGGCTTCAAAAAAACATTGGGCACCGCCGCCAGCAGGTGCAGGTGTTTGGAACCGGGAATGTAGATTAAAAATCCCAGAATCGTCAGCACATGGATCCAGTAAAAAATTTCGAAGCCCACGCGAGCGGCCCCGGGCGATAGATCCTTCAAATTAATGCCGTAGTACACCACCTTTGAAATGGTGAGATAGTGGTCGTAGTCGAATCCGCGGCCGCCGATGGCGGGCAGGAGCAAAAAGGCATTGATCAGGTAAAAGGTGATGATGATGACCGATGTGAAGAGAATAATCAGACGGGCATCGAGGCCGTCGGTCAGGTATTTCGGCTTGACGAAGAGGCGCCGGTATAAGGCGTATCCCAGTCCGACCAGAACCGGGAAGGCCAGAATATCGGCCACGAAAATATAGGCGCCGTATAGGGCCGGCAATACGTAGCCCACGTGAAAAGCGGGAATGACGCCTTGAATCATTAGTTCCAGCGAGTGCGGCTGCACAGCTAAAAATCCGAAAAAAATCAGGGTGTGGGCCCAGCCCGGCAAGGGGTTGCGCCGAACATTGCGCTGGCCGAGGACATCCGTAAACAGCACCTTGATGCGCTCGCCGATCCGATCCGGCTTAACCGCCGCCTCCCCCTGAACGCTGCGCATCAGCATAATGAGATGTTTGACTCTGGTAAAAAAAAGACCGAAGGCCCCAACAATGGCAACCGCCATTAAAACCGATTTGATCCAGGAGTAAGGAGTCATTTTTCAATCACCACGATATTGATCTGCTGCTGTACTGTTTCAGGTTGCAGTTGCCGGGGTGGCAGAGATTGGAAGTCGGAAGTCGGACCCGGCGTCGCCCCTAAAGGACGGGGCTATGCCGCGGCAAGGATGCGGAAGTCGGAAAAAAGGAAATTGGAAATTTTCAATTGGCCGACTACCATCTAACCTCAACTTATCCGTCACCAGCTACTGCTATTTTGCTTTGAGCTTCGAGCTTCGATACTTCAGCTTTGAGCTTTGAGCTTTCAGCTTTGAGCTTTAGTGCTTTGAGCTATGAGCTATGAGCTAACTTTGCTGTTCCCGCAGCACCTCCGTCAGCACCGGCACAACTTCGAAAAGATCCCCGATGATGCCGTAGTCGCACTTGCCGAAAATGGGTGCGTCTTTGTCGGTGTTGATTGCCACAATGACCTTGGAGGTTTTCATCCCCGCAAAATGCTGCACCGAGCCCGAAAGGCCGCAGCCGATGTAAAGTTTGGGACTGACGGTTTTACCGGTTTGCCCCACCTGCATGCTGTGTGGTGCATACCCGGCGTCCACCGCCGCGCGCGACGCACCGACGGCAGCCCCGACCAGATCGGCGCACTGCCGCAGGATTTGATAGTTGTCCGCCGAGGCGATGGGGCGCCCGCCGGTGATGATAATATTGGCTTCTGTTAAATCGACTTCCTTCGACTGGCTCCGTTTGACTTCTTTCACAGCCAGTTTGCCGGAATCCTGCACCCCAGCCTGGTAGTTGACGGCTTCGGCTTCGCAGGGAGCAGGTGAAACATCGATGACGTTCGGCCGCAGACCGCAGATGTAAGGATTGGAATTAAATTTGATGGTCGCCAAAGTTTTGCCTGAAAAATGGGACTTGGTCACGGTCCTGGCCGCTAAATCGATTCCCACGCAATCCTGCACCAGGGGAGCCTCCATCAGTGCGGCCAGTCGCGCCAATATGTCCCGCCCCTCAGCGCTGCTAAGCCCCAGCATGACTTCAATATTAAAATGACCAATCGCATCAGCCAGCGCCGCAGCCAGCAGACCGGGGCTTGCATCCAGGTCGCCGGCGGAAGCGGACAATTCAACGATCTTTTGAACGCCGTATTCCTGCAGAACGCTCTTGGTCGACTCGTCCGCCGCCCCTAAAATAAAAGCGCAGATATCATTACCGCCATCACCCCGTGCGGCAGTAATCACGCCCAAATTAGATTCTTTTACGCCAACGTCACCGGTTTCAATCAGTAGGCCGATATTTGACATTTTTCAGTTCTCCCAAGCTTGATTATATACAGAACCACATATAAGGTTCAGAACTAACGGTTTAAGGTATAGGGTACAAGGTCTAAGGTATAAGGTGGAAGGTGGAAAAAAATCTAAAATTTCTTAAGTTCTTCTTTCCGACTTCCGCATCCTTGCCGCGGCATAGCCCCGTCCTTTAGGGGCGACGCCGGGTCCGAATTCCGAATTCCAATTTCTGTTGTCTGATCACTGAAACCTGACACCTGATACCCGGGTTAAAGGACCTTCTCCTCTTCTTTCAAAGTCTTCACCAATTCCTCGACCATCTCCCGCGTGGAGCCTTCCATCATCCGGGCCTGTCCCCGTTCGGGAACGGCTTCCAGTTTAACGATTTCCGTCTGGGGCGCTGAGAGATCCAGGCCGAGCTCGGCAATGTCGATTTGCTTGACTTCTTTTTTCTTGGCTTTCAAAATATCCGGCAACTTGGGATAACGCGGCTCATTCAGGCCTCTGGTCGCTCCGATGACGCCCGGCAGCGGCATGTCGATGACCTCGCGGGATCCGCCGCCGATCTCACGTTCAGCCGTGGCGGTCCCGTCCAGGATGCTGAGTTCGACAACATCCGAGATCACGGGCATATCGAAGGCTTTGGCCAGCCGGAAGGCGGTTTGCATCCCCTCACTGTCGATGGACTGTTTGCCGCAAAATATCAGATCGGGAGAACCATCCTGTTCAATGGCTTTTTGAAGGGCTTGGCTGGTCAGGGCACTGTCCAAAAAATGGCTGTCCGTTTTGACCAGAATCCCGCGGTCGGCCCCCTGGGCCAGTGCCGCCCGCATTGTTACCAGGGCCGATTCCTTGCCGACGGTGACAATCACGACTTCGCCGGACCCGGCCTGCTTGACCTGCTGAACCGCCTCCTCGATACCGTATTCGTCATAAGGGTTAACGATGAATTTGCAGGTTTCCGCGAATCCGGTACCGCCGACAACGGTTATTTTGGCCGCCGTGTCCGGAACGTGTTTGACACACACATAAACTTGCATGGCTGCTTCCTTTCGAAACACGAAATTGGGTAAATCTTGACTAGAAAATTTAGTATAAAATCATAATTTTTGTCAAAACACTAATAATATTTTCACATAACTTCAGATTATACACCAATGGGAGTAAAGTTCATTGGGCATCAGCAATTAATAATTAATCCGCCGGACTTTGGTTCAAAAGACATTATTCAATTTCTAAACCACAATATATACTACCCTGAATGGACTATACTCATGGCGGATTAATTATCCGAAGTACGACCGGATAAATTTCATGAACTTTTCATTTTCTTCATCGGTCCCGGGAGTTACCCTGAAATACCCGGTCTTGCCGTGAATTTCACCGATCTTTTTTAAATATATTTCGTGTTCAAGGGCGGCCTCCAGAATTTCCTCGGTCGTCTTGCCGGTCATGGTGCCGTCGATCAGCATGTAGTTGCCGTTGGCCGGATACGGTTTAAGTCCCAAATTTTTGAGTTCTTCAGTAAAAGTGGCCATCCATTTGTTGTTATGCTCGACCTTGGCTTTGACCTCCTCCGGGTTGTCGATGATGGCTTCGGCAGCAGCGGCCGACATCCGGCTGACGTTCCAGGGCAAAAATACGCGGTTGAAAGCGGCAATCATCTCTTCGCTGCCCAGCACAAATCCAAATCGAATACCGGCAAAGCCATGGGCTTTGGAAAAGGTAACCGATAAAAACACGTGGGGGTATTTTTCGAACAGCGGCGCCTTGGAAGGCCGGTCCGGATTGTAGTCAAGATAGGCCTCGTCCACGCACAGCGGTACGCCGGTTTCGCAAAACCGCTCGAGGTCATCATCTTCGATAAAGACACCGGTGGGATTGTTGGGGTTGATGATCAGGATCAGTTTCGTGCGCTCATTGATGGCAGCTAGCATGCCATCCACATCGTAATTCAGGTCGTCTTCCCTGACCGGGACTTGAACGACCTTGGCATTGCAAAGCTCGGCCCGCGGCGGAAACAGCTCGAAGGTCGGGGTGGAAAGCAGGAACTCATCGCCCGGCTGCAGAAATACCCGCATCATGGTATCGATGGTATCCGAAGACCCGTTGGCCAGGGCCACATTGTTCGGACCCACCCCATACATCTTTCCGATCTTGGTCCGCAGCCGCAAAAAACTGTCCGGATACCAGTTGCCGTGCCGCAGGGAATCCGCGACAGCCTGGATGACTTTTTCCGAAGGCGGGATGGGGTTTTCATTGAGCATCAGGCGAGCATTATCGGGATTGTCCATGGCCTTGTCCAGAATACCGACATTATATTCTCTCGAAGTATACAGCCAGGGAACAATCCAGTCTTTTAACTCTTTTTTCATTTTTGTCTCCTTTTGAGATTTTTTAAAATTTAAATAGTATAAAATTTGGGCCTATCTACCAAAGTAAGGCTGTCTTAGTTAAGCTAGTTTTGGGCTTGATTTGTAGGTTGGGTTGAGATCCCGAAAAACTTTGTTGGGTTTCGTTCCTCTACCCAACCTACTGACTACTGCCTGATGTCGTAATTTCGAGGGCGGGATCGAAACCCAACGCCTTGAATTCGACCAGATCGACTTCATCCTTAATTTTGTTTTTAAGTCCGAAAAAATTTAACCCACATTTTTACCATAGTAGTCATTGAGTTTGAGGTCATTTATATCAATTTATCGCAATTGCTTTGTTTTCGACAACGTTGTCTATGCTTCAATAAGATACTACCAGGCGCCTATATTTATAGCAGTGTATCGATCGAAGTATACTCGAGCCCGAAGGCGTCCGCGACACCTTGATAGGTAATTTTGCCCTTGACAACATTGGCACCCAGCTTGATTTCCTCATTTTCCTGCATGGCTTTTTGCCAGCCTTTATTGGCAATTTCAACGGCATAGGGCAGGGTCGCATTGGTCAATGCCAGGGTAGAAGTTTTGGGCACCGCACCCGGCATGTTGGCCACGCAATAATGCACCACTCCTTCAACCGTGTATATCGGCTCGCCGTGGGTTGTTGCTTTGGACGTCTCGAAGCATCCGCCCTGGTCAATCGCGACATCCACCAGTACCGCACCTTTTTTCATGGTCTTGAGCATTTCAAGGGTCACCAGTTTAGGGGCTTTGGCACCCGGGATCAGCACCGCCCCGACCACAACATCAGCCTCTTTAATCAGCCGGCGGATCGTCGATGGTTTCGACATCAGCAGAAAGCAGTTGCTGGGCATCACATCGCTCAGATAGCGCAAACGCTCCAGGTTCATATCGAGGAGGTATACCTTGGCCCCCAACCCGCAGGCCATTTTGGCGGAGTTGATACCAACGATACCACCGCCGATGATAACGACCGTACCGGGGTCGACACCGGGCACACCGCCCAGCAGAATGCCGTGGCCGCCTTGGGCCATTTCCAGATATTTGGCCCCCTGCTGAATGGCCATGCGTCCGGCAACTTCACTCATGGGTGTGAGCAGCGGCAGTGAACCATCCGATTTTTGAATCGTCTCGTAAGCGATGTTGATGGAATCGCTTTTTACCAATACATGGGTCAGTTCTTCGGCCGCGGCCAGATGCAGATAGGTAAATACAATCTGATCCTTGCGGATAAGGTCATATTCGGCGGGCAGCGGCTCCTTGACATGCATGACCATTCCGGCTCGATTAAAAATTTCCTGAGGTGTTTCGACTATTTCAGCACCAGCGGTTTTGTATGCATCATTGTTAAAACCACTGCCAAGGCCGGCATTGGCTTCAACCAAAACCTCATGGCCATTTTGCCTCATAATCTCCACTCCGGCAGGTGTCATGCAAACGCGATTTTCTTCAGCCTTGATTTCCTTTAAAATGCCTACAATCATGATAAGCTCCTTTTGATTTTAGATTTCGGATTTCGGAACGGTGAACCTCGAGCCGATGCGCCTACAGTAGCTCATCGATCGCCACATACTCGATACCAAATGCGTCGGCGACCCCTTTATAGGTAACCCTGCCATCCACCACGTTGGCCCCGGCCTTGATGGCGGAATTGTCCTGCATGGCCTTCTTCCACCCCTTGTTCGCAATTTCCAGCGCATATGGCAGGGTGGAATTGTTCAGGGCCAGGGTAGAAGTTCGGGGCAAGGCCCCGGGCATGTTGCTGACGGCGTAATGAATGATGCCATCCACCGTAAAGGTCGGATCCGCATGGGTCATTTCGCGGGAAGTCTCGAAGCAGCCGCCCTGGTCAATGGAAACATCGACCAACACCGAACCCTTTTTCATGGTGTTGAGCATTTCCCGCGTCACCAACGTGGGCGTTTTGCTGCCCGGCACCAGCACGGCCCCGACCACAAGATCTGCCGCAGGCAAAATATCGCGGATATTCGCCGGATTGGACATCAAAGTGACACAGTGATCGGGCATTACATCGCTCAAATACCGCAGGCGATCCAGGTCGATATCCAGGATATACACTTTGGCACCCAGTCCGCACGCTAGTTTAGCAGCGTTGATTCCAACCGTTCCGCCGCCGATAATCATCACCGTGCCCGGATCCACACCGGGCACACCGCCCAGTAAAACACCATGGCCGCCCTGGGCCATCTCAAGATATTTGGCGCCTTCCTGAATGGCCATGGGACCTGCGACTTCACTCATCGGCTTTAGCAGCGGCAGGTTGCCGTTCTCGGTTTGAATCGTTTCATAGGCAATCCCAACGGCGCCGTTTTTCATCAGCGCCCGGGTTGTTTCCTCCAATGCGGCCAGATGCAGATAAGAAAAATAGATCTGCCCTTTTTTGATAAATTCATACTCGGAGGGCCGCGGTCCCTTGACCCGCACGATCATTTCCGAACGGTCGAATATGTCTTCAGGGTTTTCGACAATTTCGGCCCCAACGTCCGCGTAGGCGGTGTCGTCGAAACCGCTGGCCAAACCGGCATTTTGCTCTATCAGCACCGAATGGCCATTTTGACCCATAACTTCAACTCCTCCCGGAGTCAGGGCCACACGATTTTCATCAGCTTTAATCTCCTTTAGGATGCCAACAATCATTTGCTGTCCCTCCTGATTGGAATACGTTTAGAAATCAATTTTTCTCCAGGCACCGGCCGGCAAAATCCACCATCTCATTGGTGGCCTTGGAAAACTGCTCGGCTGTTTTCTGCAGGGGTGGAATAGTTGCGTATTCATCACGCGAGTAGCCGTCCGCCGCAAATCCTTTGGCGAAATACGGAATCTTCATGAGCTTGTCTATCAGATCCTGGGGAATATCCTGTTGGATGCGATCTTTTTCAAATTTGATCTTATCGACATCGGGCAGGAGGAGGACTTTGGAAATAAATGAGGGCGGACAGGTCACCACCGTAGCGGCGCCGGTTTTTTCCTCCAGGTGCCAGATGCGATCGATTCCGTCAACCGTCGGTCCCACGATCAAAGAACAGGACAGCATCTTGCTCGGCAGGTTATTGTCCTCCAGGTATTTATAGGCTTTTTTGAAAATCGCCAGCTCTGCCAGGCGAACTTCCCCGTCGGACAGTTCGATGCCCACTTCCTGGCCATGGCCTTTCAGATCACCGAGGTTGCCGAAACGGCCTTCCATGTGGGTGATGACCGAACGCCAATGGCTCAGGTCGACGCCGTTTTTCTTGGCCGTTTCAAGGCCGCGTTTGACGCTGTCGGCACAATCCACCAGTTGGGAAAGCACAAAAGTCAAGGTGTTGTTGGTGGGGATGCCCTTGGCGGTCAGATACTCGATCACCTCATAGCCTTCTTTGGAGCCGGGAACCTTGACCATCACGTTGGGGCCGATGGCGGCGATTTCTTCCGCCTGCCTGAGCATGGCATCTTTGTCGAAGACGCTGCGCGGATCGACTTGTCCGGAGAGGTAGCCTTCCTGATAGTTGCTGGATTCAAACAGCGGCATGTACATTTCCGAGCCGCGTTTGACAACCATCTTGTAGAGCTCCCAGAACAGTCCTTCTTTGTCCAGCCCTGGATTTCCAGCCAGAATACCCATGGCTTCCTTCTCCCAAAACGCCGGATCATCTTGGATTGCCTGCAGTGACAGAGGCGGATTGGTGGTCACACCGCGAAACAATTGTTTCATGGGATTTTCCGGATCATACATCCGCTTGAATTGCCTTCGCAGGATTTCATGATCGGCAGGATCGGCCTGTTCCAGCACTTTATTGCACCAATTTTCGAAAATAACCGGAGACGAATCCCACCAGATTTCCATGCCAGGGCTGACATCCACCAATCTTTCGAAAAAATTTCTTTCTTCCATGCTAAATTTCCTCCTCTTTGGATTTTCGCTAAGACTATCCTAAAAATGTTATAGATGTATACACAGCCAAATAGTAAAAAAACAATGTTAATTTTCGATTTGACTAACGTTCAACTTGGATTAAATAAAATTCACAAAATTCGAAAAATTTGCAGGCTTCGCGCCCTGTTTGTTCACTCCGCCTTCAAACTGAAGCCGTTGGGTTTGGCGTGGTAGCGCCCGAGCTCGATTTCAATGGTGTATTTATCTCCCCGGTAATAGGAGTGCAGCAGCTCGATGGGCATGCTTTTTTCATCGTAGGTAATGTATTCCGCAAAAATGGCGGCCGTATTTTTGGCCACGTCGAGTATTTTGGCGATCTTCGAACTCAGATTGACGGCACGGATGGTTTGTTTGCCCCTGGCCAACTCAACCCCGAAGTGCTTGGACATCAGGTCGTACATGGAGCCGGTCAGATCCAGATCGAGAAGACCTTCGAACATCTCTCCCGGCAGGTAGCTCTCCTCGTAGATATAGGGTGTCCCATTGCCGGCCCGCACCCGTCGAATCGCGACAACTTTTTTGCTGGAACCTAAAAAAAGATTGCCGGCCACATGGTCGTCGGCGGTTTCGATCTGTTTGCTGATGACGCGGGTTTCGGCTTTAATGCCGCTTTGGCCCAGCATATCCGTAAAACTCGAGATGCGCTCGAGCTTATGCCTGAGTCCGTTGGATGCAGGGCTGCTGACGAAAGTTCCGGTGCCCTTTTCTTTTCTCAACAACCCCGCGTTGGTCAGTTCGCCGATGGCCTGACGCAAGGTATTGCGGTTGACCCCGCACATTTTGGAAAGTTCGACTTCGGAGGGTAATTTCCCATCAGCTTTGTAACGGCCGGATTGGATCAATTCCTTTAGCCAGGTACTAATCTGGAGGTATTTCGGGATTGGATTGGATTCGTCGACGATTTTCAATTTTTGCTTTCTCAATATTATCAGAAACTAATCTTTTCTTAACACGTTGATAACAATATGAATGTATATAAGGTTAAAGATCGGGAGAGATGAACTCGACTACAGTTTATGTTTAATGCTATAGATGTATATACAGGTATACAAAGTTGATTGCAACCTAAAAACCAGGTTTCCTGTTTTTTTTAGGTCACATAAGGATGCCTTTTTTATCAGGCTTGATGCTTTCAGGAACATCAGCGGCGCCGATCATCTGCAGCAGATTGATCTCGATGTTTCTGGAAATGGCGGTCATTGCAACATCAGACGGTCTATTTTCAAATGGATCCTGTAAATACGTTGCGATCATTTCTATGACGCCGAATGCGCCGACAACGACAACGGTAATGAGGATCGTATAGGCTCCCACGATCTCCACCAAGCAGAATGGCAGGACCAATGCGAAAATAAATATGGCCGCCTGGGTCAGGAAAGTATAGAAAACAGGGAACACCGTACTTTTGATTCGTTCGCATCTGCCCATATTGTCACACAAAGTCCGCAACGTTTGGTCCATGGCGGCAAAATGATAGGAATCCACCTTCCCTGCTTTATACAATCCGGCAAGATGGTCTTCCATGTATTTTAAAATCGCATTCGGTGCGTTGGTATGGCCGGATAAAGCGGCGTATTCTGAGTCAGACAGTTTGTTTTTCACTTCAGGCGATAGGGGCAGGTTGCGCAGACTTGATGTCAGGGCATAACACCAAGCAGCCTGATATCGAACCAACTGGTAAACTTCGTCTTCTTTGGCAGGACCCGGGGATATGAAACCGAGGGCTTGCCTGATCAGCGTTCTGCTTTCATTGATGATACCGCCCCAGATAATTCGCGCCTCCCACCATCGATCATAGGCCGCACTGGTTCTAAAGCCAAGAAGAATGGATATGGCCGTCCCTAAGATTGTCTCGATGGACAGCGGAATGGCCAGGTGATGTTTTTCAAAAGTGTAATATAACAAATAGACGACGGCACTGTATAACGTGAAGAATGAAACTCTTATCCCAATGTATAAGAGTATTTTGCTGCTGGTAATGGCTAGTCTGGTATACATAATGCTTTAAAAACAGTTGAAACGAAAGCGGTTAAATCGAATTTGGTGGACATCGTATCGGTTTCAACTAAAATCCAGCATGTGGGCGGCTGTCCAGAGAAACGATAAACATTTGAATAACCAAAGCAGGTTTTGCTGTCAACCTTCGTTTTGAGCACGACAGGATCGAATCCTGCAGATGAGATTGATAACATTATGGAATTGCGATATCTCTTGGAATAAAGTGACATACGCTTCATATCACCAGCTATTTTAGCTTGTGGATGATTTTCGCCAGGTGACCGAAACGAACCGGAATGCAACCAATACAACAGGAGATCATTATGAAAACCAACGGACGTCTCAAGGACAAGGTCGCCATTGTTACCGGGGCCGCCAGCGGGATCGGCAAAGCCACCGCGGCTTTATTTGCGGACGAAGGCGCCAGGCTGGTACTGGGTGATTTGAATGAAAGCGGTTTAAAAGAGGTGTCTGAAACGATATCGGAGGGCGGCGCAGCTGTTGTTTTTCAAAAAACGGACGTGGCCGACGAAGATGACATCAAGGCGCTTATCCAGCTGGCCCTGGATACCTATGCCCGGGTCGATATTTTATGCAACAATGCCGGCATCACGGGCGATATCTCGGGGCCAACGCAACAGGACAGCCGTGTCTGGCACCAGGTTTATGATGTCAACGTCCTGGGGGCCGTGCTGGCGGTCAAACATATCGCCCGACATATGCAGGCGCGCCAAAGCGGAGTCATCGTCAATACAGCCTCGGTGGCCGGGATTCGGGCCGGCGCGGGCGGCAATGCCTACAGTGCCAGCAAGGCGGCCTTAATTAACTTTACCCAGACGGCCGCCTGTGACCTGGGGGCCGACAATATTCGCGTTAATGCCGTTTGTCCGGGCCTGATTGAGACCGGCATGACCAAACCGGTCTTCGAATACGCCCGGGAAAGCGGCAAGGCCCACAAGCTGGGTGGTCGGTGTGAGTTAAGGCGCTACGGTAGGCCGGAAGAGATTGCCAGTGCGATTTTATTTTTAGCCAGCGATGAATCCAGCTACATTACCGGTCAGGCCCTGGCGGTCGACGGCGGTAACACGGCATCACTCAATCTTCCGGGAATGAAATTCTAGCAATTATAGCCCGTTAAGCGCCTATGCTTTTGCCAAGACCGCGCTTGAGAAAAGTGGCCCCAGCGGGACGGTATAACAGCGCAGGTATAACTAACAAATGACTAAAATGACTAAATTGCGTTAAATGACTAAAACTAAGGTATGCTGTCTATTTTAAATGATAGTCCGCCTCAGGCGGATTAGATCATTTTAGTCATTTCAAATTTTAGATCATTTGTCACTTTTGAAATGCAGTGACTCGCTTAACATCGACAACAAATTGTCGGTCTGGCGCAGCTAAGCGCCTAATGCCATCCCGCGGTGCCGGCTGCCAGGCCTTCGAAGCGGGTTCGAATTTTGGCATCTACTTCCGCTGCAAGAACCGCCGGATTGTCACGGGTCAGGATTTTTCTGGCTTCGTTGAGAGCTCTGGAATGGGCGTCGGATTTTCCCATATCCTCCCAAGCGGCACGCACATCACGAAACGCAACGCTGGGCAGCAATGCGGTGGTTCGCATACGATTGAAGGTGTCGGTTTCGTCCATATACGAGCCGCCGTTACCGACTTTGGAGATCAATTCCAGGCTGAGATTCTCGGTGCTGAACTCCAATCCCCGATGGATGCGTTTGAGCATCAACCCGATCTCGTTATCAATAACGGCCTTGCCGAAATCAAAAGTCAAAAGACTGCTTAGAAGGCCCCCCATATTAAACATGTCTGCTCCGCCGAGCAACGCCGAAGTCGCGCCCATGCCGGTTTCAAACCCCGATTGAACGTCGTCCATGTGGGCGTTGGTCAAACCGATATAGCCGCCGCAAGGGACATTGTAAAAACGCGCCATCTGGCAATGACCCATTTGCATGATTCCGGTTTCGATCCCGCCCGGTGCATAATTGCCCTTGCGCATATCCGCAACCGTAGATAAAACTGCATAGATCAGAGGCGTTTCGGGCCGAACCATTTGCATGAGAACGCTTGCCACCAGAAACTCAGCATTTCCAACCGCCAGGGTGCCGAGGAGGCTCATGGGTGAAGTCATACCGCCGTTAGGCGCAATCGTGCAGTAGACCGGCAGCCTGTGTTCGGTCAGATAGATGAGCTGTTCGGTAATAGCGGAGTCCATGGTCAACGGGGATACGACCGGACAGCAGTGATGGTTAATCAGTGGTCGCTCTTGGTAAGCATCCTCACTGCCGGCGATCAGTGCGCCCAGTTCCAGCACCTGCAGCAGCTCCTTCATATTCGGCGTATTGCTTCTCACCGGCTTCAGACAGTTCTTCAGGGCCGGATAAAAGCGCCAGAGGCTGAGTTGTCCTTTGGGAGCGTCATCGGCCAGGGTCGATATCGAAAAAACATCATAACCCGGCAGTTCGTTGACCAGAAAAGCGATATTGGCGATATCATCTGAAGTGGCGCGTCGTTCTTCACCGCTGACAGGATCGATTAAATTGGGGGCGGAACTCGCGGTAACGATGAGGGGTCGATCGTCCGGAATGGTGCGATCAAATTGGGGATCGCGCCCCCGAAACGTAAAGCTCGGTCCAAATGCCTGACGGTAAAGTTCCACAACGTTACGGGGCAATTTTACGATCTGGCTATTTTTTTCTACCTTGCAGCCATGCTTGGCAAAAATATCGCGGGCTTGCTCCAGGTGTACCCGAACACCTATATTTTCCAGAATCTCTAAAGATGTGTCATGAATTTTATCAACCTCCTCGCTTGAAAGGAGAGCAGTATATTGCATCATATCTTCACCTCTTCAACAAAATTGATCTACCATAGCCGAAAAAATTCAACCGTCACAGCCGTACACAATCTAAAAATGATGAACTCAACCTGCCTAAGTCCCATATTTAAGGAGGCTGAAAACTAAAAAACCCATTTCGGAAACACACGATCGCATTCGGGAGTTGCCGCCATTTCGCATAAAAAAAGCCGACGTCGCCACCAATCAAATTTTTGCCGGCAACGGTCAGCGAAGAAAAGGCGTCTGGACGCGTATTTCAGATGGGCTTTTTTAATCAATTAAATCTAATTGACCTTCAATTTCGACGCTTATGATACAACTTTAATTTTAAAACATACGTAGAATATTGCAACTGAAAAGTGTTCAATTAAAGGGTATAAACCTAAAAAATTTAACCATTATTAGTTTCGGGTTAGAATTCGGATAGGAAGAAGCATTTTTATTCCTACTGATCTCAGAAGAATTGGCAAGGGAAGTAGTAAGAAGCGGCAATCAATCCATATGTCGGAACGCTTCTAAAGCGTTCTCGAGGCGGTCGAGATTCTTGGAGGTGTAATTCTCGTAATCGAAATCAAGGGTCGAGTGGATCTCGGAGACGATGCTCCACAGGGTTTCGCGCAACAACGAGACACACTTCATCGCGGCCAGGCGACGGCGCAGTCGGTCCGTCACCGGCTGCTGAAAGTAGGTTTCTAGAACCCAGTCTTCCTGATCGGGAGAAAGTGTATTGTTGGAGGAAAGGTTGGCCAGATCGAAAAGCCCCGAGTTGTACCCGGCATAGTCCCAGTCGAGCAACCACAATCGCTGGCCGTCATCAATGAAATTGGCGGCCAACAGATCGTTGTGCCCGAAGACCAGTTTGATTTCACCGACGGTCTTTTCCAGTTCATCGTTGATGTCCAGAAAGCGGGGCAGCGCGTCCATCATGCGGCTGTTACCGTCCCGGGCGGTTTGAATATAATTGCGGCAAACATGAAACGGCCAGAAAACCAGCGCCGGGCCGTGAAAGTGTTTGGGTATCTCTTGGTGGCAGGCCTGTATCAGGGGAATGATACGCTCCAGGTTTTGGGGTTCACGCACATCCCGTTCGGTAAACGTAACGCCTTCGATAAATCGCATGATGAAGACGCCGTCCGCGCTGTAGACAATCTCGGGCGAAATTCCCGCGGCATGCGCGGCGCGGGCAGCCGCGATCTCGTTAAATCGCATTACCCCGTGTACGGGAATGTCGTCACCGACCTGCACCACATAACGCTCCCCCCGGTCATCGACGGTGAAATTCGTATTGGTAATACCGCCGTCCAAAGGTACGGGATCGACGTCTGACGACCAAAAATTCAACTGTGCCACCCGGCTCCGGATGCTTGTGTTCATGTTTTCTCCTGAATACTTCATGCGACCGGCATGAAGTCAAAAAAGAAGATCGGCAACAGCTCGAGCCTACCCGGCCGTGAGAAACCCCACCGCTGCACCCGCTGCTCATACTAAAACGCAGCGGCGGGTTGGGTCCCCGCCTTCATTCGGTGCCCGTACATAAAAATATCCCCATTCTGTAATCCGTCACATGTAGTCTGTCATCCGTCTTCTGTCATCCGTCCTCTGTCTTCTGCCATCTGTCATCTGTCCTCTGTCATCTGTCCTCTGTCTTCTATCCTCTGTCTTCTGTCATCTGTCATCTGTCTTCTGTCTTCCGTCCTCTGTCCCCTGTCCTCTGTCTTCCGTCCTCTGTCCTCTGTCATCCGTCCTCTGTCCCCTGTCATCCGTCATCCGTCCTCTGTCTTCTATCCTCTGTCTTCTGTCCTCTGTCTTCTGTCTTCTGTCCTCTGTCCTCTGTCCTCTGTCCTCTGCCCTCTGCCCTCCGTCATCTGACATCGGTTCCCTATCCACCCAGATAGGCTTTTTTCACCTCATCGTTTTCGCGCAGTTCCTCGGCCGGGCCAGACAGTACGATATTGCCGGTCTCGATCACATACGCGTGCTGGGCTAGCGCCAGAGCCAGCCTGGCGTTTTGTTCGACCAGGACCACGGTTCTCCCTTCAGAGTGGATATCCCTGATGATGGCGGCGATTTCCCCGCACATGATGGGCGACAGTCCCAGTGAAGGTTCATCCAGCAGCAGCAGTTTGGGAGCGGACATCAGGGCCCGCCCCATCGCCAGCATCTGCTGCTCACCGCCGCTCAGGGTGCCGGCTGCCTGTCGGGTTCTTTCTTGCAGGCGCGGGAAATGCTTGAAAACGATTTGTTCCAGGTCTTTTTGTATTGCGTCCTTGTCTTTGCGCAGGAAAGCCCCGGTCATGAGATTTTCCAGCACCGTCATTTGCGGAAACACTCGTCTGCCCTCGGGCACCATGGCGATACCCAGGGCATTGATTTTATGTGAGGGGAGCTTTTCGATATTCTGTCCGGCGTACAGAATCTCGCCGGTACTCGGGTGCTTCAGACCACTGATGGCGCGCAGGGTGGTCGTTTTCCCGGCCCCGTTCGAACCGATTAGAGTCACGATTTTCCCGTCTTCGACTGATATGGAAATTTTTCTGACGGCCGCTACCTTGTAGTAATGTACCGTGATATTTTTAACCTCGAGCAGCAAAATTTACCTCATGATGTGCCGATAGAAATAATATCTTCCGTCCCCAAATAGGCATTGATGACGGCTTCATTGTTCTGTATCGCGGCCGGCGGCCCTTCGACGAGCAGTGTTCCGAAATCCAGAACGCTGATGTAGTCACACAATTCCATAACCGATTTCATGTCGTGCTCAACAATAAGAATAGTAATGCCCTGCTGATGCACTTTCCGGATCAGTTCGATCATATGAGCTTTTTCCGTGGGTGTCATACCGGTCAGGGGCTCGTCCAACAGTAAAATCCTGGGTTCGCAAGCCAGTGCGATAGCGACACTCAGTGCTCGCTGGTGGCCGTGCGGCAGGTTGGTCGCCAACTCATCTTTCAGATCTCCCAGTCCCATAAATTCAACGATTTCCCGGGCCCTGGCGATGTTTTTGCTTTCGCTATCCCGGGTCATGCCGGCAAACACCCGAAAAATATTGGCTTGGGTATGAAGATGACGGGCAACCGTCACATTTTTAAGAACGGTAAATTCAAGATAAATCGCGGTGCGCTGGAAAGTCCGCACCAGTCCCATGGCCGCTATCTTACTCGCGGACAGGCCATCGATGCGTTTGCCTTTCCCATAGACGATCTGTCCCGCGGTTGGACGGTACACGCCGCTGATCACGTTGAAAAGAGTGGTTTTCCCCGCGCCATTGGGGCCGATGATACCACGTATTTCGCCTTCTTGGATCCTGAGGTCGACATTATCCAACGCCGCCAATCCGCCAAAATTCTTGCTCAATCCTTTGGTTTCAAGTATTGACACGAGCCCGCTATCTCCATCCAATCAAAGGTTTCAGGTTTCAGTGTTCAGGTGTCAGCCGAGCCGCCGGCCCAAGAAACGGCCGGTCTAATCGATAAAGAAACTGATGAACGTCGAACATCGAACGCTCAACATCGAACGTCCAATATGGATGACGCTGCGCTTTGTCGTTTTTATAAATAAGCAAACCACTCAATGCTGATAAAAAGAATTTCATCTTCTGCCATCTGTCTTCTGCCATCTGCCATCTGTCTTCTGCCATCTGTCTTCTGTCATCTGACCTCTGTCCTCTGACACCTGAAACCTGACACCTGAAACCCAATTTTATGTGAATTAATCTCCAACTCCGACTTTCCCGTCTACCGCCGGACTATCATCAGTCAACAGATCCCGGCGCCTATGCCAACGATCGACTGCTTTCAGAATCAACCCTTCAATCCCCCCCGGCATAAAAATCAAAACCAATACCATGGAAAGACCAAAAAACAGTGGTCTTACCTCGATCAGCGGGCGTGAGAGCTCAAACAGCGTGTGCATCACGCTGACTCCGATAATGGGCCCCCAGAAGGTCCGGGTGCCGCCGACCACCACCCAGATGAGCAGGTAAAGCATGTTGACGAGGTTGAACAGTTTCGGATCAACCGCGCTGAGGCGATGGACCAGCAGGCCCCCGGCAATGCCCGCAAAAAACCTGCCGATGGCTGCTGCCAGCAGCCTGTGCCGGGGAATATTGATCCCGGTGGATGCCGCCAGGTCCGAGTCCATGGCGATCGCCTTGAACGCATCGCCGACATGGGATCTCTCTATGCGATAGAGCAAAAATAAGACGAGGAGCATTACCGCCAGGCTGAAAAAGTAGTAGGGAATGCCCTCACTGAAGTCGATTCCAAAAACTACCGGAGGCCAGGGTATTGCGATAATGCCCGTTGAGCCGCCAAATGGATCGCGGAATTTGAGCCAGCTCAATCTGATCAACTCCGCCAGCCCATAAGTCGCAATATAAAATCCCCAGCCTTTGGTTCTCAGCAAAGGGGTTGTAATTACCACCGCCATTACGGCAGCCATTGCCCCTCCCAGGGGGATGGCCATGAATACCGGTATACCGGCATTCTTGGCCAACATGCCGCTCGTGTAGGCGCCAACCCCATACAATACGAAATGGTACAGCTGCCAGTCATGGACCGTGACGATCAGACGAAAACTCTGGGCCAGTATGATGTAGATAAAGTACATCATGACCACTTCGACCAGATAGGCCCTGGCAAAAAACGGGAATATACATAGTCCTGAAAGTGCTATAACTAAGGGCACCCAGGCCCAGGCTCTGATTTTTTCTGCGTTATGCAACGACACGTCCCATCAACCCTTGTGGTTTAATCGCTAATACAAGTGCCATAACGGTTACTGACACCATCACGGCCGTAACTCCGTCAACAAATGTGGTAACGAAGGTTGTGACAAAACCAAATATAATGGCCGCAAGGGTAGCCCCCCCAATACTGCCCATACCCCCCACGACTACCGCGATCAGGGCCGGCAGGATAATGTGCCCACCCAGTGAAGGGGTCACGGCATATATGGTGGACATCAACCCGCCGGCCAGACCGGCGTAGGCGCCGGCGATGGCCAGCGCCAGGGCCGTCATCATGTTGATGTTGATACCCTGCAGGGAGGCGGCCTCGGGATCCTGGGCAACGGCGCGCAAAGCGCGTCCGAGCCGAAACCGCCGCATAAAAAACATGAGGCCGCCGATGGATACGACGGCAAACGGTATGACGAGAACGCGCTGGAAAGCCAGGGCAGCCCCCATAAATCGGAAGGCCTTCATATAGGGGCTGGGAATAGGTCGGGACAGCCCCCAGCCCCAAATCTCGCCCACCAAGACTTCAAAAACAAACATTAGCCCGGCGGTGGCGATAAAGCCGGAAACGACGTCCCCCTGCAATGGCCGAAATACGCATCGCTCGACGATCAAACCCAGGACCGCACCCACTGCTACCGCAGCAGCAACCGCCAGCCAGAATGGCCAACCGCCCAGAGCATACAGGGCGTAAACGGTATAGGCACCGATCATGAAAAAATGGCCATGCGCCAGATTGGCCATCTGCATGACGCCAAAGGCCAGGGTCAATCCCACCGCTATCAATGCCAACATACCACTGGCCACGATGGCGTTGGCGATGGTTTGGATTATTAGTTGACTGCTCATAGTCTTTCCAATTGCGGATTTCGGATTTTTGATTTTGGATTTAAGGTGCGCCTTGGGCGGATTCATTTTAGAAAGATAGAGCGGAGTGATACAATAATTCCGCAATCCGCGATCCGCAATCACAAATCAACAATCGGATTACTCCATCACTCCAGTACTCCAATACTCCAGTACTCCATCAGTCCCGGAATATTTTTTCAGAGTTCTCCATTCAATAAGTTCAAAACGGGGGAAGGCTGCCCCTCCCCCGCAGTCTCCTACTTCCGCTGGGTGTAGTATTGTCCGCGCTCTTTGACTGCTTTCAAAACGACGTTTTTGATGGACGCATACCACGGTTCGAAATTCAGATGCGCAACGATACGTTTGTCTTTGGCTTTTAGATCGAACATATTCATGGGCACCGGCTGCTCGATCATGTTTTGAATTCCAAACATATCCTTGCCGCTCATGTGGCCCGAGCCGAGTATGGTGGGAAACGACGGCAGTTTCCGCAAAGCCTCTAAAATGGCGTCGTTGGAGGGCCATTCGCCGGGGGTGTCCTTGCCGGCCACCTGGGCGCCGATACACCAGGGAATGAGCCACACGGCGTGATCCCAGTCGATACCGGTCATTTTGCGCTTCACATCTTCGGGCGCCCCAGGTCCATAGCGGGCATTCCACAGACGGGTAAAGGAAGCCTGCCATGAATACTCGCCCCACCAGGGATCATCCATCAGGGGAAAGCTGTCGATGGCGTGCCGGGCTGCCGGAAATTCCGCCGGGATTTTGGTCAGATTCGTTTCCCAATCCGCATAATTTTGCACGACAACGCCCTTGTAGCCCTGCAGGTACAACTGCTCCCACAGCAGGGTCTGGTATTCGGGCCAGGCTTCACAAAGGCTGATAACGTCGGGATTGGTTGCCATCAGGGCGGTAACGATCGGCGCAAAATCGGTTCCATCGGCGGAAAAAAACTTTTCGTAGACGATTTCAAACCCCATGGCGATGGCCGCCCCGATTTCCCAGGCGCCGACCTGACGCGACATGATATCGTCCTGGGTGGTCAAGGCATATCTCAAGGGTCTTCCCAGCTCTTTCTCGCTGGGCAGAACCATCTTGGCCAAGAGGGCGTTGAACATGTTGCATTGGGGTGTGACATCACCGCCGGCAACGACATAGGGCCGAGTGGGATGCATGTCGGTGGGGACCAGGGAGGCATAGATCACCTTGTGTTTGGTGAGAAAAGGCGCCGTGGCGTTGGCCGGATCGCCGCCAATTGCGTTAATAAACCTAACGTCATTGTCCAGCACCAGCTGCCGGGCACCCTGCAGCGCCTTGGAGGCGTTGGCCTCGTCGTCGAAGGCGTGCATCTTCAGCGGGTACCTTTTGCCGCCAACCAGCAGCCCGCCGGTCTTGTTGACGGTATCGATCCAGATGTTGTTGCCGGTAAGTCCCGGCAGTCCCCACCCGGCATCCGGCCCCGAAAGTGCGGCCAGAAAACCGACGTTGATTGTTTCGCCGGTAGGATACTTTTTGCCGACCTGCTGGTCCGGCAGGTGGCTTAACAAGATTAGTTCGTCAGGGGAGAGCGAACCATGCATGTCGGATAATGCAACGGATGGGAATGTCATCGTCAACAGGCCCATCAGAATGATCGGAACGACTCGTATGATTAGGCTTTTTCTCATTTTTCTTCTCCTTTCTGGGGTTGCGGTTTAGTACCTGAATTTGCGGGCATACCTGCTTAGATGAAGGTCTCAATGACATAACCGCTATTGAATTAGAGCACATTGATCGTTTGTGTTTTCAAGCAGCGATTCATTCAGACCGGGATGGGTTGTAGCCTGATCGCGACGGACGGCGCCGGCGAACGTCAAATAATATGCAACAACGGCAGTTCGGGTTCTCGCTGGGGTCCACGGGGAAAATTCACTTTGGGGCATGTGAAAACCGGGGATCCTCGGGTTGCTTTCAACAAGGTCTTCGGCAATGCCGGAGTCCATCAAACTGTCCGAATAGAAAAGGTAAGAAAATTAACGATTGGATATATTACCCCTTCTTTGCTTGTCAAGCTTTTTATTGGGTTGGTGATTTATACAACTGAGGAATACCGTTTGTGGAGGGGTTGAAAAAATGTGTTCAATTAGTAATATCCAGGATTGTTTTTCGCTAAAGTAACGTTTTGTAACAATGTGTATTAATGGTGAGAAGACTTCGCCAGGCTTCTGGCAATCAACATGCGCTGCACCTCGGAAGTGCCTTCGACAATCTGCAGCAGCTTGACGGATTTGTAGTAGCGCGAAACCGGATATTCTTCCATGTAACCGTAGCCGCCGTGTATTTGAACGGCATCGCTGGCGACTTTTTCGACCATCTCCGAGGCATAGAGCTTGGCGGCGGATGCCTCGAAAGCATGCCGGCGCCCCTGGTCCTTTAACCAGGCGGCCTTCAGGTATTGATTGCGGGCCAGTTCGATGGCCAACGCCATATCGGCCAATTTGAACTGCACGGCCTGGAAGTTAAAAATAGGCTGGCCGAACTGCTGTCGGCCCCGGGCGTATTTGAGCGACTCGTCCAAGCAGGCCTGGGCCACACCCACCGCCATGGCGGCAATACTGATGCGACCGGTCTCCAGCACGGCCAGATGCTGGGCAAACCCGCGATTAGGATCCCCCAGTAGATAATCCTTCGGGATACGGCAATCCGCCAGGATAACTTCATGAGTCGCCGACGCGTGCCAGGCCATTTTCTGATATCTTTTGCCGAGCTTGAACCCGGGTGCATCTTTCGGAACGATAAAGGTCGATATGATATCGCCCCGCTCGGGATTGGCGACGGTTGCGGCAATCAGCACCAGCGATGCATTGTCGAGGCCGATATTGGTGATGAACTGCTTGGTGCCGTTAAGCACCCATTCATTACCCTGCCGTTCGGCCGTCGTTCGCAAAGATCCCGCATCGGAGCCGGCGTCGGGTTCCGTGAGACCGAAGGCGCCGATCTGCTCGCCGCCGGCAATGGGAACCAGCCATTTTTGTTTTTGCTCCTCGGTGCCGAAGACCTCAAGCTCCTGGGCCACCACAGTGGTGGTCACATCGAGCATGGCCCCAAAAGTCAAATCGCCCCGGGAGACCTCTTCGATGGCCAGGTGCAGGCTGATCCAGTCGCTGCCCATGCCGCCGTAAGCTTCCGCAATCGGGATGCCCATCAGGCCCAGTTCGGCCATCTTGGCATAGATGTCGTAAGGATATTCACCGGTTTGCTCCAAGGCTTCCGCCCGGGGGGTGATCTCTTTTTTAGTAAAGTGGCGGACCTCGTCCCGAATCATTTTCTGTTCTTTGGTCAGATCAAAATCCATTTTACGCTCCTAATCCAGAAGAACCGAAATCCCAGAAGATTAATTACGAAAGCACGAAATGACGAAAACACGAAAAAAAGCCAAAAATATTTTCGTGTTTTCCAACTTTCGTGTTTTCGTGATGAAAAAATCTTTTCATAAAATGCGAAAAAATTACAATTATGGCTCTATTGCAAACGTAAACGCCACGCCCTCATCCGGACCCTCGCCGGCTTGGTTGTCAATCAGCCGGTAGCCGACGGACACCGACCGGCCGATCAATGCCATATCCGCCTGGGCCGGATCTAGGCCGATCACATTGCCCAGCACCCATGGCCCTTCCGCGAGTTCCGCCAGGGCGACGACGTAAGGCACCTGAAATCCGGTGGGACCGACACGAATCACGGTGAACGTTCTCAGCGTGCCCTTTTTGGAAAATGAATGGGCCTCCAGCTTTGAGCTGCCGCAGTCGGGACAAACCGCATTGGGCGGTATAATTAAACCGCTGCAGTCAACGCATTTCAATCCCGGCAATTCTCCCGTCTTTATTCGATCCAAAAACGCAGTATACGGTAAAGGATAAGATTTCATTTAATTCCTCCTTAATACCAGGTTGCAAACCGTACTGAAATCACCTCCCAAGGTGTCCACGACGCCGATTTTGGCGCCTGCCACCTGCCGCTCACCGCACTCGCCTCTGAGTTGCTTGACAATTTCATAGGTTTGGGCGGCCCCGGTGGCTCCGATGGGATGTCCTTTGGCCTTCAATCCCCCGGAAGGGTTGATCGGAATCTTGCCGTCCAGGGCGGTTTCACCCCGGTCAACGGCGGCCGAACCTTGTCCGAACTCAAAGAACCCGAGGCCCTCGATGGCCAGTATCTCAGCGATCGTAAAACAATCATGCAATTCACAGACATCCACGTCGCCAGGGTCGATGCCGGCTTGACCATAAGCTTGTTTGCTCGATACTTCACGGGCCCGAACCCGGGTGATATCCTTATGGGCATAAACGGCGCCGCCGCTGCCCTGCCCCACCCCTGCCACCTGCACCGGCTTGGGCACATGGGCATTGAATTTGGCGGCATCACCGATGACCAGTGCCGCGGCTCCGTCTGAAAACGGGCAGCAGTCGAACAATTGCAGGGGATCTGCAATCATCGGGCCCTCCAGGACAGTTTCAACCGTGATTTCCTTGCGAAAATGGGCCAGCGGGTTCAAGGCTCCGTTGCGGTGATTCTTCACCGCCGTCAGTGCCATGCTGCGTTTTAACTGGTCCAGGCCAATCCCATATTTGGCCGCATACAGATGGGCCGCCATGGCAAAAACACCCGGAAAGGTGATTCCGGCAAAGCGCTCATACTCTGAATGACTGCCCATGGCAAAGGTTCGGGTGGCTAATGGTGTACCCATGATGGTGGTTCTTTCAGTGCCCCCCACCATCACAAGATCGTACACCCCGGAGGCCACCAGCAGCACCCCGTGGCGAATCGCCACCGTCGCCGAGGCGCAGGCGCCTTCGAAGCGGGTGGACGATGCGCTCAGCGGCATGCCGATTTCAGCTGCCAGGAAGGGGGCAATGTTGATCTGCCCTTCTTCGAATCCGCCCAGCACGTTGCCGATAAAAAGCGCTTCCAGATCCTTGGCCTCCACCCGGGCATCGGTCAGGGCCTCGATAGCCGCCTGGGCGAACATTTCTTTTTGGGAAAGCTCCGAATTGCCGAATTGGGTCATTCCGGCTCCCAATACGATGACTTCTCGCATAGTACCTCCTAAGTTAAATCAAAGTATATGTCCTATAAGTCCTATAGGTTCTATAAGTTTTATAGGTCCTATAAGTCCTATATGACCTATATTTCCTATAAGTCCTATAGTTTCTACTTCGCCGTCATCCGGATGGCGCCGTCCAGCCGGATGGTTTCGCCGTTGAGCATCGGGTTCTTGACGATATCACCGGCCAGCCGGGCGAACTCCGCCGGTTTTCCCAGTCGTTTCGGAAAAGGCACCATCTGACCCAACGCGGCTTGAACTTTTTCCGGCAGGCTCTCCAGCATGGGCGTCTGAAACAAGCCGGGCGCGATGGTCATCACCCGGATTCCGTAGTCGGCAAATTCCCGCGCGATGGGCAGGGTCATACCCACAACCCCGGCCTTGGAAGCACTGTAGGCCGCCTGACCGATCTGGCCGTCGTAGGCGGCGGCCGAGGCCGTATTGATCACCACACCTTTTTCACCATCCGCATTGGCTGTGTTGTCAACCATTTTAGCGGCGGCCAGCCGTATAACATTCATAGTTCCGATCAGATTAATTTCCAGCACCCGACTGAAATGCTCCAACGCCATGGGCCCGCCTTTGCCCAGCACCTTGGCCGGCGTACCGACTCCGGCGCAGTTGACGACGATGTGCATGCTGCCGAATTCGGCCAACACCCGGTCCACGGCCGCCTGGACACTGGCCTCGCTGGTCACATCGGTTTGGCAGAATATCACCTTCTCACCCAGTTCATCTACCAGGTGCCGGCCCTTGTCTTCGTCAACATCAAGAATACCGGCCCTGGCGCCTTCATCTACAAAGCGCCGCACACAGGCCTGCCCCAGACCGGAGGCTCCTCCGGTCACCAAAGCAACTTTATTGTTAAAATCCATTATAATCTCCCCAAGGTTTAGAGTTCAGCTCAGCCGCTTGCCGCAAGCGTCCACTCTGATCAAAGAAAAGAAACTGATGAGTGTATTGCGAATGACTACAGTGTTAATATGTAAAACTTACTTACTTATTAATCGCCAATTGATAAAACGGTTAATCTTCATTCTCCAATATTCAATTAAGGCTGGTCCGGGTCAGGTTTTTTTCACGATCCCCTCAAAAATGACATCACAAATATCATCGGTCATTTTATCCGGCGCAATGTCGTACCCGAAAATGACTGCCGGCAGGCAAAGATGCTCAATGGCGCCCAAAATAATCTGCCGGATGTGGGATGCAGGAATATCATCCCGCAACTCCCCGGCATCTATACCTTCCCTGATCAAATCAAGCATTGATCTGGTATACCGCTTAACGATTTGATAGGTCTCGCTTTCCCAATATCCCCGAAAATTGCGGACTTCCAGCAGAAGAATTTTGGAGAATACGCGGTCCTTATGATGAAGATAAACCATGTCCCAGATCAGCTTTCGCAACTTATTGACAGACCCCTTAATGCCCTTTCGGTTAAACGCCATCGTTTCGATGTAGTCCTCGAGATATTCGGCTAAAACCGAGTGCAGCAATCCTCGCTTATCCTTGTAGTACCGGTAGATGAGCGCTTCATTGACACCGGAAGTCCTGGAAATTTCAGCCGTCGTAATCGCATTGAAGTCCTTTTCACTAAGCAGAGATCTGAGGGCTTCGGCAATCTTAATCTTGCCGGGCGGGTCTGGCTGCTTTGACTTGTTGGGGGCCATAGTTAACCTGTATGTGCGCTAAAATTAAGGCGAAATTTAAACAATTCAAACGAAGTTTCTAATCATAAAGGAAGCCTTTGAGCTTGTATGTAAATATTACTTACAGAAACTTCGGCTATTGTCAAGTGTTTTTTGCTTTTTTTAATTAGGGGATTTTGAGCATCGGCTGCGGCTGGGCCGCCCACACAGAGTCAAACACGACGGCGCTCAATACGATAAAGCCGCCGACTACCGTAAGTGCACTCGGAACCTCGTGAATACCAAAAATCGGCAGGTACACCCAGAGGACACCTCCAACCACCTCCACCATGGCCAACAAGGTCAGCTGGGCAGCCGGCAATAGCTTGGACCCCTGAGAATATAAAATTAATCCCGCACCAACGACAAAACCGTGCAAAACGCTTAGACACACGTTCCGCAACGGCATTGCCAGGGTGACGTTATTAAAATAAATGACTAGCAGTGCGACCATCGCACAAAGCATACCGGCGAGCGCAATGGTCTTAAACTTGTGGGTATCCCGGCGAAACCGAAGACTGACCGAAAAGATGGCGAAACCCAGGGCTGATCCCAACGCGATTAAATTACCGACTAAATTGCCGGCCTCCATACCCTCCACGACCATTATCAGAACGCCGAACATTGCGATGATCATTGCGACCCAGGTAATCAGGCGGACTTTTTCCTGCAACAGCATTATGCCTAAAAATGCCGCGATGAAAGGTGCTGCCGCCAGCATAAATAGGGTATTCGCCGCCGTGGTAATCGTAATGGATATAATGAAGCCGCTGAAGGCCGCCAGCAATCCGCAGGCACCGATAATTTCCGATAATCCGGTCCTTTTAAAGCTGGTTACAACTGCGGGCCCCTCTATTGCCAGGAGATAAATAAAAAGTAATATGGCGACGGTCATGCCTCGGTAGAACAAATACTGCCACTGATAATATTGGGCAGCATGCATGTAACAGACAAGTAAAGCACCAAATGACCAGAGGGTTCCGGCCGCTAAAACGAGACAGAAGGCTTTCACATAATCCAGTTTGCTGGTCCCTTGCATCATCGCCTATCCGGTTGTTGGAATTAGGGGCTTAGCAGCGTATCGACAATTTGTTAACGATGTTAATTGAATCATTGTGATTCAAAGATACAAATGAGCTAAAATTTAAATTGACTAAAATGAACTAAAATTGTGGAATCCTATCATTTTAAATAGACCGTTCGAAAAAGACTCACGACAGGCAGAATACATTAAGTTTAGGCAATACAGTCCGCCTCCGTCGGATTAGGCAATTTAGGCATTTGTCTGTTGAGATTCTAATTGCTCACTGAACCGCAGGGGGCCACTTTTTCAGCACGGTCTCGGGTAAAGACCGGTACCTTAGTTTAAAAAAACCAGGCGTAGCGCGACTGAATGCATCGTTGGACCAGAGGCAGGGATTTCTATGCTTAAATTTAATTTAAAGCAAGCAAAAAATCGGGCGTCTAACGGTAATCGAATTCCATCATCCCGGATTTTTGACAGGTTTGGGCGGACTGTGATATATCATGCACGTCGTCATAAATTCAATCGCTGCCCGCAAACTCGTCTAAACGATAGGTTGGGGCGCACCTCCGGTAATCAAATCGCCTAAAATACTTGAATCCAAGCCACCTGGCTGAATCAGGAAATCAAGGATGAAAACCGAAGCGTTGGGCAATTCAAAAATCTTGAATTGGTTTTTCAAACCGGCCGGCATGATGATGGAGAGCCGGCTACGCAAGTGGCTTATGAATCCGGTGAAAACCCTGCAGGGTGCCGGACTCGAGTCGGGGCAAACCGTCCTGGAGGTGGGTTGCGGTACGGGCTTTTTTACCATACCCGCGGCCGGGCTGATCGGCGATGGAGGTTGCCTGGTGGCAATGGACGCCCTGTCCGATTACACCAAACGGGTATCACAAAAGGTAAAGGCCGCCGGTTTGCAGAATGTGCGCGTGGTAAAATGCGATGCGCTGGACACGCGAATGGATGCCGCCAGCATCGACAAGGTCCTGTTGTTCGGGGTGCTGCCGTTCCCATTGCTGCCCTTGAACCGGCTCCTGCCCGAAATGCACCGGATATTGAAAACAGACGGAACCCTGGCAGTGTGGATGTTTCCGGTCACGGGCTGGGTGCCACATTCGATCCGGCGCTCCGGCTTATTTACGGATATCGGCAAACACAACGGCGTATACAATTACCGACGCTGTTAGATGGGTTGCGGCGCAATCCTTTCGATAGCTGCTGCTGGTCAACCAAAAAAGCGATCCGCAGTGGCCGCGGCGACAATGTTCTCTTCCAGGTGTTTGAAATTTCGCATATCCGCATTGACCACGTCCAGCCCGTGCTGAAGGACATAGGCATAGGCGCGCTGGAAGGGGCTCAATCTCGATGCGCTGTATTTTTCGCTGTAAAGATAGTCGAAGGCGGTCGGATCGCCTTTTCCCAAGGACCAAAAAGGCGCCAGATAGCGGACGGTTTTCATCCCGATCAGGCCGAGGCCGGCTTGCCCGGCACTTTTGAGCAATCCTTGAAGTTCAGCCAGGGTGGCTGTGTTTTGAACCAGGCTTTTGGTGTCCCAGTCATACCAACCGGCAGGTGTAATGCCAATCATTGCCAAATCATACCAACCCGTCTCAATGGCCGCTTCCAAGACTTTCTGGGCATTGCTGTGGGTGCTCAGGCCGAAAAAGCCGACTTTACCGGCCGTCTTGGCTTCAAGAAATGCCTGGTAAACCTCCTCGCTGCGCACCAGCGACGGATTGTTCACGGCCATCAGGTAATAGGCATCGATATAGTCGGTCTGCAGATCCTGCAGACTGGCATCCAACAGGCCCGACCAATACTTGGCTGCAAACTTCGCCTGGGAGAGCGTAATCGGTTCACTGGGCTTGACGGGACTGTAGGCGGGCGCTTTGGATACCACCCAAACCTGGTCGCGGTGGTCCTTAAGAAAGGGGGCCAGGTGCTGTTCGCTGCCCTTGTAGTAAATGTCCGACCCGACATCGAAATGATTGATGCCGGCCTCAAATGCGCGCTGCAGCAGGCGCGTGGATTTTCCACCCATCAGCGCCGCCCCGCAGCCGAACACCAGACGGCTCGACCGAAAGCCGGTTCGACCTAACCTCCGATAGGCCATGGTCGGTTGTTCATTGCGATGGATGGTTTCCAGTGGCCGGGGCGACGGGTTCGTCGACGAGCAGGCCGTGGTCAAAAACGCCGGCCCGCTGATCGCCGCCGTTGCAGCGATCTTGATAAATTCACGCCGGTCAACGGAACCGGGATGTTTATTCTTCTGCATGTCACCTCCTCAGTTCAGTTTTCACCCATCACTCCAAAACTCCAGTACTCCGGTTTTAATTTAGTTGCTGCCGCAATTCGGCTGCCGACCTGATGGCCAAAGCCCGATCCTCAACATCAGAGACACCGCCAACCATATCGCCCTTATGGAATATCACGTCAAAACCCCCTTCCATGTCGCAGGCTACCAATTCCAGTTCCCCAACTTTCAGGTGCTCGATCCCCCGGCCATATTTTTCAGCAAATTGTGTGTACTGCACCAGGATATCCCGGGCCGATTGGACCGAGTCCCGGCGAGATAAAAACGCTGTCACCTGGGTGCCGCCCTTACGGTATTGGGCCGTGTAGGTGTTGCGCATGAAATCCAAACCCATGGCATCGGCGTTGAAATACTGGACGGACTGCGGCACCCGGTCTTTCAGCGGCAGAGCATCCAGCCCCCACACGGGTTCACCCGCATCCGGCAGAAAGTCGGTCACTTGGCGCGCCAATTCCAGGCCGATGCGCTTAAATTCGCCGGTGGATCCGGAGCTGATGATCCGGATATAATACCGGCCCTGCCAGACGAAATAGTTCGCGTCCGAGCGATAGCCGGCCCGGCCCAATCCCAGTTGGGATTCTCCCGGCGAGCGCTCGCCCGAAAAGACGCCAAAGGCGTTGGTCGGTGTGCCCATATCGTAGATGCTGAGATCCACAAATTTCGCCGGCTCGTCGCCATATCCGAAACTGACGAAGATCAGCCGGATCATGTCATAGGCAAGAAAAAAAGTTGCGCGGCCGTTGATCTGTTCGTAAAGGGTTTGGGGGGTGAACTGTTTGATCCCCCCCTCTATTTGCCAGCCTTGAGGTGTAAAATCGCCCACGGCTTCGGCCAGGCTTGAGGCTGCATCCACTTGTCCGTTGGACCGGACAGGCATCCCTGCGACAATCATCAACGCTAAAAATATCGTGCTCAGGATAGTTTTGAATTTACCTGACGCTAACATACTTTTTCCTTTATTGAGACTGACAACTCATATGCATGACGAATGAAGAATGTCGAATTGTGGATGTCACTTCTCTCTGCTTTTTCAACAATTAAAATAGAAAGAATTCCTTAATTCTACATTCAACATTCGACATTCGACATTCATTATTCCCCGTAACTACCCTCTCCCCAGTCGATCATTGCTTGCCAATTCATCGGCAACGTAGCCCAACCCTAACGCTTCCAAAGCACCCCGGGTGGGATAGCCGCTGCTCGGATCCCATCCCTGCAATTGGTAGAATCTGGTCTTAAACTCATCAAATTTATCCCGGTCCAAATGCCGGCCCCGGGTGTTGATGAAATCCCATTTCCCGTTTCGGCGACCCGGCAAATATTGATCACGTCCATTGGGCCGGGTGTAGAGATAATCGGCAAAGTGGACCATGTCCCGGTGACGGCCCTGCAGGGTCCAGATGGCGTGATCCAGGTTCCATATTTTTTTCCCCAGGCTGATGCCGTCGAGAAAGGTGAAATTTTTGCCGGTAACGGCATTTATAAATTTGGGCTCCGCCGGACCGGTTGATCCGATCATTCCGGGAGCCAGCCGGTTTAAAAAATCCGGCCAGCGCCAGTCGCAGAACAGGGCCGATTGCTTCCAGAAGCGCGTATAATACCGGTGCCAGCTCACCAGTTTCGCGATATGCTCCGAGTACATATTCTCCGTGCTAAAATCCAGCATTCGCCGATCTCCCTGAAACGGCACCATTTTATCCGTGTAGATCCTGACCAGCTCCTCCGCCGAGGCGTACATCTGAAAACCATATCTTTTGGACGCCGTTGGATGGCTTCGAAGTTGGTCGAATCCGTGTTCATTGATATCGCGGTCGCCCAGAATGCTGCCGTACGACCAATCAAGCTGAGACCTTGGCTCCTTGTGCTGCGGCAGGCCCCAGTTGGGAAACGGCAGGCGTCCGGTTTTCAGATCTCCCCGTTCGCCGTCCAGGCGGCCCCACTTGGCGGCCGCCCTGACAAACCCTTCGGCCAGATCGTCGCCAAAGGGGTGTGGTTTACCCAACCCGTCGTTTCGATAAGCTATCATATTCAATAGTTGCTCGATGTAGGCCTGGCTGCCGTACTTTTCAAATCGGAGGGGGCAATCAATCACCTTATTTCTACCTAAAATTCTGTACAGGTTAAGATCTCTGAGGTACAGCTCACCCCAATATATCTCGGCCGCGTTTACTCCCAATTTGTTGAGCAGATCGCTGGTGTGGCGTTGAACTGCCTGCCCCCGGGCAGCAGCATAGACAATGGTGGTGAAACAGGTGGCCTCGTTGCCGAGCCCGTCATCAAATCTTGCCCGGCAGCCGGAATGACAGCCGACACACGCTTGGGGGCGTTGCCCGATTCGCGGTCTTCCCCGAGCCCATAATACCCCCGGCACCGGCGGGCTTTGGAAATCGACGGTCATGCGGGAGTCTTTCAGATCATCAAGATCAAAGGCATAGTGCTTTTTCTGCCAAAGGCGAGCTGCCATCAAAGCCTTCGGATTGTTGACCTTGATGCCGCCGGTTCCAATGACGCTGACAGCCTTCAGGCCTTTCGATCCCCAAACCGCGCCGAAGCCGCCCTGCCCGGAACCGTTGCTGGCATCGTGTATCAAACAGGCCATGCGGCTCAAATTTTCTCCGGCCGGTCCGATTGCCAGAACGGCCGGCCGCTGGGTAGTTCGTCCGCCATGGTGTCCGGAAGCCTCGATCCAATCGCCATACTCCCGGTTTCCGGCTATGAATTGCCAGATCTTTTCCTGACACTGCCAGGTATCCGTACCCCACAGGGACAATGTGCTGCAATTTCGGATCTTGACCCGGTCATTTCGAATATCCAGCCAGACCGGTTCATCCGCCTTGCCTTCAATCACGATGCCGTCCCAACCGGCAAACTTGAGCATGGCGGAGAATCTGCCGCCGAAATTGCTTCTGGTAAACCAGCCGATGGGCAGCGATTGCACGCCGATGCCCTGGACCTCTGTCCGGCCTGAAGCACCGGGCACCAGGGTCCCCGAAAGGGGCGAGGTCATAATGGTCACCACGTTGGCGGAATCGAAACCATCAATGGTTTTGTCCGGCACCAGGTCGAAAAAAATGGCCGATCCCATGCCATGCCCCCCAATCCACTGTTCGTATTTGGCGGTCGGAATGATCGACTCTTTTCTTTGACTGAGATCGATCCTCAGTATTTTTCCTGCATATCCGTTCATGTTGCTTCCCGGCTGTCCATGTTCACGGGTTAAGATCAATCGTATTGAATATGTCAGTCAGTTCATCAATACCGTAAGTAGTGTGGCCCGCAAGCCGTATCGCCCGGTTCTCCTTGGCAATCAGGTGAACGACGGTGGTCAGGGGAATTTGGCCCCGATAGCGCCACACGATTTGAACCTGGTACGCATCGTATTCTCCGTAAGTTTCTATTGGACTTTGGGAGATTATTTCGATGTCGCTGCCGACGGACTGCAGCGCCATGGCATAACCCTCGGCCAATATTTTTAACTCAGTATGCGGATCATCGACGCCCGGAAGTGTCGCAATCCCGATCGACATCGAGGGCGACCCTTGGGGAATACCAGCTCTGAAAATCTGGCCGGCCTGCAACGGCCGGTTTTGAAAACCCCTAGGATAGTCCAAGGTAAAGGCGGGCGAATTCGTTCGAACAAACTTCCCATCTCTGCCGAAACCTCTGGCCCTCATGGCCGCATAATCCACGGCGACATCGAGTCTCAAGGATTTCACCATGGCCGTCAGGTTTTCCATGGTTCCATCCTCGCTGTCGGCCGCACCATATACGATCAATCGATCCTCTTTTTTTGCCGTGACAAAACTGGCAATTAATTCATTTCCGCCGACATTCCAATCAATTTCGAAATAATTGGCCTGACTGCCGTCTGCCAGCTTGAATAATTGTTGATTGTTCACTTGATGAACGATGCAGCCGGGGATCATCCTCGGCAGGGAATTTGCAACCAGATCCGCAGTATCCCCCAACACGGTCCCCGGAGGATATGGCCCGACCGTAATACCCACGCTCGGCATGCCCTCGGCCGACTGCCTTCTGAAGACAAAGGGTCCGACTTGCCCCAGATCCTTGGTTAGCTTTTCAGCGTCATACTCAATGGAAAACCCAATCGCCTTGTCCTCATGCCGCTTAAAAGCTGGACCCGGCGCCGACTTTTCCACCTGCACGTCTGTCGGGGCACAGGCAAAAAGCAACACAGAACCTGTGAAAACCCAAAATATAATCCACACGGCTTTTTTGGCATAGCTTTTCATGATGCCTCCTTTCATGGGCGATTCAATTCAAAAACATGAGACCAGAGATGGCCATTTTCAGGGGTAATCCAATCGGGTGGGAGTTATTGTCGCTATTGGCTTTCGTAAAAGGGAATCCAGATGGTGAGTTGAAGATGCGCTTTTCAATGAATCGATTATCCATATCCGGCTTCCCTTCCCCGCGACCGTTGCCGATCTGAACGGAATATAAGTGTAAGGCGCCTATATGAATTTAGAAAAATTGAAACAGCTTATCAGACCATCGAGCAAATCGGAACCGGTTATCGATGGACGTCGGAAGGCACAGGATAGCAAATGGGCTCGGAATGTCAATACAATTGGTGCTCAATTATCCGGATATCAGCATCCGCAGTCTCGGGTAAACTCATTTAAGAAACCGGGGACTTCCCATCCGGCGGCTTTTTTACCGTCAATGTAAATAGTTGGCGTTTTGCCAACACCAAGTGTGTCGAGTTGTCGGGGAGTGAAGTGTTTCACATTCTTTAAGACAAGATAAACTGCCAAATCATTTTTTTCTACTATGGCAGACAGTTTTTCTTCGGCCGCGCGGCAATGATCACAGCGTTCTTTGTAGAACATTACTATCTGATGAATCGCTATGCCTTTTTCACCGACGACGATGTCCGCCGGTTCAATCTCAAATTCATGATATTCGGACATGGCGTAGAGGTATTTATAATATTGAAGGTTCTGTTGCAATTTCCCGCGCTCGGCAGCCAGCTCTCGCCTGGCTTCCAGAAAGCTGGCTCCAAAAGTCACGTTTAGCGCCGCAAGCAGGGAAATAACGAACACAGCCAAGGATTTAGGCTCGCGGAATAAACCGGTCAGGCATTGTCCATCTGCAACACGCCGGTCCCGAACGAACAGAATCAGGCCCTGTCCAAAAAGGATCGCATTTATGAAATGAACGCCATAACAGGCCAGGCAGCTTTGTTGCAGTACCACCTGAAGTAGATAGACGAAAAGCAGACTGAAAGCCAAACCAGCGGCAGAAATCCAAAAGGCCGCATAGACCAGCAATTCCGGGGCCTCGGCCCGAATACGAAATAAGCCGATGAGAATTGACAATTGAAAGATATAGTATCTCAGTCCGATGGTTGCAGTCGAAATCCCACCAAATGATCCGAAAGCCGATCGCGTGACGGCGGCGCAGTCGGTTCCGAAGATGGCACAAAATCGGCCGGCCTCTCCTGAGCTGGAGTAGTTAAGGTAAATTAAAAATAAACAAAACCCTATTCCGACGCAGATCAATGCCGTTGTGCGGACTAGCGGGAAAACCGGTTCTGTCTTCTCATCAGAAGTCATCGAACTCTCGCAGTTCATCCGGAACAACCGCTTCTTCCACCGGTTTTCGGCCCATACCGCGCTCGACTGTTTTGGCCGTATCCTTTTCCGCGATCAGCGATGACTCTTTCGATCCTTGCACTACGTTTATCAAAACACCAACGGATTCTTTCATTTGCTCGGCCTGTATGTGCATTTCACCGGAAGTATGGGCATATTCCTGGGCACTGACCGTTGTCTGCTGGGTGACTTTTTCAATCGCGGCAATTGCACCGTTGACCTGTTCGATGCCGTCGGCCTGTTCAGTGGATACGGTGGCAATCTCGCTGACCAGTTCACCGGCTTTGTTGGTGCTCGTAACCACCTCACCGAATGCTTCGTTGGTCGTGTGTACATATTTTTGGCCGTCTTTGATTTTGCTGACTGTGGCTTCAATCAGCTCAGATGTGTTGCTGGCGGCTTCGGCCGCACGCATGGCCAGGTTGCGGACTTCATCCGCCACAACGGCAAAGCCGGCTCCGGCCTCTCCGGCCCGGGCTGCCTCAACAGCGGCATTTAAAGCCAGCAAGTTGGTCTGAAATGAGATCTCGTCGATGGTTTTGATAATATTAGAGGTCTCTTCACTGGCTCTAAAAATATCTGCAATGGACTCGGTCAACTGGGACATGGCTTCATTGGCTTGTCCTACAACCTGACTGGCCTCACGCATTAAGCTGTCCGCCTGGCCGGCATTCTCAGCGTTTTGCTTGGTCATGGCCGATATTTCTTCCAGGGATGCCGAAGATTCCTGTAAAGAGGCCGCCTGGTCAGTGGCACCGTCCGCAATCGCCTGACTCGTTGCGGTCATCATGTTGGCGGCAGAAGCGACATGCTTCGCACCGACGGTCAGATCGTCTATCGTACGGTTGATGGGCCGGATGACGCTGCGTTTCAAAACCCAGATGGTAAGGATGATACAGAACACGGATAACAGGATCAACAGCCCCATGCCGAAGATGAAATTTCGTTTTTGCTTCTTGATCTGGTCGGTACTGTCGCGAATCAGCCACAACCAGGCGGCGGGTTTCTGATTGGGTGCCGTCAGTGCGAGACGATCCGAGTGATAATAATTTTCATCGATGCGGGTGATGATGGTGGTTTCCGCAACCGGCACATCTGCCATTGCGACGTTGATTCTTTGATACAGATCGTTGGCGGTGCTAAAAGAAAATTGCTTGGACGCAGGATTATAAAGCCCGATCTCGCAACCGGTCAGGTTGGCTATTTCTTTGGCCCAGGTTTCTGATGTCAACGAAATCTCGATAAAGCCGACTGGGTTATCGTCATCATCGGTAATCACCGTAACCCCGCAATATTCGGCAACAGCCGGCGGAGGGGCGCCCTCACTGCCTCGAAAGTAAGTCAGGTTGGAGAACTCAGCTGCACTTTTCTGAAATACAGGATGCAGCGCCGGCGGAAGACTGGAACTTCTGGGCGATAATCCTTCAACTGCATTTTCTATAAGAACCCGATATCGTTTATCATAAATAATAAAACGGCTGATGTTCTCACTTTCCAGTGAAAGAAAGGCTCCCTGAACGATCATCTTGGCATTTGAATCCTGGGGATTTTCCACAAACTGCAGCAGTTCTTCGTAGGACAGTATATTTGTCAAGTTTCGATCGATGGCCTCGCGCTGCTTTTTAATAATGCTTTGGAAAACCAGAGTATTGCCACGTCTGAATCCATAATTGATTTCCTCTTGGGATTCCGCCAGGTTGCGGTAGTGAATAAAGGCCATCAGAATCAGAAACAAAGCCAAGGAAGCCGAAAACAACGCGATTATCTTTACTTTGACCGAAAAATTAAATTTCATATTAACTTCCCAACCCCGGACGAACCGGAAACGAAAAGGTTTCAAGCCAAAACGCAAAGACGCAAAGAGTTAATCACTTTAAAGCTGAGCAATCCCTTCATCGCTGATATATCGCTTGGCTTTTCGCTTCAGCTTGGAATTTTTTTTGACTTCCTTGAACAGACTGGGATAACCGCCACGATACCAGACTATATTTTCAGCTTTATAACCCCATTGAGATACAGCAATATAAGCGGCATTGTAGCTGCGGTGACATTTGGGGCCCTGGCAAAAGAATACCACTTTGGCCATTTCCTTGGACATTCCGGCCGCCTTGACAGCCGCTTCGAGTTTGTCGGCGGTCATCTCATTCCCTGCCGCCCCGGATTTGTTATAGGGCATCAATAGAGCACCGCGCACGGTCCCTTTTTTGAAAAAACTCTTCGGGCGGGTGTCGATCCACAAAACAGACTCTTTGGCTTTCAGGTGGGAAACCGCTTCCTGCACATCCCAAACCTTGACGCCCCAGGGCAACACCTTACACGACTTGGCGATATGGTCAGCCGGGATGGCGCCCTTGTTGACTTCCGCGGCAAAAAGCGGCGTGGACAGAAAAGCAAAAACCGACAGAGCGACAATAATCAGGGAAAATCTTTTTCTCAGCATAACGAATACCTCCTTGAAATAATAAATTTGAAAGCGTGCCCATTAAGCACAAAGTTGCTAATCTGTTATCGGAGGTAGATCCCTAAACCTTTAATTTTTTTTATTTCGAAGTATTATAGAAGAAGTTGGTAGGGTAATAGGGCCGAAAAATCGGGGCGAACGGATAAGATAGGAGACGGCCAGCAGGTTAGCGGTTTTGGAGGTATTTGGGGCTAAATAAACCTGAAACCTCAAAGATTTATCCGCTGAAACGCCGCTCAATACCGGCGTAGCGCACAAGGGCTGCCATGGCCCGGGCCGCCCGCTCAGGTGATGGGAACACGGGCAGGCCGTATTCGACAAGCTTCTGAATGAAAAGATTTTCGTGACCGTGGAAGGTAAAACCGACAATCGGTTTCTGATGACGTTTAACCACCGACGCCAGGGAAGCGGCCTGGTCATTGAACAACTTATCCATTAAGTTCGGTATTTGATCCGCGGCAATCTCCATACTTTCCATGGTTCGCCGGATCAAGCGTTTGGGCGTCAGGTAATATATCAACAAACCGCCGGCAACGGCATCCTCCAGCAACGCATCGGGAACAGAGGCAAAGTAGTCCATCGGATTTTTCGAGAACGTCAGATCAACTGGATTGTTGACACTGCCGGTGCGCGGCACCAGCGTTAATAATTTATCGAGTGTATTTTCTGAGAATCGAGGCAGGTTCAGACCGTTGCGGCTGCAGGCATCGGCCGCGGCGGCCCCGGGCCCGCCCGAATGGGTCTGGATAATCACTTGATTATTTTGCGGCTGGGAACAGGTCCCCATAACCCAGCAAAAGTCAAAAAGCTCCGTAATGGAGTTGGCCCGAATTACGCCGCACTGTCGAAATACCCCATCATATAGTGCGTCCGGGCCGGCCATCGCGCCTGTGTGGGAAAAACTGGCTCTTTTGCCGGCTTCCGATCCGCCGGCATAAAAGGCCACAATCGGCTTCGTCGGGACAATGGCACGGGCCGTTTCGACAAATTCCCGGCCCCGCCGAATGGATTCAATATAAAGGGCGATCACCTTGGTATGCGGACAGGCCGCCAGGTATTGTATGCCGTCGACAATATCAATATTGGCTTCATTGCCGACACTGATGCCGCTGGAAAATCCCAAGCCGCAGCGATCCAGATAACCGAACATCTGAGTGATGAAACTGCCGCTCTGCGAAGCCAGTCCGATGAATCCCGGCCGGCCTTCAAAAGGCAGAAAGGTCATGTTGAACTTTTGATGGGGATTGGCAATCCCTAAACAGTTGGGGCCCAAAAACCGAATGCCGTAGTGTTGGGCAACGGCGACGAGTTTTTGCTCGAGCTTCACCCCCTGGCCGCCGACCTCGTTAAATCCACCGGAAACCACGATGGCCTGCTTGATTCCTTTGCGGCCGCATTCTTCCAAAACCTGGGGCACGATCCGGGTGGGCAGCACCATAACGGCCAGATCGGGCACCTCCGGCAAATTCAGGACGTTTTGATAGGCCTCGAAACCCAAAACCCGTTTCTCTTTCGGATGGATCGGATAAACATTCCCCTCGAATCCCAGAGACTTGAGCGAGCTGAGCTGATTGGTTCCCATAGCGGAAAATCGATTGGAAGCACCGAAGAAAGCGATGCTGCGGGGGTTGACGATGGGGTAGAGTGGACTGTCCTTAGTATTCAGAATCATTGCGTCCTCGTTTGGAATCGAATAAAATCCCAAGCTCCAAGCACCAAATTCCAAATAAAATTCAAATTCCAATATCTAACGACCCAAAGTGTTAATCCGCATTGACGCAGATTTTTCTTGTCGTTATTTGGAATTTTGAAATTAGGTCATTGTGATTTATTGGTTATTTGGAATTTGTTATTTGTAATTTGAAATATATGAGCAGCTTCATAGGCTGTATGAACTCTCAACAAAGCCAGCAGAATTCAAATGGCGCGGATTCAGGCCTTCAGATCGCTAAAGAAAACACCGTTAACGCCCCTTCAGTCTCCCGCCGTACCTTCCCCTCTTCCTCCAGCAGCCTTAAATGCGATAGGGCCTCGCCCGTGGCAAACCATCTCTGGGCCACCGGAAAATCATTCCAGTGATCGCATTTTATATCCCAGGTCATATGGGATGCCACTTCAAAAGCGGTCAAGGGCTGGTCGTCGAGTATGGTGAGCACCTCCGCCAGCCGCTGGGCATGGTGCTTTTTCAGCTCTTCGATGCGACCCCGATGATTCGAGATGAGGCGCCGATGCCCGGTCAAAACCAAATCGACCTGCAACTCGGCGACCTTATCCAGGCTGGACAAATAGTGTTTCAGCGGATTTTGGCTGTCCGACCAGCATTGAATGTTGGGGGTGATATCGATTAAAATATGATCCCCGGCAACCAGGACCTTTTTGTCGGGTTCATACAGGCAGGTGTGCCCCATGGTATGGCCGGGGGTAGCCACGCATTGAAAATCATAATTGCCGGCCTGAACGCGATCGCCGTCTTCGAGCACCTTTAATTCCGGAATCCACTCCGTGCCGTATTTGGCGCCGGGATGCTTGTCGAGGGCCGCCCGCAGCTCATTTTCAGGAAATCCGTTGCGGCCGGCATAGGCGACCATGGCCTCGAAACCTTCCCAGGATTCCATGAGTTCCTTCTCCGGCCGACTGAAATAAACCTTGGTGGATTCTGTCGCTAGTTTGGCGACTAGCCCAAAATGATCGGCATGCAAGTGCGTAATGAAAAGATCCGACTTCGCAAGATCGATGCCTAGTTTGCGCAAGCCGGCCTGCATGGCGTCTAGGCACTCCTTGCGATTCAGGCCGGTATCGATAATCAAGGATCTTGCCGCATCACGGATCACAAAAGAGTTCAGATACTTCAAGGGACTTTCCGGCAACGGAATTTTCAGCCGAAACAGGTTCGGCAGCACTTCTTCGCACATAGCTACTAGTCCAAATTTATAAGTAGTAGAAAACCTAACATCACTAGATTATAAGATGCTGCTATACTTCCGAAGAGGACAGAAAACAGACGACAGATGACAGAGGTCAGTAATCAGTGATCAATGATCTGCGTTTGTTCAACAGTTGCCGGTATCCGGCATCCTACACCTCGCAATCCTCATCTTAGAAGCACAATGGAATAGTTGATTGCCAGCGAAATGTCAACCTTTGTTAAATTTTGTACACAAGCCTACAACTGCTAAATGTCAAATTGATGATGATTGTAAGTATCCATACAAGCTATCTGAACATTCCAGGATTCCAGCTTGCCTTAGGTTAGAAAACAAACAATATGAAAGCCAAAAAATAATGTGCGGAGCATAAACAAATTAATCCGCTGCTGTCAAAAAGTGCAGGGTATATCTCGGTAGCTGGATATTAGTGGCGACAGTTTTGAGCTTTCTAGTATTCGGGCGGATTAATTACCCTGCAACGACTCGCGGGCCAGGCGGGCCTCGGTCGATTCCGGGTATTTGCTGCAAAGCAGTTTCAGGCAATTATTGCCTTGCGCAGCCATGCCTTTCTGGGTGTAGGCGCCGGCGAGTTTGAGCAGTGCGGTCGGCACTCCCGGGGAGTCCGGCACTTTTTTCAGCACCATGGTTATGATTTTAACCGCATTTTCCAGGTGACCGGTGGCCGCAAACATTATACTGAGTTGAATATATATTTGGGCAGGAAGACGGGGATGACTGGTATGGCCGACATACTCGTTATAGATGTAATGGGCCTTCTCATAAGTATTGTAATTGCGGGTGAGCTCCAATATCAACTTATTTGCTACCTGGTGAAATTTGTCACACGCGGGATCTAATTTGTAAACATTAAAAAGATGGATCAACACATCGATATTGTTGGGTTCTTTAGCCAGCACGGATTCAAGTATTTCACGGCCCGCATCAAGGTCCAGTTCGGCGATATGCTTTAAGGCCTTTTCAATCAGGGGCGATATCTCGTCGACCGCTGTTTCTTGAATCACATCATCATCGAAATCCAGGGCCAATTTCAAACAAATAAAGCCGATCAGGGCGCCGCCAATCATACCGCCGATGTGTGCCATGTAAGCCACGTTGCTAAAGCCGCCGAAAAACATCTGATACAACTCTTTACCGAGCCAGATTGGCAGAAGGATAAAAGCCGGAATTTTTAAATAGTTAAAATAAAAGCCCAGGGTATAAAATATTTTCACCTTTTTTTTGCCGAACAACACGGCAAAAGCACCCGACAGACCGGCAATGGCCCCGGATGCGCCCACCAGCGGTATGGTGCTGTGCATGTGCACCAGCCAAAATCCCCAGACAGCAAAAAGCCCGCCGGCCAGATAAAGAAAGGTGTATTTTATCCGGCCGAGCCCCATTTCCAGCATGCAGCCGAAAATCCATAAAAAGACCATATTCCCGATCAGATGTCCGGTGCTGCCGTGCATAAACATGTGGGTAAAGGAGGTCAGCCATGTTTTATTTGCCGGTATAAAGCCATAATGCAGGGAGGTTATTTCGGAGCGAATCATATTATATTCGGTTTGCGAATCCTTCCATTCATCGTAAATCGGATCGGATGGCGTGATGATTTCGTTATGCTCAAGCTTTTTTTTGAAAGGTTCGTCCTCCCGCATGGCCAGGTAGTTTTCGACCCATTCCGCTTCATCAAGCTCGTCGTCCTCCAAAATCTCGACCGGCTCATCGAGGCGACCGTCACGGTAGGCGATGAAGTAGGAGACTTCGATGTTGACCAGACCCGAAGTAAAGTAGAATTTCGAAGCTTTGTGTTGATTTTCCGTATCACCGGCCTGCAGGATAAACCAGACCAGGCAGTTTATCAAAATGATGACAATGGTCAATATCGGCGGATTGCGCCAACTGATTTTTCCGGTCAACGGGACAATGAGCATGATTTAATGAGGTTCAAAGGTTCCGGGTTCTGGGTTCAGGGTTCTGGGTTCAAGGTTCAAAGCTCAAGTTTAGATTGGGAAATAGATTCCTGAACCCCAAAAAAAGTAAATCATTATCTTGAATCAAGCCGTCAGAAACGTCATCAAGACCACACATATATCGGTCATTTGCGGATCGGACTTGAGCTGACTTGAGTTATTTTTACTTGAAAAGGACTTTTTAGGAGGAACCTCTCCATAATCAATGGATCAATAATCACGCAGAGGTATTGACTGAATGCTGATGCTGCAAGTGAGGTTAATCATCAGGCTTTTTAGCGCTTTGGGAGGTCATAGAAATAAATGAACGTCGAACATCGAACGTCCAACGTCGAACGTCGAATAATGCATTCGGCCGGTCGTGCGCTTTTCGTCGAACGGTCCATTTTAATACGTTTGAGCGTAGTGATTCCACCATTCGTCAATCGACATTCGACATTCGTCATTTCATGGAGTTTCAAAAGAGGACTTGGCCCCTCGGTTACCTGACACCCGAAACCTGACACCTGAAACCCATAATATCCGATCCAACCTAATCAATTCGATAAACCGAATAAACTGCGCCGATTCATATGCCAAACCATCTATCGCTGTTCGATAGGGACATAGTCGGCTTCAGTCGGACCGGTGTAAATTTGCCGGGGGCGGCATAATTTCCAGTTAGGATCATCCTGGCTCTCCTTCCACTGGGCAATCCAGCCGGGCAGCCGTCCGATGGCAAACATGACGGTAAACATATTGGTTGGGATGCCGATAGCACGCAGCACGATACCGGCGTAAAAGTCGACATTCGGATATAGATTGTGGTCGATGAAATAGTCATCCTTGAGGGCGATTTCTTCCAGTTCTTTGGCAACATCCAGCAGGGGGTCGGAGATATTTAATTTCTCCAATAGTGAGTCGCACATCTTTTTCATGATTTTCATGCGCGGATCAAATGTTTTGTAAACCCGGTGGCCGAATCCCATCAGTCGGAAAGGATCTTTTCTGTCTTTGGCCCGCTCGATGGTCTGCTGCATATTTTTGTTTTCAGCAATATGCGTCAGCATGTCGATCACCGCCTGATTGGCGCCGCCGTGCAGGGGACCCCAAAGGGCAGCGATGCCGGCCGAAATGGCGGCATATAGCGTCACCCGGGCGCTTCCCACCATCCGCACGGCCGATGTTGAACAATTTTGTTCGTGATCAGCATGCAGAATCCAGAAGACGCTCAAGGCTTTGACCACAACCGGATCGATTTCATAAGGCCTGACCGGGGAATCAAACATCATATTCAGAAAATTGGCCGAGTAGGCCAGGTCCTGCCGCGGGTAAACCACCTTGTGGCCCCTTGATATTTTATACGACATGGCCGCCAGGGTTCGAACCTTGGACAACAGCCGGGTGACGGTCATATTGATTTCTTCTTCCAGATTCTGCAACTCCGGATAGAAGCTGCGCAGGGCATTGACCATGGATGAAAGGATCCCCATGGGGTGGGACGAACGGGGATAGTTCTCGTAAAAAGCGCGCATATCCTCGTGCACCAGGGAATTATCGTTGAGCAGGACGGAAAAATCGGTCAGCTCTTTTTGCGTCGGCAACTTCCCATGAATGAGAAGATAGGCGGTTTCCTTGAAAGTTGACTTTTCGGCCAGCTGCTCTACCGGAATCCCGCGATACCGCAATATACCCTTTTCGCCATCCATAAAGGTGATGGCGCTGGTGCAGCTTCCGGTGTTGGCGTAGCCGGTGTCGAGGGTTATCAAACCGCTTTGGGCCCTCAGCTTGGATATGTCGATGGCCTTTTCGCCTTCGGTTCCCTCGATCACCGGAAGCTGGTATTCTTTGTCGCCGTAAATTAATTTAACAAATTCAGTCATGATTCCCATCGCTTTCTTGCTACCTGAATTTCAGGCCCAATTTTCCCCGACACCGCAACATCAGGTTAATCGTCAGGCGCTCCGCAACGAAGTTTGCTGGAAAAAATTCAGGTAACGCAAATGATTTACAGAATACACCGGTTTACAATACAGTCGAACCCTACGCGCTGTGAGGAAGGGTTGGGATAAGCGTTCTATATACCTCAATACTCATTGCGGGTCAAGGTGCCGCCAGCCGGTCAAATCGAAAAAAGAAACTCCAGCAGCACAAGTGTCGAATGTCGAGTGTCGAATGTCGAATTGAGGAATCCTATCTATTTTAATCATTAAATTAGCAGAGGAGCGTAGCGCCATCCACCATTCTTCGTTCTTCATTCGTCATTCGACATTCCGTATAGTTTACTTGCCGCTGGCAATATGGTAGATCCTTTATAATATTTGGCTGAACAACCTAATTCAAATTGAAGGTGCACCATGGGCTTTAAAGAAAACTTGTTGAAAAAGATTCAGATCGGTCGACTTTCCCGCAAGGTAATTGCATCGTTCGGGCCGCCGGGTGGCCCGGGTAAAATTGACAGAGATGCCATGCGTAGCCTGCTGGAGATGGGCCCCTACCACTATCAGCAGGAGCGGGATCTCGATCTTTACATCGAAGAGTCCGATGACGATAAGAGCCGGATTCTGGTGCTGGACAACGAGCTTCCCATCTACCGCACCACGGTTGAAGATGTAACGCTGCGCAAAAGCCCCTATACCAAGGAAATGCTGAGCATCGGCAATATTATCAAAATATTGAAGGACTCCGACGTCAAGATCAGCCGTCGGGAGGAATCGGTGCAAATCGTTCAGCAAGCATGCCTCGACCGACTGGACCTGTCTTTCGACGCCTCCGATATCGAGTCGATCGCCGGGGAAGGCGCCGCTTCCCTGGAAAACGGCTATAGCGAAGGGATTCTGGAAGGCCTGACCTTATTCGCCGAATTGCTGGGCTACCGGCCGCCGCCCAGAGCGCTCCGGATCCGGCACCATGAAATTTTCGGTGCAGTGGCCGAAGTATCGAGCACTGAAATATGGTATGGGCCGGCCGTAATCTTAAGCCTGATCGATAATTCGCTGAAGTTGATAGAAGAAAAAATCAGCAGCCTGGATCCAGCCCGAGTAGAGTTTTTCCGGCAGGTGGCCCAGGGCAAGGAAAAGCCGGATATCGAGGGCCAGGAAGTGTTTCGGTGGTTGCAGGACGCGGTTTTGAAATAGCTGAGAAAGGTTCAGAGGTTCAAAGGTTCTGGGTTCAAGGTTCAAGGTTAAAGGTTGTTGATAATTTTGAATCTCTCTCGTGAAACTACGTCTATATTAACCCCAAGAAAGGGATTTTAAATTGTGCTCGTACTCGTGCTCGTACTCGATACTTAGAGGCTCAAAAGCTTCGAGGATGAGCAAACCTTTTCCTTTAACCTTACAACCGGAACCTCGAACCTTTGACCCCTGAACCCAGAGCCACTGAACCCTGAACCCAGAACCTCTGAACCCCTGAACCTCTGAACCCTGAACCCCTGAACCTCTGAACCCTGAACCCCTGAACCTCTGAACCCTGAACCCCTGAACCTCTGAACCCTGAACCCCTGAACCTCTGAACCTCTACAGCCGATAAACAACCGGCTTATCATCCGAATCGAGTTCGATTCCGATCGTGTCTCCCGTTTTAAATCCTAACCGCTTGAACTCTTTGACCATCAACTCGTGTTTGTCCATTTGCCAGTAGACTGACCACAGTGGATTGCGAACCGTATCGATACCGTAAGCATCGTGGCCGCACATATTGAGCCTGAATTTGTCTTTGGCGATCAGGGTGTCGGATTCGGATAAAAAGTAGTCGATCTTGTAAAGATTATCATGCAGGGCCTTGGAGAGCAGGGGCTGGTATTCCGGGAAATCATCCAGGTAGTGATTGGCAATCTGGTATAGTTCTTCCGGCTCCTGAATCGATAACCCCAGTACGCAAAAGCGGTGATGCTTTAAGGAAAATTCCTCGAGGTCGGCTTGGTATTGGCTGACGATATTTAGGATATCGTCGATCGCCGGCCGGGAGTCTGCATCACCCAGAACAAAGTCTTCGCATTTACCGATGACTTTCAGATAGAACGCTTTGTTGTCCATGACATAGACCGGACGCTCGCGGTGGCTTCTTCTGATTCTGACCCGGTGGAGTCCGTCGAGTTTAATCGATCTTTCGCTTTCTTTCTGTTCCAGGGTTTCGATGTGGGAGATATCCTTGGCCTGGACAACATAAATTTCACCTTGTTCCGAAACTACATATTCAATTTCACAGCGATGTCCCAGGTGCTGCTGAACCTTTTCAGACAGGTCGATCAGATTTCGGTCGTGGGGGGTGTTAGTGATGTAGGGTTCACGCAGTACTTTATGAGACCGGTCGCGGCAATAACCGAACTCCCAGTGATCCCCGATCATTTTGGCCATCACACTGGTTCCGTGGATAAAGGGCATGACAATCACCCCCATATCGGCCAGATCGATTTCCGGGGCATTGCTGAATTTCTGCTGTCTTTTTATGGTAAGTTGTTTGGCCGTTTCCGCCAGATTAATAATTTTTTTTCGGGCATATTGAATGCCGGCCAAATCGGCATAGGTTTCCAGTGAATCAAAGGTTCCCCCTTTGAAAAAATTTTCATGGGGGTGACCGCTGCGCGCAATGACCTTGAAGCTTTCGCGATGGGTTTTTAGAAAGACTTCCAGGGCCTCGAAGTTTTCGCTTTTGAAATCAGCGGCTGAAACATAAATAAAATCCGGTATATTGAATTTTTCCTTCCGAAGTTGTTCCAGAAGCCTGGCCTTTTCCGGTAATTTGTTATCCATAGCCATTTTCAACAAACTATTTTTATCTCCAATACAACAAGACAAGAAGTTTAATGAATAGAAGTTTAATCTTTGAGTTCTGGTGCCTTGGCGGCTAAGATTTTCGCTTCATCCAAGTTAGGTTAACATAAATACTTATTGACTAGTGTCGAATCACGCCCAGCCACAGTTCGCCCACAGATAAGTATAACACAGATCCGAACTTCTTTTCCCGGTTTTCTGGAAGGCCGCCGCAAAGAATATAAAATATATCTTGACCCTGATGGTTTAAAATCCGTAATATTGCGAAACCAATCCCGCCATGGCGGAATTGAAGATTGAAAATTGAATATTTGCGGCATTCTGTCTATTTTATTTGTTATCTGTTTTCACATATCCTGTGCAAACATGATGTGATTTCAATAAAAGGCACTAATTATCTGACCCTGCATGGGTGCACATACAACCTCGAATTCTTATAATGATGAACTTTGAAACTGTGCACCATGAACCTCTAAACCCAGAACTTCTAAACCCAGAAACTGTGAACCCAGAAACTTTGACCCTAGAACCTCGGAACCTCTCAACCATTGAACCCAGAACCCCGGAACCTCTGAACCCAAAACCTGAATGACCAGACTTTTCTCCGCATTGTTCGAGTGGCCTAAAGGCTACGGCAGCCAAAGCCTGAGAGCCGATATCCTGGCCGGTTTAACCGTGGCGCTGGTCCTCATCCCTCAGTCCATGGCCTATGCCGAACTGGCCGGACTGCCGCCCTATTTCGGTCTGTATGCCGCTTTTCTGCCGCCCCTGGTCGCCGCGCTGTTGGGCTCCAGCCACCAACTGGCGACCGGACCGGTAGCCGTGGTATCACTTTTAACGGCAACCACGCTGGAACCCCTGGCCACTGCCGGCAGCCACCAATACATGACTTACGCCATTTTGCTGGCGCTGATGGTCGGTGTATTTCAATTCACTCTGGGTGTATTAAAGCTCGGGCTGGTGGTAAATTTCATTTCCCACCCTGTGGTCAACGGTTTCAGCAATGCAGCGGCGCTCATTATTGCAACTTCCCAGCTGCCCAAATTATTCGGTATTCACATGGACAAGGCCGCGCACCATTACGAAACCATCTACCGGGTCTTTCAATACGCCGGGCATCACCTGCACTGGCCGACCCTGTTGATGGGAACCCTGGCCTTTGCCGTTATGTATGGTTTGAAGCGCTTGTCCCCCAGGCTGCCCAATGTTCTGGCAGCTGTGGTGATTACCACCATACTCTCCTGGAGCTTTGGTTTTGAGCACAGGCTGTTGGTGGATATCTCGCAAATCCAGCCCGAAGCAGCCAAAGAAACGATCAACCGCTTTAACCGGGAACTCGAGCCGATTGCCCATTTGACCAGCAAAAGGGCCAGGCTGATCCAAAGCCTGAATTCAGGCAATCGATCGGCGGATCCCCTGGCAGAATTGGAAATCCGGCATGCAGCGGAACGCATCGCCCTGCAGATCGAAAGTCACAAAAGCGAAGCCCGCAAATACCGCGAGCAGCTGCGTCAATTCCGGTTTGAAGGTGTCCGGGAAAAGGACGGCGAACCGTCCTTTTATCCCATCAACGAATTTGCCGAACGCAGCCTCGTGGACGGCCGTACCTGGCGACTCAGGGTCGGCAATCGTATTCTGTCGCCCGACGCTTTGCAAATTTCGGGTGGCGGGGACGTCGTCGGCAGCATCCCGCGGGGCCTGCCCTCACTATCCATGCCTGTAATCGACTATCATATCGTCATGCAATTGCTGCCCTATGCAGTCATTATTTCATTGCTGGGATTTATGGAGGCCATCTCCGTGGCCAAGGCCATGGCCGCCAAAACCGGCCAGCGCCTGGACCCCAACCGGGAACTCATCGGCCAAGGCCTGGCAAATATCTGCGGGGCGATCGCCAAAAGCTACCCCACGTCCGGCTCTTTTTCCAGATCGGCCGTCAACCTTCAATCCGGGGCCGTCTCGGGCTTGTCCAGTGTTTTCACCAGCCTGACGGTGGTCGTCGTCCTTTTGTTTTTAACCCCGCTTTTCTATTATTTACCCCAATCGGTACTGGCGGCGATTATCATGATGGCGGTCGTGGGGCTGTTCAATGTCAAGGGATTCATTCATGCCTGGCAAGCGCAATGGTATGACGGCGCTATTTCCATCATCACCTTTATCAGCACCCTGGCATTCGCGCCGCACCTGGATCGCGGCATCCTGATCGGCGCCTCCCTCTCGATCCTCGTATTTCTGTACAAAAGCATGCGGCCCAAAGTGGTCGACCTGTCCCTGGATGTGGACCGCACCCTGCATGATGCAGTCGCCAGCGGTCTGGAAGAGTGCCGTTATATAGACGTGGTTCGATTTGATGGTCCTTTATTTTTCGCCAACGCCAACTATCTCGAAGACCAGATCAGAAATCGCCGGCGCTCTAAAAAAGATCTCAAGCATATCATTATCTCCGCCGGCAGCATCAGCGATATTGACTCATCCGGTGAAGAGGCCTTATCTTTGACGGTGGACCGGGTGCGCAGTGCCGGAATCGATATTTCACTGAGCAGCGTCAACCGATCCGTCATGCAGGTTCTCAAGCAAACCCATTTGATTGTAAAAATAGGCGAAGACCATATATACCCGACCATCGATAGCGCCATCAATGCGGTTCATGAAATGACCCACAGGGGCGGCGCAGAAAAGAGTTGTCCGTTGACCAAAGTCTGTCGAATCAACCGGCCACCCCGGTAAAGGGAGAATTGCATGCCGACTATCACCATATTCAGCGACGGTTTCTGTCACGAGGCGCCGATTATCCGGAAACTCATTGAGCGTACCGGATACGAACTAGTCAACGAGGAAGATATCGTTACCGCTGCAGGCCGGCTCGCAGCCATGGATCCAGTCAAAATCAAACGGGCCTTCTCGTCCAAAGCATCGGTGTTCAATAAATTTACCCTCGAAAAAGAACGCTCCCTGGCCTACATCAAGCTCGCGCTGGCTGCCACCATCAAAACCGACAACGCATTGATCCCAGGCTTTGCCGGGCCGCTGATACCGGCGACGGTCAGCCACAACTTAAGGGTATGTTTGATCGCACCGCGCAAATACCGTACGGCAGTCGCCGCCGGCCTGCAAGGTATATCGGAAAAAGAAGCTGCTCGGCTGGTTCAAAAGAGCGAAGAAGACTGCTCATTTTGGATCGATTCACTATTCAGCAACGGCGATCCCTGGGACCCGATACTGTATGATATCGTCATTCCGGTCGATAAAATTTCACCCCATGATGCGGCCGCCCTGATAGCGGACTATGCCGCCAAAGATATCATCCAGCCTACACCTGAGTCCATGCAGGCCCTGGAAGATTTCCGGCTGGCGGCAGCGACCGAAGCCGCCCTGGTTCAACAGGGCCATACGGTAGCGGTCAGTGCTAAGGACGGCGCCGTCATACTGACCATCAATAAACATGTTCTCAGACTTAACCGGTTGCAGGCGGAACTTAAATCCATCGCGCAGCCGATTGAAGGGGTCAAATCGGTGGAAACCAAAACCGGTAGCGATTTTCACAAGGCCGATATCTATCGCAAGCACGATTTTAAAATGCCTTCCAAAGTCCTGCTGGTGGACGATGAACGCGAATTCGTTAAAACCCTTTCCGAACGGCTGATGATGCGCGATATGGGATCGGCAGTGGCCTATGACGGAGAGTCGGCGCTGAAGCTGATCAAAGAAGATGAACCGGAGGTCATCATCGTCGATCTAAAAATGCCCGGAATCGATGGTTTTGATGTGTTGCGCCAGGTCAAGGAATCTCACCCGGAGATCGAAGTGATCATTCTCACCGGACACGGCAATGAAGAAGACCGCCGGTTATGCCTGGAACTGGGAGCCTTTGCCTACCTGCAAAAGCCCCTGGAAATCAATGTAATCAGCGATACGATTCAACAGGCCAACGAAAAAATAAGACAAAAGAAAATTGAGGGATTGGGGGATTGAGGAATTAAGGGATTGAGGTCTACGATTGCGGATTGCGGATTGCGGATTTAATGGAATTTCTGCATTTTAAATTTTTTTAGCCACGAATTTACACGAATTATCACGAATTATGTTTATATGATCATCCGACCGCAATTTAGTATCAGCATATTCCAGCGGTGAAATAAGTAAATTATTAAAGGAATTTAAATATTCGTGTAAATTCGTGTTCATTCGTGGCAAAAATTCTTTAAAAGACTGAAACCATTGGGACATTCGACCATGTCGATTTTTAAAAAATTGAAGCCAGGCTTCCTGGACCACAAAGATGTCACGGCCGGGCCCTACCGACACCACTTTGACTTTCTGCGGATCTGGAAGCGGGCCGTCATCGTCACGGCGACCGTGGCCCTGGTGCCCTTGATCATCTGGGCCTTTTCAGGGTACCGGCTGACCATGGAAACCATCGAATCGGAACTCGAGCTGCGCACCTCCCAGCTCATCTCGAATTCCTGGCGAACGGTTTCCCTGTTTTTGACCGAACGCCGGTCGGTGCTGGATTTTATTGCCCACGACCAAAGCCTGCAAACCTTGCAAGACCCGGCCCGCCTGAAAGCCATCCTGGAAAATCTCAATCAACGCTTTGGCGGAATTACGGACCTGGGGGTGATCGACGGCAGCGGCCAGCAGATTACCCATGTCGGCCGGCACCCCATGGCAAATCTGGACTACAACCAGCTGCCCTGGTATCGTGAAACCCTACTACGGGGTGCCTATGTCGGTGAACTGGTCACCGGGCCACGCAGCGAGCCCCAGGTCGATATTGCAGTGAAACGCCGGATGCCGGACGGCTCCTTCTTCGTGCTGCATGCGGTTCTCATGCCGCAGCAGCTCACGGACACCATCGCACAAATCGATGTGGGAGATAAAGGCGATCTGTTTATCGTCAACGACAGAGGGGTACTGCAGACCCCATCACGCTACTACGGCCAGATATTCAGCAAGTTGTCGCTGCAGATTCCGCAGTACTCTGAAAAAGCGAGGGTGTTTGAAAGCACCGATTATCAAAAAGAACGCATTGTCATCGGGTATGCCCACATCCCGGATACGCCGTATATTCTCATGATGGTGCAACCCCGCAGCGAACGCATTCAGCCCTGGTATAAAACCACTTGGGCCTTTTCCATCATTCTGGCAGCCAGCATCATGATGATCCTGCTGGTGACACTGGGAGTCGCCACCCATCTGGTCAATCAAATTCACGAAGCCGACCAGGAGCGGGTCGACACCATGCACCAGGTGGAGTATGCCAACAAAATGGTTTCCCTGGGACGTCTGGCCTCCGGAGTGGCCCATGAAATCAACAACCCGCTGGCCATCATCAACGAAAAAGCCGGGCACATCAAGGACATATTCACGATGACGGCCACCTACGCCAAGGATCCCAAGCTCATTGATCTGGTCGACTCGGTAATTGCCACGGTGCAGCGCTGCGCGGAGGTCACCCGGGGGCTGTTGAATTTCTCGCGCCACCTTAATTTGAGTGTGCAAACCATCGATTTGAAAGAAATCATCGTCGAGGTCAAAAATGTTTTGGCCCAGGACGCTGAATACCGGTCAATTACCGTCGGCGTGCAGATCCCCGAGAAACTCCCTCAATTTGAAAGTGACCGCGGCAAACTCGAGCAGGTGTTTTTTAATTTGTTCAACAACGCCGTCAGCGCCATGCAGGACGGCGGTCATCTGGAAATCGAAGTGCTGCAGAAAAACGAGAAATATATATCGATTTCGTTTGCCGACACGGGTCCCGGCATACCCGAGGCCGATCTGAAGCATGTGTTCGATCCGTTTTTCTATTCCAAAACCGGCCATGACGGCACCGGGGTGGGCCTGTCGGTCACCTACGCCCTGGTGCAGGAAATCGGCGGTGCCATCAGCGTCGCCAGCCGTCCCGGCAAGGGGACGACGTTTACAGTCAATATACCCCTGGACATGCCGCAAAAAGGGCGGGATTGACGAAAGCAGAAATCTTAGTCAACCACGGATTAATGGAGTACTGGAGTGTTGGAGTGCTGAAAAAACACCAATGTTGTAATCAATACTCCATCACTCCAGTACTCCAATACTCCAAGTTTAAGGTATAGTTAAATGGCTCAAAAACAAGAGAATAAGACAGAAACAGACCTGCGTTTTTTCGGCCGGATATCCGCCTCCATTTCCCATGAGCTCAAAAACGTGCTGGCCATCATCAATGAAAATGCGGGATTGCTGGAAGACTTTACCTTAATGGCCGACCAGGGAGTCCCCCTGGATCCGGCACGTTTGAAGGCCATGGCCGCCGGGGTTAAAAAGCAGATCGACCGGGCCAACACCATCATTGACAATATGAACCGGTTTGCCCACAGTGCCGATCAACTCTCTACAAACGTTGACTTGGCGCAAATCATTGAATTATTCATGGCCGTAACCGCAAGATTGGCCGCCATGCAGGGCGTCGAGATATCGTTGCAGCCGCCGGGCAGCCCGGTGACGTTGGAGACTGCCCCCTATAGGTTGATACACCTCCTCTGGCGGTGCCTGGAGTTTTCCATGTCCGCCGGTGGGGAAGAAAAGCAGATCGAGCTTGCTATCGAAGAAGCAGCCGACAGCGTCCTCATTCGATTCGGCCGGTTGGCCGGACTTACCGGATCAATGCTGAAATCATTTCCATCCGATGGTGAGCGTAACCTGCTCGAAACGCTGGGCGCGGAGTTAACGGCCGATCCCGAATGTAATGAAATCAGAATAGAAATGACAAAGAAAGAAACCACGAATTAACACGAATCAACACGAATTGATTTTCCACAATTCCATCATTCCAACATTCCGATTGCTACAATGGCCATAACTATTCGTGGAAATTCGTGCCGATTCGTGGCTAAAAAATTCTTAAAAGATTATATTCCCAATGGAGCAATGATGTCCGCAAAAGTACTGCTAGTTGATGATGAAAAGGATTTTTTAGATATCATGGCCGAGCGCATGCGCGCCCGGGGATTGGTGGTAGCCACCGCCGGTTCGGCCGAAGTGGCTCTGGATATGGTCATCGCAGAATCCTATGATGCCGTCATCATGGATATGATGATGCCGGTAATGGATGGATTAAAAGCCTTGAAGCTGTTTAAGCAGTCTCGGCCGGACCTGTCGATCATCCTGTTAACGGCCAATGTCCCCGAAGAAAAGTGCCGTGAGGCCATTAATCTCGGCGCCCTGACTGTGATCGAAAAACCGGCCGATTTGGTCCTGCTGACCCAAAAGATAGAAGAAGCCAAGGCACTGAGATCGAAAAAGCCTACGTGAAATGAAGAATGAAGATTAATCCGCCGACGGTGAAACGAATGATGGAATCGCCGTACTTTGTCCAAGGGTGAAAGTGCGGAGTGCGGAGGACTGAGCGTATGGCTGTTTCCAGCGCCTGTATTCTATTTTACTCAGTCCACAGTCTTCGTTGCTAAGTCCTCAGTCCCCGCTACTCAATCCTCAGTCCTCGCTACTCAGTCCTCAGTCCCCGCTACTCAATCCTCAGTCCTCGCTACTCAGTCCTCAGTCCCCGCTACTCAGTCCTCAGTCCTCGCTACTCAGTCCTCGTCACTCAGTCCTCGCTGCTCAGGTTATTGCCAGAATTGGCTCATTTCCCCCTGCTCCATGCCGGTCTCGTCCCCGTATGTTTCAACCGATGTCGTCGTACCGGTCCCTTCGGTTTTATGCTGCCAGGATTTAAGGACCACGCGGTTTCCGGTGCCGGCGGTGTGATCCCCATCTCCAATTTGAATGACTCGATTGTCCATGGTGGTCATATAAAGGTGCTTGTTGGAGACGTAAACCGAGCCACGGATCTTACTATCGATTGTAAGCGGGGTCCCCACAGCCACGACACCGTCCAGGTCCAGCGCGCGCAGCACGCTTTTTCCCTTCCTGTCGTTTCTCGGATCGTTGCTCTCCATGGTGCCATAGGAGGTCACCAGCCAGATCTGGCCGGCCGAAATCGTCGGTGAAGACCAGACCTTTTCCCCTTTGGCCAGCGGCAGGGACCAGATGGCGTTGATAGCCCCTCCCAGTTTGGTATAGTTGCGGCTTTTGGTACTCTGGGTCATGGTGTCGGCCGCCGTGGCATCCACGGCAAAGAGGTGGTAGCCTTTTTTATCGGAGGCCCAATCGGCCCCGCCGGTGCCGAATATCAGCATAACATGGCCGTTGCGGTCAATGACCGCCGGTGATACCGAGATGGGATTGTCTATCCCGGCATTGAACAGGGGAATCGCCAGGGTCGAGGTCCCGCCAAAACCATCATCATCGGCAACTTCGGCGGTGTGGACGCTTTCGCCGGCCGTCAATTTTCCATCGGGATCATCGGTCAGCGCCAGCTCCCACATACGGCCGTTCATGTCCCCCACATAAAGCCGGTCGGCAAAGCTGTCGTCATCGATGTCGTTGGTGGTGACGGCCCCGGGAATATCGTTGACCGAGTTGGCGTAGGTGGACGAAAAGGTCCACAGCTCGGCGCCCGTCTTCAGGTCAAAGGCAAACACGTTGATTCCGCCATGCTCCTCGGCTACGTTGAGGAAGCTGGTCGCCACAAAGACCGTCCATTTCACTTCGTAGACCGGATTGCCGTAATAATCGTAGGTCGGATTGCCGCTGCTGTCCAGTGCCGGCACCTTGACCTTGTCGATGGATGTGCGATAGGCATAGCCCAGTCCCCCGCCGGGGGCGAGACCGCCGACGGTGGGGTCGTCGGCCGCCTCCCACAGCACATCAAAATTATCGGGATCGGTCACGTCCAGGGCAAATATTGAGGTGCCCCCGAAGCCCTCGGCACAGACCAGAATGGTGCGCCATTCGCTGTCGCCGTCGTCGTCATGATCGTAGAAGAGATCGAGGGCCGTCGGGGATCCGTCCACCGCCGCAAACAGCGGTTCGGCGGCGGGATCGGTGCGCTCGTTTTTGAGCCGGCCCAGGAGATTGGCCGGAATGAACGCCCAGTTTTCGTTGCCGGAGGAAGTGTCAATGGCGTGCAGCATGCCGTAGACATCACCCACATAGGCGGTCTCGTCGCGGCTGCCGCCCACCCGGCTGTCGCCGGCCCGGACGATAACCGGGGCCGAATGCATGATCCCGCCCAGCCGGTTGCCGCCTATTTCATCGTATCCGGCGGTTGCGTCGTTATATTCCCGGCCCCGCAGGCGTTCGATGACCTTAATTTCATCTGCTGTGCCGTTGTCGGCCGGTTCGATGTTGAGTGCCGAAACGAGGGCATCGACGTTGCCCGCATCAAAATCGATCCTGGACCAGTCACCGGTCACATCATCATAGCTGGCCGTATACACCTTGCGGCCGCTGACGTTGCCGGCGCCGGCCTCCGCGATGCGGTCCCCCACCGCGGTATCCCAATCCTCATTTTGCTCCTGAGCTTCCACATGGTAGCGGCGGAAGTGGCCGGCATAGCTCGGATGCTCGAAGCTGCCTTGGTAGAGCCAGGGGTGCTTCACAATGGGTGCCGAACGGACGTACTCGTAACTGTTGACTTCGTACTTGATGCTGAACAGGGTATTCAGCACATAGCGCACACCGGCCACGTTTTTGGCAGTGCAGCCGCCATTGGCAGTGCAGCCAAACTCCGTAGTCACTGGTCCGGGTCCGGGCTCGGGTCCGGGAGAAATCCCGGACGCCGGCTCGATGACAAAATCCACCGGAGCCATCACGAGGGCTGCATCCCAGGGCATCAGGTCCCATGGATTCGTGCCGGGTTTGCGAAAATCGTAGGGAGATTTGTTGATGTGGTCGACGTCGGTGAGAAGATCGGTCATCTTTTTAACGCTCTGTTTTTTCAGTTTGTGACCGCCGTTCCAGAACAGCCCAATGGAAATGATGGTGATGGGAGCGGTATTATCGGTGTTTCTGAAGATGAGATTACGCAGCGTCTTTTTTTTCACCTCTGCTTGGGTCAGGTCAATCTCCAGAGGCATGCCTATTTTACCGGCAGCGGCCAGAGTGGCTTTGCTAAAAGAGATGTACTCCATATGAGTAACCGATTTCCAGTCATATCTGACGACGAGCCTAAACTCTTCTTCCTTAGGCTCTTCCTTGAATTCTATATCCATGGGATGGACATGCAGCTCGGGGTTCACTTTCGCTTGGTCTTTATCTTTATCTTTGTCCTCGGCCTTGTCTTTGTCGTCTTTGCAGTCCGCGTAGCTGTGGCCGCCCAGGTACACCACATAGCCCCAGTCCGTGTTGCCGTAGGCGTGGCCACCCACGAAATAATCCCAACCGGTGTTGTCGATGGTATAGCGCTTCACCGTAGCGTTGTAGCTGGCGGTTTGGGTCGGCTTGGGAGCGAGTTTATAGTCGTCGCCGATTTGAAAAGGCCGCCAGTTGTGCAGGTGACCGCCTTCGGGTTCAAAAAAGGGGGGGGCACGTTGCCGATCTGGGTGTAGGAGACGGACACATGATTGTAGATAATGTCGTTCCCATCGTTGGTGCCCCCGTTGTGGCCGAAGCCATAGTCGGTTAAAAAGTGGCCGTTTTTGCTGTGCTCGAAAGTTTCGATGGAAGCGCATTCGCCCAGCAGGCCTTTGCCGGTTTTGAGATAATCTTGAATCTTTTTGACGACATCGTCCGCTTTGGCGTATCCGTTCTGGCCGTCATAATTTTTGGTGGCGTCCCAGTGGGGCGCCCACAGGAAATCATAACCCGGGCCTTTGGGTCCCAGGATGGGGTCGATCCTGGTGCCGGAAAGATCCGGCGACAAGCCGGCGATTTCATTAGGAGTCACGACGTCGTAGATATCATTGCAGATGCCGGCCAGCCGCAGGTAGCTCTCCAGGATCGAGGCATTGCCTTTGGTTTTGTCTTCGTCGTTGTTCATCAGGGCGATCCTGGGAGGGGTGCCGCGCATTTCTCGATAAACCGGCGCGGCAAACGGCACCTGGGCGATGTGCACGTTGACTGCATGCCAGGCGCTGCCATTGATGATGGCGTAGACCTCTTCTTCAACCCCCGGGGCCAGATCCTGCACATCGATGATAAAAGCGCTGCCGACGTAAGTTATCCTTTGAATGCTGTCGCCGTTGGCGGTGTCAAAAGTCAGGGCGTTCGTGCCGCCGGCATGGTCATATTCCCGGACCACGGCATCGATAGTCTCCCCATCCTCCGTCCGCGGCAGGGTGGTGTCCTCGATTACCAGGTCGGTGCCCGTAATGGTGGTCTTCAGATCGTTGATCACCCAGGACAGGGAGATCAGGTGCTCACATTCTTTTGCTCTTTGGGCATCACCTCCGGCGGCGGCCAGGCAGGCCGGATCCTGGTAGCCCAGCAGGTAGTAGGCCAGGCCGTAGGTTTCCAGGTGCCCCATGTCATCGACCGGCTGGTAGAAAGCATCCATGGGAATGATGATCGATCCCGCCGGAAAGTTTTTTTCGTAGGCCAGGGCCTTAAGCGGCAGACACACCATCCCGGCCAGTATAAATAAAGTCAAAATTTTGGTTTTCATGATTGACTCCCCTTTTTTAATGATCAGCGGCTTCAAGCGCAGATCTCACCCGGGAAATTGCATTTCACCGCCGGTTTTCCCATCACCAGCGAACGGAGGTCGAAACCCCTTCTGATTCCAGAGCGGCCTCACCAGAACTGCTCGCATCGTAGTGTTCCTGGGAGTAGGCCGTTCCCCCGCCGCGCACGGAAGTGCGAATGGTGGCCGTAGCGTTGCGGTAAGGAGCTACCAGCTGCGAGGTTAGAAATATGGTGTCGTCGGTATCCACCAGTGGATCGCCGTCCAGATCATCATTGTCTTCAATCGTCAGGGTGAAAGCCGTCGGCCCCACCGCGCGCCCGCCCTCGGCATCGATGATTTCATCCAGGGTTGTACAGTCGACGCCATTCCAGGTAATCACCCGCGGCACCGCCGGTGGCGGGTCGGAAGCGTTGAACAACAGATTGTCCCAATTGCCGGAATCGGCCAATTTGATATTGTTGAGCACCGCCCGGCCCACCTCGATCCCGGAGTCCACTGTGTAAAAGGCGATATTGTGCAGCACGGCATTGGTCGATATCTGCACCTCGGTGGTACTGGTGTTGGTGGCGGAAATGCCGATGATGGTCAACAATACCAGCACGATAATGGCCATGATGATCACGGTTCCCTGCTCGTTATTGATGATGGATGTTGTCTTCTGCATGGAGCTCATCCTTTCAAATCTACTTTTGCCGGGCCGACATCACCGGGCTTTAATAAAGTCGATCGTGAGCGGCCGGGCCTGGGGGTGCGCGCCGGTTGCTGTGACCGCGATGCGTTTGGCACCGGTCACCGGTGAATCTTCCGTTACGGTCCATGAAATGGTGTATGGGCCCTGAACCACCGATCGGGTTCCGGCATCCAGGGCGGGATCGTCATAGTCCAGGGCCGTCAACCGTTCGATCTGGTCCACCACCCAGGTGTACTCTTCGGTGTAGATGCGGGCGCCGGTGTTGGAATTGGAGGACGTAATCTGCAAGGTCCCGACGGCCAGAATACCGATGGCAAAAATCGCCAGGGCAACCATCACCTCCATCAGGGTGAAGCCCCTGCGGTCGGTCTCGGGCCGGGTTGCTTTTTCTGGCAGATGGCAATACATACTATAGGTTACTCCTTAAAGGCCCATATTGCGGACCTTGACCGCGGCCGTTAGCTGGATGCGGCGGAAATTGTCGTTCGGGGCAGCCAAGATTACCGTGCCCTGTGGGTTGGTGTAGGTGGTGCTGTCGAATTGACGGTACATCCCCCCCCCGGAAGCTGATCCCCCGAACGCGCCACCAGGGAAATTTGGACCGTACGGATGGCATCGATGTTCGTGGTGACGTTGCCGTTGCCGTCGTCGTCGAGAACGTTGCCGGCACCATCGAGGTAAACAAAATTCAAGGCATCGATGTTCAAAGCGACCGGGTTGAGGGTGACGGGAGCCGGCGCTGCAGGCGGATCCCAGTCTCCCCGATTCAAATTGCAGGGCGTTCCGTCGGCAACCCCGTCGTTGTCCGCATCGTTGCTCAGGGCATAGTAAAAGCGCTCCGTGTTGACATTGATCACGCCGTCGCCGTCCTGGTCACTGTCAAAAGCGATTTGGGCCGCGCCGGCAGTGCGGATGGTGGCCCCGGTGCTGTTTTGCGGATCACAGCCGGCCATCCGGATTTCACTGGTCATCAGGTACATGGCAACCCGGGCATCCTGCTGCATATCCACCAGTTCCTGCTGGGTGATATTGGTCTTGACCTGGGACTGGTGAAAGGTAAAGATCCCCGCCATTAAAACTGAAGCAACGGCCATGGCCACCATCAGTTCCATGAGAGAAAATCCCTTGTGGTTGGCGGCAGTTGATATATTCATTAATTATCCCGATTGTTTGGGTTTATTGCATCTAGACCTGTTGGACCCATTCCCCGCCATTGAATGCGGGTACTGCCTCCGACCGTCAGGGTAATATTACTGACGATGGCGGCGTTTTGGGTGTGGACCACAACAATCCCGCCGCCGGCATTGGTAAACCCCTGCCCGTTGAATACCACCGGTGACACCAAACCGTTGGCCTGCAAATTGACACCGTCGGGCAACTCCGTGGTGCGCAGGGTGATGGCATCATTATCGACCACCGTCAAACTGTCGTTGCCCCAATTCAGATTGACCGTAACCAGCTCGTTGTTCCTGATGGCGGTCATCCGGGCAAATTCCAAGGTTGATTTCACTTCCCGCGCAGCACCGCTGACCCGATGCCTGGGCAGCCAGGATATCACTCCGGGAATGGCAATTGTGCTCAGGATGCCAATAATGGCAATCACCACCATCAATTCGTAAAATGAAAATCCCGTATCTTTGCGCATGCTTTTAATTTCCTTGGATGTTGGACTACTAAATCGAAACCATTCTAAGTACAAATATCGTGCCAGATAAAAACTACAAAATGCGGCGAAATATGCATGAAATTAAAATAAGGATTTTCAAACATAATCAGATAGTTGACTACTTAAGCAGCCTAAGGCCCTAAATTTTAGCGCCAGCCGTGGTTCTTGAACTCAATGCATCTATTAAATTATTTTATGGTCTGTAAAATTTTTTGGGCCTGTGAAATAAAGAATTCGACTTTTTTCGAATTCATCAAATTTCAAAATCAAGCATTCATCGCGCGAGTGTCCGGTAGGTGAAATTTAGAACAACAACACAGGATCAGCCCAGCCAGAACCCGGGACAGCCAACCCACCGAAATAAAGCGGGTAATCAAATTCGAATCAACTAAGTGGAATATTTGAGGGGGGGGTAAAAGTGGAGGTAAAATGTCAAACTTGTGATGGGGAATATCAACTAGACCCGAAAAGGTTCTACCGGTCCGGTGAGAATTAATTGAGCCGAAATAAATACGAAACCCGAATCCGCCGGACAAATCACAAATTCGAATGTCCAAATTTTTAAAACGGCCAAAACAGAACGATGAAACCAGTGAATAAAACTTATCATGTCGCTCAGCGCTAGATCGCATATTGGATCAGAACGTGTTTTTGTCACTAGGATTTATGTCATTTCCGCCGGAGGCGGATTTCGTGATTCGCGCTTCGGATTTCGGATTTACATCGTTGCGCCAGAGATTTTGCCCCCTTCCAGGGGGACTTCCTGAGGCCTCCCGCTCTGCGGGAGGAGCGTTCACTTAATAAAAAAGCGAACCGCAGATCAAGGAATGAGGATTCGCTTTTTCAGAATTATGTCTCTAATTCGCTTCGACCGGCCGTTTGTTTGGCCGGCGGGTTGAATTCCGAAGTCATTGGAGCCTGGAGTTTTACGACGGTAATCTATTTCTCATCGTCATCCATACGCACTAGCGATTTGAGGATCCCCATCGGACTTGATCCCATTGCCAGCATTTCGATTTCTTCCATGCGCTTCTTGTCATGCTCGAATTTTTTTCTGAGCCTGGATTCATAAGCATTTTTCAACTCCTCGATGAGTCTCTCAATCTCACAGGGTTTTTCCAGATACGAGTATGCGCCCAGCTTGGTCGCCTCGACTGCCGACTCAATCGCACTGTGGCCGGTCAACATGATAACTTCCAAGAATTTATGCTTTTTCTTTAAAATCCCAAGAAGTTCCATTCCATCCATACCCGGCATTCTCAGGTCGAGGAGAGCCAAATCAAACATCCCTTTCTTGGCTAATTTAACGGCCTGCGTTCCCTCACTGGCAGTCATAATATCAAAATCTCTCATTCCAAGCCTTTCTGCAATGGAGTTCAGAAAGTCTTCTTCGTCGTCAACGATAAGAAGTTTAATTTTTTTTGTTTCCTCTGACATAGAAATACCTCCGGAGAATGAATGTTATTAAAGCCAATCGAAAATATTTATATCCAAGCATCTGTGCATTACCGACTACGCTATGAATATATTTGAGAATATTAAATGTCAAATAAATTTCAATATATTTCTTTTTTTGGTCTTTTGAAAGATGGGCTGTTTTTGTCCGAACCGATGGATTTGGGGAAGTCCAGGATCGCCAGCGATGCTGCCGTCACCTAATTTGTTTGACAACTTAAAACGCGTATGATAGATGCGATCCCTTGTACTAAAAAAACCTCGGAATGAACTAAAAACCTCAAAGGGGAGGAGGAGGCTAATGGGGAAATATTTTAAATCACCCTGGCTTGAAGTCATGGTGATGGTGGTTGTGCTCGTCCTTTCGTACGTGGCACTTGCGCTATTCACCATAGGCGCCGAAACGCAGCCCGGCGAAATGTCCGGCACAGCCATCTGGGGATGGCTTTTCGGCTTCTTTTTTCTCAGTTTTGCGATTGCCATGGTGGCCGTGATCGGGGGCATCGGGGGCGGTGTGTTGTTCACGCCTTTCATGCTGGCATTCACCCCCGTGGACAGTCTCATTGTCAGGGCAACCGGTCTGATTGTGGCCATGTTCAGCGGTCTGGTCTCTACGGGGCCATTTATGAAGGGGGGCTTGGCCAACCTGAAAATCTGCATCTTCTGCGCGGCGGCCTATGGTGTTGGGGCCTTTGCCGGCGCACAGGGGGCTATATTGGTAGCCCAACACCTGGGCGAGACTGGAGAAGGTTTTGTCCGTCTTTCCCTTGGCCTCATTCTTTGCGCACTGGCTGTTTATTTCCTGGTCGGGGGTAAAAAAATCGAGTGGCCCGAAGTAAAGAAAGTCGATGGATTTACCAAGAAACTGAAGCTTTCCCAGCCGTATTTCGAAGTATCCCTCAACAAAGTGATCGATTATCCGCTCACCAGAGCCGGTTGGGTACTGCTATCCATTGTCGGTATCGGCTTGCTTTCCGGCTTTTTCGGCCTGGGGGCCGGCTGGGCTATCGTGCCGGCTCAAAATGTCATTATGGGCGTTCCCCTGAAAATGGCCGCCGCCAACAGTGGGGTTCTCCTTGGAATGGGCGACTGCATCGGCGTATGGCCTTATCTGTTGATGGGCGCCATTATCCCGGTATTTGCAGCACCCTGGTTAGTTGGGCAGGTTCTGGGTGGTTTGCTTGGCGCCCTGATTCTCATCCGGGTGAAGGCCGGATTCGTAAGATTTTTATTAATCGGGTTTATGTTTTTTTCCTGTTTTGGTCTGCTCACCAAAGGCCTTGGCATGCTGGGCGTCATTGGGCCGGTGCCGGCTTGGCTCAATGGTCTAGTTTTTGTTGCCATTTTTTCCGCTGTGACCCGATCCATCATCAAATTCACGCGATCCCAGTCCTAAAGGAGGTATCGGTATGAATGATCAAAATGCCCCGAAAATGCCGCGCGCGCAAACAACGTATGGCTCCATCGTATATTGGATCACCATCTTGTCTTGTATCCTTTGCACGGTTGGCCCTGTGATATCAGTCGCTTCTCCGGATAACAATGTTCTGAATCCGTATAAGCTTTTCAATGCAATTTTCGAAGGCAAAGATGCCCAGACCGTATGGCAGGAAGTGGGTGGCGAATTTCCCGGCGGGCACTTTTACCTCAAACGGCTAACCTATGGCGACGGATTTACCCAGTTTGGGCTGGCTTTAGGTTGCAGCGTGGCCCTTTGGGCCCTGATTGCGTCCGCGGTTGCATATTCATCTGACAAGAATTATCTTTACCTTAGCCTATCAATTTGGGTAGCTATAATGGTGGCACTTTCGATGGTAGGCATATTCGCGGCGCACTAACCGTCGATTTGAATGTGAATTTAATAATTATTTAAGCTATTTTGTTAATCTGGAGAAATATCCATGGCAGAATTGGTATGCGCATGTCCTCTGACACGCGGTGAAAGAATCCTGGTGGCCGTTGACGGCTCCGCCTTTAGCGAAATGGCGGTTGATCAGGCGATTAGCCTGGGAAGCATCTGTCAAAGCGAGATCTTCGTGGTCAGCGTCGTTGACCTTTATCCCGAACAGATGGAAGTCGCTCCGGCCCTAGTGGAGAAAATGTCGGAAGAAGTTAGAGGACATCTCGACAAAGCAAAACAAAAGGTTGATGAGGCCGGCATCGCTTGCGAGACAATCGTTCACATGGGGGGCAAACCCCACGAGTACATCGTCCAGGAGGCAAAAGATAAAAATATAGATCTCATCTGTATGGGCACCCACGGCCGCAGCGGACTCCAGCGGATACTTATGGGCAGCGTCGCCCAAAGTGTGATTGGACACGCGCCATGTCCCGTGCTAGTGGTCCCCGCCGGCACCTAAGATACGCCTCTGAAATTGAAATAAGCCTTAAATCGGAGTGACCCGGGAGGTCGATCGCACCGGGATGTCGGCCGTCTTCCCGGCTGATTTCCTGCCCGCTTGAGATCTACTGAATAGGAGTATAATTTCACCGGGTGACATCAAACGGCTCCCCTACGACTATCTCGGGTCGCCAACCTTAATTTAAAAAGAATAAAAGCGTGGATTGAAGGTCAATATCCGCGCTTTTCTTTAATGAAGCCCTTTCTGCTGCTGGTCGGCGCAGCCCCCAACGCAAAATCGGCTCTGTTATGGCGGTTAAGTGGAGCCGCGATTACGGAGTGGATATGGTTTTATTCCGTCTTTCAATTGGCCGATATCAACAAGCAAGATATTTCTCACTATCTTTGTAGCCGAATCCCGAAAACCGAAAGCCGAAGACCGTTATCGCTCCCGCCACCCCTGGGTCCGGCGCTTGAAACGCCGGCTGACCAGTTCGGCAAGACTGCGCACGACAACATTGGCAAACACGATCAGCATGCACATGGCGGCGGCCGGCGCCGTGTCTCCGGCGTCGTCCATATTGATGACGGCCACCGAGGCCAATGGGTTGTCACTGGTGTACAGGAATATAACAGCCGATACCGTGGCCATCGAGCTGACGAAGTAAAACACGGCAATCTCCAGAATGGCCGGGAAACACACCGGCACGGTCACCCGCAAGAAGGTCTTGTAAAACGGCACGGCCATCGATTCGGCCACCGATTCAAATTCTTTGTCCAACTGCCGGATGGCCGTGGTGGCCGTCAGAAAGCTGACTGTGTAAAAGTGGATGACATTGCAGATAATCAGGATGGCCATGGTGCCATATAACAGGTTAAAGGGATTGTAAAACTGGATTCCCGTGAAGGGTATGCTCAAGTGGGTCTTGTTGAAAAAAAAGATATAGGCAATACCAATCACCAATCCGGGCAGGGCCAATGGGATAATCGACAGGAAGTAGGCCGCGCGTCTAAGCAAAACCGTGCCCTTGGTCTTGTCGATCAGGTAGGCGCTGGTAAATGTAACGATCGCCCCGAAGACCGCCGTCAGGCCCGCCATTTCAATACTGTTCCAGAAGGCCGCATAGCCGCCGCCGCCGACGTCATCGAACAGATAGTGTTTCAGGGTCCAAATCTGGGGGTAGCGTTCCGGGTTCGTGAATGCATAGGGCCATATTTTCACCAGCGAAGCCACCCCCGCCATGAATACCATCAGCAGGATAAACGTTGCAATCAGCGAACAGATACCGCCATAGACCGTGTCGCGCAGCGGATGGGCTTTGGGCACGAAGGGCACACTGCGGGCAGTGACGACAGCCGTGGCGCGCCGCTGAACGATTCGATCGGCAATAAAGGCCAGCACGGTCGGAATCAGCAAAATAATGCTCACCGTGGCCCCCATTCCGAAATTCTGTTGGCCGATAACCTGTTTATAAATGTCCACCGCCAGGATATTAAACTGGCCGCCGACCACTTTGGGTGCACCGAAATCGGTGAAGGAAAGCGTGAAGGCCACGAAAACGGCGCTGAGCAGACCGAACTTGATGCTGGGAATCGTCACCGAAAAGAATGTCCTGACCTTGCCAGCGCCGAGACTTTCGGATGCTTCATATAGACGGGCATCCGTATTGGAAAGTGCCACCAATAATATCATAAATGCCGGCGGAAAAGTAAAAACGACTTCGGCGATGACGATGCCCGTCAGCCCGTAAAGGTGGATATCCCAGGCCAACCAGGGAAGTTTGTCGAAAAATCCGGTGGTAATCACCCCTTTATTGCCAAACAGGTAAACCAGCGACAGCCCGTAGAGCATGGTGGGCGCAAATAGCGGAATCATGGCGACAACCCGGAAAAATGCCTTGCCGAACATCCGGGTTCGGTGAATTCCGTAAGCGTACAAGAAGGCCAGGGTGACCGATATGACAGTGGTATAGAAGCCGACCCGCATGCTGTTCCAAACTGATTGCGCCAGGCCCGAAGCCTCCATGTATTGGGTCAAAAACTCAATGGACCTGAAAGCCTGAAAAGCCAATATCAATAAAATCGCCAGGGTCAGCATACCATTCTGGTTGAACGGCACGGTAGGTCGAATCAACGTCCAAACAAAAAATCCAATCAGCGTCAGGGACAACAGAATGTTGCCGAGTGCGATGAACGTCCGGCCCTGAGTAATTCCCTTGAGACCGAAATAGTCAAAGAAATTGGCCATACCGATAAAGCGTTCAATGACGGCCAGATTCTCCTGCCGGGTCAGCAGGCGGTCGTCCACCTGCCAGTGCTCTTGGGATGTGCGCCTGACCTCCACGGGCTTGACCGGCAGCACATCTTCGACCGCCGGGTCCGGCCGGGCCAGGTCACAGACCACTCTTTTTAGCTGCTCCTCAGAGAATTCAACATAGACGCCGGGAATTTCGGCTTTGCCGCGCCGGGTTTCAACCGGCCGGTTGTTAATATACAGGACGTCTTTTTGGCCGTCTTCCCGCATGAGCAGCACGACATGGCCGGCAATGTCGATCTGGCCCCGAAAGTCGTCCTCGGCCTTCTCCGCCTCGGTGGGCTCCTCGATCCTGACGACCAATTCGATATGCGTCGCACGGTCCACCACGTCCAGCAGGGGCAAGACGACACCCACCAGAAGCCAGAAGCAGGCCAGTGCAATCAGCAAACGCCGCATCCAATCTTCCGGACTGGATCTTTTGGTCACACGCCGGCCGCTGGACTTGGGGGAAAACGCGAATCCAGCGGTGCTTTCGAGCTCACTCACAACGATCCTCTTTTAGGGTTTTCAAACTCGCGACTAAACGCGAAAATGACTATTGCCTCGCGCGTATGTCTGCCCAATCCGGACAAGCCGGAATTGAAGATTGAAGATTGAAGATTGAAGATTTGATGTATCGCTTCGCTCTGTCTTTTATATCGATAGCATTCCTAAAATATTCAATCCGGCTATAGCATAACTCCTGCGCAAACATGATGTGATTTCAATATCTAGGTACGAAACGCCGCCGCTGGCCTGAAAATCGTTCAATCAAATCAGAACCGAAGGCAGGACACAACGGGCACAACCCGATAAATAGAACATTTTTTACCGTGAAATGACTGCCGAAAGATGTGGGCCAATACTTTGCACCCGACACCTTATACCATTTACCCTATACCTTATACCCTACATCTTATACCCTATACCTTACACCTTACACCGCTCCTAAGCGCTCCTCTGTCGCTTGAAAAGAAGCAGCTTTTCAGGCGGCAGATGAATCGGCAGCTCCATCTGAGTGCGAATGTTCATGGATTCCATGGTTTCCACCTGCAGATCCATGTTGAGTCGCTGGTCGGTAGCCCCGCCGGCCGGGTGGAGCACCCTGAGTCGGATGGTGTACAAGGACCCCCGGAATTCAATGCGCTCAACTTTTGTATTCAGGATGTTAACGTCGATCGACTCATCGCGGATCACCCGGATATCCTCCGGCCGGATGGTCACGATCACGGGCCGCCCCTGGTACTTGGCCGCCCGATCGCCCTTCGACTGCAAAATATACTGGCCGAAAAAAATCGATTCCGGATCACGGCCCATGCAATCCGATATAAAGTTCATCTCGCCAATAAAACCGGCCACAAAGGTGTTTTGCGGGGTTTCGTAAAGCTCATGCGGCGTGGCGTACTGCATCAGCTTGCCTTCGTCCATGACCACCACCCGGTCGGCCATGGTCAGGGCCTCCTCCTGGTCATGGGTTACCATGACGGTTGTGACACCGAGAGTTTCCTGAATGCGTCGGATCTCGGCCCGCAAGTATACCCGCACGCGGGCATCCAGGGCCGACAGTGGCTCATCGAGCAGCAGAATCGACGGGCTCGGCGCCAGGGCTCGGGCCAGGGCGACGCGCTGCTGCTGACCGCCGGATAATTGGGCTGGGTACTTATGGGACTGATCCTCGATACCGACCAGTTTCAGCATCTCCATGGCCCGTTGCTCCCGCTCAGCTTTGGCAAATTGCCGTCGGTTGATGCCATACTGGACATTGCCGATAATATTGATATTGGGAAAGAGGGCATAGGACTGGAATACGATTCCCAGTTGCCGGTTGGCCACCGGTTCGCGGGAAACATCGCGGTCCCCGATCCACACCGATCCGGAATTTTGCTCTTCGAGGCCAGCAATGACCCTCAAAAGCGTTGTCTTGCCGCACCCGCTGGGGCCCAGGACCGACACGAATTCTCCCTGCCGGATGCCGACACTGATATCACTCAATGCAGTGAATGGGCCAAACATCTTGGTAATGTTCCGAACTTCGAGAAAATACCCGTTGCCGTTGTTTTGTCTGTTCTGGTCCATTTTATCTACGCTCGGAGATATGCTGTTAATTTTTTTTCGGAAAAGTTATGACATATCGAGATGTAAAGACGTTGAATAAATCTCAAATTACAAAATACAAATAACAAATAAATCTCAAATATCAATATCCAAATTCAAAGCAACTCCCATAGTTGCTAAGGCGTCATCGTTTCGAGTTATCAATCATCAAGCCGACAAACTACAGAACTAAGCGTATAACCTCCGATTACTCAGATAATGTTTGGGTCATTGGCAATTGGAATTTGGAATTTATTTGTTATTTGATGCTTGGTGCCTGAAACTATTAATGAAATCTCAATTCAACAGTGTATTTCGATCACCACGTTATATTTTGCTGCATGCACCCTATCTGGTTTAAAAACACCGGCACAACCGCAAATCCGGGTTGTGCCGGTGGAGGGATGTTGATTTATCAACGACTGCTATTTGGGTGCGCTCTTGCTGTCGTAGCGTTTGATCCATTCATTGAGAATGCGCTTGCGGTTCTTGGCCGCCCACTGCAGGTCGTTGTCGATCAGCACTGACATTGGATCTGACGGCCAGCCGTCCGGAGCATCCACTTTAACGTCGGTGGCTACAATGGGATACACCTTGGCATACAGTGCCATGGCTTCATCACTGATGGCCCAGTCAAGGAAGGTCTTGGCGTCTTTTTTGATGCGCGGCTTTTTAATCAGCGCATTGGATTCCACGTCGAAACCGGAGCCTTCGGTCGGGAATGCAACCACAACCGGCTCTCCCTTGGAGCGTTGTTTGAAACCGCGGTAGGCAAATGAAATGCCGATTGGAAACTCGCCTTTGCCGGCCATTTTTGCCGGCTTAGAACCCGAATGCGTATACTGGGCGATGTTTTCGTGCAGCTGATCCAGGAAATCCCAGCCTTTTTCCTCCCCCATAATCTGAAGAATAGCTGAAACCGTCAAAAATCCGGTTCCGGAAGAGGCCGGGTTCGGCATGACCAGGGACCCCTTGTAAACCGGCTTAAGCAGATCGGCATAGGATTTGGGCATGGGAAGACCCTTTTTTTCCATCTCGATCGTATTGCCGACGATTCCGGTGACCCAGGCTTTGATTCCGACCCAGTGTGCGGGACGATCTTTAGGATCCTTCATCCCTTTTTTGACCTTGGCTAAACCCTTGGGGTTGTAGCCCTTGAGCATCCCCAGGTCATCGGCAATCAGCAGGCTTGTGGCGGCTGTCCCCCACACGACATCCGCCTGGGGATTGTCTTTTTCAGCCAGGAGCTTGGCAGTAACAATTCCGGTTGAATCCCGGTAGATCGTCACATTGATGTCAGGATGGGCCTTTTGAAAGGCCGGCAGGTATACTGCGACTTCGTCATCTTCCAGGGCCGTATAAACCAGAAGATCCCCGGCACCGGCACTGCTTAAACCCAAAAACGTCATCAGGGCTGCCAGTCCCAATACAACACCAATAAAATTACCCTTGCCTTTCGATTGTAGAATGTTGAACATTTCACGACCTCCTTTTTTGGGTATAAATAATTATTTTAGCAACTGAAACTCATTCAGAAATTATGCCATAGCAAACTTACTAAGGGATGCCAAGAAAAATAATCTCATTTTCGCTATGAGCTGTGGTTATAAACAGGCAAATGCCTATTAGCGCCTATATATCGGAATCAAATCAGGTTTGCACAGGATTTGTGACAATGGGTGAAAATATAATAGATCCGCCGAAGGCGAACCATAAATATTCAATTTTCAATCTTCAATCTTCAATTCCGGCTTTGCCGGGTTAGGCTTCGCTGATTCGATTTTACGATTCGGGAAAATGCCCTGAGTATCGGGCAATTCCCCCAGAGAAATAAGCCCATCCACCCATGGACAAAGTTGGCTTCAATAGGTACAAATATGCCGACTAACATCGGAAAAAAGCGCATGGGAGGCTGCATTACATTGCGCGGTGCAAGGGTGGCTCTTTATTAAAAGAGCTACCCTTCCATTTTCCCGGTCAATTCGACATTTCGATTTTGAAACGCGTTCCGTTGCCGCACTCGCCATCACCAGCAAAGGAGATATCCCCATGAAAGATCTCGTCGCTCACATTGCCCGCGAATTGGTAGATAAGCCCGAAGAAGTGTCCGTCGTAGAAGTTGAAGGAAATCAAACGTCCGTTTTGGAATTGAAGGTTGCTAAAGACGATATCGGCAAAGTTATCGGTAAACACGGGCGTATTGCCCATGCCATCCGCACGATTGTCGGGTCGGTTTCAGCCAAAGAAAAAAAACGAACCGTCCTTGAGATCATGGATTAATAGGGTTTCGGAATTGACATTACCCGTCCGATCGGGCTATAAAAATAGTCGGGGATAATGTGCGTCCCATAATTTTGTCGAAGGAGACGCAAACCTGCGCCAGGTCGCAGAACTTTTTCCAATTTCAAAGCTTCAGTGTTCCAGCCGGTTTTTAACTTACCGCATTATTGCTATTCGGATCAATGACCCAAAAGAAGAATATCCAGCGTGGTGCTTTGATTTTAATTGATATCGGAGTAGTGGAGCAGTGGCTGAAGGTTTGAGATCTGATAAAAACACCCCGATCCTCCAATACTCCAAATTCGAGACTTTGAATTGTATTCGCGATACCTGGTTGTATGGGCATTCTAAATTTGGGATGGCTGTCCGACAACCGCGGCTTACTTCTGAAGAAAAGGCCTGGCTATTTGGTCAACTTATGCCGATGCTGTAGCCAAAGTAATCGTGTATCTGCCAAACCCAAGGAGATCGCAAGATGTCCGCAAAAAACATATCCAGCCGTGTTGACGGGAACACTTTTAAATCACGGCCCTACCGATTCAGGTATACCGAAGATCTCGAATTGGAACATGAAGAGCGCAAGCTGGCGATTAAACTGCTCCGCCGCCGCGATGACATATTAAAGGCGGTGCATCTCTTTTCCGAGCGATTCCTGAGGATGCCGCTGACCGAAAGCAGTATCGAACCCATTCTGGAAATTCTGGGGCATGCCGCCGAAGTCAGCCGGGTGTATATTTTCGAAAATCATACCCGCCAAGACGGCGTCTTGGTGACCAGCCAGAGATATGAATGGGTTGCCAACGGAATCAAACCCCAGCTTGACAACAGCGATTTATATGAGCTGCCATGGTTGGAGGCCGGTTTCGGGCGCTGGGTTGAATCCCTCGGCAACCGCGAACTCATTTACGGCCACGTATCGGAATTTCCGGAGCCGGAAGGAGCACTTCTTTCTGACCAGGACATCATCTCTATCATGGTCGCACCGATTTTTGTGGGTGATGACTGGTGGGGCTTTATCGGCTTCGATGACTGCCGTACGGCGCGTGAGTGGTCGCCGGTGGAAATCGAAGCGCTCAAGACCGCGGCCAATGTCCTCGGCGCCGCAATTCAACGCACTCAGGCCGAGCAGGCGTTGTTGGAATCCGAAAAAAAATATCGACTGGTGGTCGATAATGCCAACGAGGGCATTGTCATTGCCCAGGATGGGATGCTCAAGTTTGCCAACCCGACAGCATCCGAATGGTCCGGTTACCCCGGCAATACCCTAGAAACCCGATCTTTTCTTGATTTTGTCCATCCCGACGACCGGGAACTGGTCATGGAGAATTATCTCAAACGGTTGGCCGGTGAAGAAATGCCGGGCCCTTACTCGTTCAAAATGGTCGACCGCAAGGGAAATGTCAGATGGGTCCGCAACAACGGCGTGCTAGTCGAATGGGAGGGTCGACCGGCCACTTTGAACTTCCTGCTGGACAACACCGCGCGCAAAAAAGCCATGGATGCCCTGGCCGAAAGCGAAGAAAAATATCGGCAGCTTTTTGAGAGTGACTCCGATGCCGTAATGATTTTTGATGCCGAAACCCGGCAATTCGAAGACGCCAACCCGGCCACGCTGGATCTCTTCGGTTTTTCAAAGGCCGAATTCCTGCAACTTACCGTCGAAGACATATCAGCCGAAAAAGATAAAACCCGGACTTCAGTCGACAAGATTATCCGGGAGGATTCACAGGAAACGAAAATACCCCTGCGCTTTTTCCAAAGAAAAAACGGCAGCATATTCCCGGGTGAAATATCCGCCGGCAGATTTATAGCTGGAAATCGCAAAAAAGTTATCGGCGCCGTGCGCGACATAACCGACCGCTTGCAGGCCGAAGAAAAAATTCGGGCGCTCAACCAGCAGCTGATAAAGGCCCAGGAAAACGAACGCAATCGCATCGCCGGCTATCTGCACGATTACGTCGCGCAGGATCTGTCGAGTTTGAAAATCAGCCTGGAAACGCTTTTCGACAGTCAACCGGAAGTGGCCGACGTCCTGGAACCCAAAATAGGTGAGTTATCTAAAATCCTGCAAAATTCGATTACGGCCGTGCGTGATCTGTCTTACGATTTGCGCCCGCCCGGGATGGATCAACTCGGGCTGGTTCGGACAGTCAATCAATACTGTGAGGATTTTTCGGAAAAAAACAATGTCAGTGTTGACTTCTATACCGCCGGTATGAAGGGATTGAACCTTGATTTTGATACTGAAATCAATTTATACCGTTTGATTCAAGAAGGTCTCAACAATATCAAAAAGCATGCCCGGGCCAGCCATGTCGCCGTGCGGCTTGTGGCGTCATCACCGAATATCATATTGCGGATCGAAGACAACGGCCAGGGCTTTAATGTTGAGCAGCGCCTGGCCCGGTCGATCAAAGAAAAACGCTTGGGACTGTCCAGCATGGAAGAGCGGGTCAGTTTGCTGGGAGGCAGGCTGAGTATCAAATCCCAGCCCTCAAAGGGAACCAGTCTTTTCATTGAAGTCCCATGCAAGGAGAGAACGGATGACGCAAAAGATTACGATACTGATCGTTGATGATCATCCCTTGTTTCGCGAAGGTCTGAAAACAATTATCGGGCGCAATCGTCAATATGAAGTGGTGGGTGAAGCCGGCAGCGGGCAGCAGGGCCTCGAATTGGCCCGTCGCGCCGAACCCGACCTGATGATGATCGACCTGTCGCTGCCGGATATGAACGGCATCCAATTAACCCGCAAAATTCGGGCCGAATTGCCCGCGACGACAATTATTACTGTCACCATGCATGCCAAGGTCGACTATATCGCCGAGGCGTTCAAGGCCGGCGCTACGGGATATGTCATCAAGGAATCCGCCGCGGAAGGGTTGCTGAAGGGAATCCAAACCGTGTTAGGCGGCGACTATTTCTTGGACAGCGCCGTTTCTTCTCAGGTAGTACAGACCTTGATGAAATTGCAGGGCAAAGAGGCTAAAATTACCGACGCGCAATATGCAACGCTAACTGCCCGGGAACAGGAAATATTAAGATTGCTGGCCGAAGGCTTGTCGAGCAGAGAAATTGCCGAAAAGTTGTTCATCAGCCCCAAGACCGTTGAAAATCACCGGGCCAACATTATGAATAAACTGGATCTTCACAGCACCCTGGAACTGGTCCGCTACGCCGCCAAGCTGTGCTTGATTGATATGGAGTTGTGGACTAATTAATATATGCTTCGCATTTTTTAGGCTAATTTCATTTGCGGCACTGAACAGAGTATCGCCTGCCTCTGCACCTTACGCTATGCACTCTGCTCCTTCAATCCGAAATCTGCAATCCAAAATCCAAAATTGAATCATTCCGACTTTGACCCGTCTGAGCTTGCCGAAGGCCCACTTCCGTCATCTGACATCTGTTCTATGAGCTACGAGCACTTTTTCCGAATTCCGCATCCTTGCCGCGGCATAGCCCCGTCCTTTAGGGGCGACGCCGGGTCCGACTTCCCACTTCGAAACTCTGACATCTGTCTTCTGACATCTGTCTTCTGACATCTGTCTTCTGACATCTGTCTTCTGTCTTTTGACATCTGTCTTCTGTCTTCTGACATCTGTCCTCACAACGAATACGGCGTCAGGCTCTCATAACCGTCATCGGTGACCAGCACGGTCTGCTCGAACTGGGCGCTTAGCGAGCCGTCTTTGGTGACGGCGGTCCAGTTGTCATCCAGAATTCTCAGCTCTTTTTTGCCGAGATTGATCATGGGCTCCACCGTAAATACCATCCCCGGAATCAGCGTTATACCGGCCCCCTTGTTGCCGAAATGGGGAATCTGTGGGGCTTCATGGAATTCGAAACCCACGCCATGGCCGACGAACTCTCGAACCACCGAACACCCCCGGGACTCCGCGTAAGTTTGAATCGTCCACCCGATATCCCCCAGCGTGTGGCCCGGTTTGATGACTTTCAAGGCCCGTTTCAGGCATTCCCGGGTAATATCGACGATTCTGGTTGCCTCGGGCCCGGGCTGGCCGACAAAAAAGGTCTTATTCGCGTCGGCATAGTAGCCGTTTAGAATGGACGTGATGTCGACATTGACAATATCGCCGTCATTTAAAACCCGCTGGCCCGGGATCCCATGGCAGATAACTTCGTTGGCAGACACGCACACACTTTTGGGAAAGCCCCGATAATTCAACGGCGCCGGCTTTGCGCCGTTTTTAATGGTAAATTCATGCACCAGGGTGTTGATTTCTTCGGTCACCAGGCCGGGCCTTAGTTTTGATTCGACCAGATCAAGGGTTTCCACCACCAGGCGTCCAGCCTCGCGGATAGCCTCGATGTCAGGTTTTTTCTTGAGCCGAACGCCGTATTTGCTGCGATACAGCTCCTCAACATCCTGTTTGGGCGCGATGCTGCTGCTGAGGCAGCATTTCTTGTATTTCAGGCCGCTGCCGCAGGGGCAGGGATCATTGCGACCGACTTTTACCGTTCTCGTTTTCATATTAAGTCTCAAATTCGTCAAAATGAATTCTCATCAATTCCCGCAGCGCCGGGACTTTTCATATGGACCCTGAATCGAAGGGCGTAGAATGTAAATTATAAAAATAATATACTTTTTGCGGGATTTCAACCATCAAAAATCGGGATGGCAATTTGCCCTGAACTTTTTATTATGGTAATTGATTTTAACAGCATAGCCAATTGTCTCTAACCTGATCCAAAGGACCAGATTTTCTGCCACAAAATCAAATAATGGCCTATGTTGGAGATTTTAAAACCGGAGCTTGACCGGACCAGAACCTGAAATACTGCTAATGATATCGAGCTATAAATTCAACCGTCTTGAAGTTGCCGGTTCCCTCGGTGATCTGGGAACCCTGCTGCCCCTGGCGATCGGGCTGATTTTGATCAATGGATTAAGCCCGACGGGGCTGTTTCTATCCGTAGGCATTTTATATATTTTGTCCGGGCTGTATTATGGTGTACCGATTCCGGTCCAACCGATGAAAGTGATCGGTGCCTATTCAATTGCGACGGCGATGACGGTGTCACAAATTACGGCTTCGGGTTTGCTCATCGGAGTCATCCTGCTAGTCATCGGCACAACCAATGCCATAAACTTTATCGGCCGCTATATCCCCAAATCAGTCGTCCGCGGCGTTCAGCTATCCACCGGTACCCTGCTGATGGTTCAGGGCATTAAATTTATGCTGGGCACATCCAGGCTGCAATTGCTTCAGCAATCAGCCGAGCCCTTCCTTGCGCTGGCGAGCATCGGACCGCTGCCGCTTGGCATCGTCATCGGAACGGTCGGCGGCCTGCTGACCCTCTTGCTGCTGGACAATAAAAAAATTCCGGCCGGCCTGGTGGTGGTAGCCGGCGGGCTGATTCTTGGATTGTTGTTCGGTGATCAAGAAACCCTCGACAAAATCAAACCCGGAATTTATTTGCCGCAATTTCTGCCTTTCGGGTGGCCGAGTCGGGCCGACTACACCTTCGCCCTGTTGGCCCTGGTATTGCCTCAAATACCCATGACACTGGGCAATGCCGTCATTGCCTACGCGGATCTTTCAAAGGACTATTTCGGAACGCGATCCCGTAAGGTTACCTACCCGGCAGCGTGCATTACCATGGGACTGGCTTGTCTGATGAGCGCCTTCATGGGCGGGATGCCGCTGTGCCACGGTGCCAGCGGGCTGGCCGCTCATTATCGGTTTGGCGCCCGCACGGGCGGGTCAAACCTGATCATCGGAATCATTTTTCTATTGCTGGCCATATTTTTGGGACCCTATACGGTTAATGCCGCGAACCTTATTCCCTTGTCTATTCTGGGCGTTTTGCTTTTGTTTGCCGGCAGCCAGTTGGGTCTGACCATTATTGATCTTCAGGAACGCCGGGAATATTTCGTGGTCTTGGTCATTCTGGGGATAACCCTGGCCGCCAATCTTGCCGCCGGATTCATCGTGGGGGTGGGGGTGGCTCATATTTTGACCATCAAAAAATTTAAGGTTTAATTTTGATCCTCTATATCCATTTAATTTGATCGATACGGTAACGTATAAATACGCTTTCGCCCGGAAAAATTTTGTGAGCCCGGCCTTGTTCCAGACTCAGTCCCACTGTAAAGGGAAGATCGCCGACGATTATCGTGGCAAATAGTTGCCCAATTTTTCTTTCCAGGCTGAGCCGGGAAACGGTGCCGTTCAGGACAACCTCCCTATCGGAAGTCTTTGAGCCTTCCTCGCTGACGGACAATACATCAATTACGGCCGCCGCTTTCGGGTCGGGCGGGGCCGGAATCAGCAATTGTTGCCGGTCGGCTAAAACCTTGCCCCAGTTTTTCGCAGTCAACTGCTGCCAGGGGCCAAAAACGATGGTTTCGCGGCCTGTGCCAAAAATTTTTCCCCTGAAAATATGCAAAATTTCATCACAAATTTCATAAAGCCACTGCCAGTCATGGCTGGCGACAATGAGTGTGGCGTCCCACTGCCGGCGCGCCCTGAGCGAAGCCTCCTTGATCAGCTGGGCACTGGCGGCATCGACGCTGGCCGTTGGCTCATCCAGCAGCAGGACGCTGGGCTTTAAAGCCAATCGTGCGGCTAAAGCCACCCGCTGGGCTTCACCTCCCGAAAGGGCGTACCAGGGGCGACGGGCAAAATCCCGGCTCGGTAAACCGACCAATGCCAAAGCTTCTTCAACCTCTTTAGCGATTTTCCGGCCATTGCCTCGCAACTTAAGGCCGTAGGCGACATTGCTGAACACGGAACGTTTCATCAGTATGGGTTCTTGGGGCAGGAGGGTAATGAGAAATCTGGCTTCGTTGGAAAATGGCTCAACTTCTCGCCCATTAAAAATAATTTTGCCCCGCGCCGGCTTCTCGATCAAACCCAGCAAACGCAGAAGCGAACTTTTGCCGCTGCCGTTGGGACCGATAATTCCAACAATGGATCCCGGGTGGACGGTGAGTCGTTCGATAGCAACAACGGTTTTTTCGCCGTAAGAATGCTCCAGGGATTTAATGTCAAAAATTGGTTGGGCCACAGTTAGTACCTGCGGCGAAGGACTGACAGTGAGAGATTAACGCAAAAGGCAATGGCCAGCAAAACCAGCCCCAGGGCGACGCCCATGCCGAACTGGCCCTTGTTGGTTTCCAGGGCGATGGCCGTTGTAATGGTACGCGTGTGCCATTTGATATTGCCCCCGACCATCATTGATATGCCGACTTCGGTCATGACGCGTCCGTAGGCGGCAATCCCGGCGGCGAGAATGCCATGGCGTGATTCCCAAAGGCTGCTGATAAAAAGCTGGCGGCGATTGGCCCCCATGGATAGAATAGTCGTGCGAATATTGTAATCCATACTTTCGACCGCTGTCGCGCTGAGACCAATAACGATCGGCAGGGCCAGAATCGTCTGCCCGATGGCGATGCCGGGCAGCGTAAAGAGCAGTCCCCAACTTCCCATGGGGCCCCGGTGGGTAAGCAAGGCATAAACCAGCAGACCGATAAACACCGTGGGCAATGCCATGAATGTGTCCACAATGGTTCGCAACGAATTCTTCCCCCTGAACTCGAGATAGCCCAGGCAGAAACCGAGCGGTATCCCGATGATCAGGCTGCCGCCGATGGAATAGCTTGACACCTTGACGGTGGCCCAGATCGCCGAGTAGGTTTCTGGGTGACCGCCGGTCAATAAAACAATGGCCTGGATGAATCCTTCAAATATAAAATCCATGACAATTTCGGGTCAGGTATGAAAATGCGACTGCCTAGAACCGCCGTTACTGCGATTGATTCGGCTCACCGGCAGTCGTATTTCAGCTAGTTTGATAGCGAATTGCTACCCTAAATGAGCGAAAAGCGCTCATTTAGGTGTTATTGGTTATTTGTTAATCGTTATTCCGCCTCGGCGGATTTATCAATAGAGTTGGTTGAGAGCGTGATTTTATAATTCCACCATTAGTGATTAGTAAAAACGGATTTCATTCCTTTCAAACTATTAACTAATAACGGATAACGAATAACTCTCAATTGGTTTTTGACTCAATTGAGGTGCTACTGAGCTGCGTTGGGCGTAAACAATGGTTTGCCCAATAGCTTAAAGTCTTTAATTGATTGCTGTGCCTGCGGCCCGGCAATCCATCGAATGAATTGTTTCGCGGTCTCGTACTTTGCCTTGGCACAGAGTGCGGGATTAATCGCAATCAGACTGTATTGATTCAACAGTCCGGCATCGCCTTCCACTAAAACCTTGAGCGGCGGTTTGCCTTTCAGATTGTTTTCATACTTGATGTAAGTCCCCCGGTCAGTCATTGTATACCCATTGCGCTCCGCAGCAATGTTGATGGTGGCCAGCATCCCCTGGCCCGTCTGAACGTACCAGGCTTCCTTTTCCGGAACGGGAAGTTGGGTCGCTTTCCACAGCGCCAGCTCTTTTTTGTGAGTTCCCGAGTTGTCGCCCCGGCTGACAAATACCGCCTGACTGGTTTGGATCGTCGCCAAAGCCTCCTCAATAGACTTGCCCTTGATGCCGGCACCGTCCGCTGCCGGTCCGACAATGACGAAATCGTTGTACATGACCTCGCGCCGGTCCAACCCGTAACCGTTGGCCACAAATTTTTTCTCAGCCGGCGGGGCATGGACCATGAGAATGTCGACATCACAATTCTGACCCAGCTTAAGTGCCTTCCCGGTGCCGGTAGCGGTCCAACGCAATTCGATTCCGGCAGCCGCCTTGAATTGCGGCGCCAGGTAGCCCAACAAGCCGGTGTTGTCGGTACTGGTGGTGGTGGCCATCATCAAGATCTTGTCCGCAGCCGCAGAACCGGCCGGCAAGTAACAAATAATAAGTGCTAAACAGACTACTGCAACTAGCAACCGCATCATACAGAACTCCTTTCATCACATGGTAGACTATTGATAAACCAACTTTCGTTTTTCAATCAAAACACCTCCCTTTTTTTGTGACGCACTTTGAGCGAATATTGTATGTTCAGGAATCTGAAGACCGCTGAAATTAGCGCTATATGGCGGGCACAGCCCTCCCTACATTATATTTTTTCGTATCGGCAGGGCATTTTACCCCCACCAAACAACATGTGCCTTGCCTCTTTGCCACTTCCATATTCCGACTTCCAATTTCCCCCTTCCGCATCCTTGCCGCGGCATAGCCCCGTCCTTTAGGGGCGACGCCGGGTCCAACTTCCGACTTCCAATTTCCCCCTCCTCTGACCTCTGTCTTCAGTCCTCTGTCTTCTGTCCTCTGTCTTCTGTCCTCTGACCTCCGTCATCTGTCCTCTGCTTGCCGCGGCGTAGCTCGGAGAGCGAAGACGGGTCCTCTGTATTCGGAAAAACCATCTTACCACTCAAACTCAAATCATAACCTTGCAGCTTCCCGGCGATATTGCGAAAATCCGTTTCATGCAAAAGCCCGAGAAAACGCTGGATCCCGGCATCAAAAAATCGATCCTTGGCAATCATTAGATCGTAGCGCTCCCAGCGCAGCGGAATAAAATCGAGATCCAGCAGCCCGGCAACAGCCCGAATCGAAGGGCCTGCATCGGCCCGGCCGGCCAAAATCTCGAGACCCACATCCAGGTGGCGGGAAACCTCGCGGGTGTATCCCTTGATTTTCTCACCATTGATGCCGGCTTTTTTCAATTGATTGTCCAGCAACAGGCGCGTGCCCGTAGCCAGGGACCGATTGACAATCGTCAATCCTTTGCGCGCCAGATCCGCGACGCAAGAGATCTTTTTTGGATTGCCCTTTTTGATCAAAAGACCTTGCTCGCGACGACAAAAGTTCACGATGGCCGGCATTTTATCCAGTTCCCTAAACGCAAATTCAAAATTGTAATCATTGCCGGAATCCTGCAGCAAGTGACTGGCGGCAATGTGGCACAGATTCTGACGCAGGGTTCGCAGCCCTCCCATACTGCCCAGGTTGCCGAAAACGGCTACGTGTTCGTTGTGCAGCGTATTAAAATAGGAAATGGTTTGATCAAGCAGAGGATCATTGCTACCGGTTATTATAAGTAATCCTTGGTAAGATAAAGGTTCAAGATTGGAATCTGGATAATTTAGGGTATTGGCTTCCACCCATTGTTCCACCAGATGCTGTGGGAACAGCCATTTGCCAGTGATCTTGGTTGCCGGCAGACCTTTTTCCGATACCAGGGTGTAAACCAGTTTTTCATTGATATTCAACAAGCGGGCAACTTCCTTGGTAGATAATAGATTTTTCATGTGATTCAATTTGAAATACGTAGTTGATTTAACAGGTTATGAACAAACTTAAAGGCCCGATTTATAAACAGTGCCTACCCATAGTTGGTAAATTACAGCCTGTCAAGAGCATAATAACTAAAAGGATAATAAATAACTTATATCAACAATTAATTACAGAATTTTTTGAAATTATATGGGCTGGCGGCACGGCTATGATGTGACCAGAGAAGATTGGACATGTTGCCGGCAATATGGTGGGAAAACGGGATCGGCCGCTTTGGCGAAGCTCCTGGTCAGGTTGGTATTCGGACTGCCTACCGGGAGAAGTTAATAAAATCTCAAGATATATACTTAATTTCCGTCATTTCGTTGTTATAGTGTCGGTATTGAAGTGAAGTTTTATCAGGTGCGATCCAAAAACCCCACTAAACCCGAACAAGGAAATTGAAAAAGGACGGATAAATCACGAAAGCACGAAGCGATAAAAACACGATAGAAAAGTGAGAAACGCTTCGTGCCTTTGAACTAAGGAGGTGTTATGAGAACGCTTTTTTTGGCGATCCCGACATTATTGCTGTCGTTGTCAATTGCCGTTGCAACGGTGAGTGCCCACTGCGAGATACCCTGCGGCATTTACGATGACAAACTGCGTGCGCAGCTGATTGCCGAACACGCCGGGACCATTGAAAAATCCATGCAACAGATTATGGCGCTGGGTAATGCCGACCCCATCAACTACAATCAGCTGGCGCGCTGGGTATCCAACAAGGAATCGCATGCAACCGAAATCCAACATATCGTTTCGCAATACTTCATGACCCAGCGCATCAAACCGGATCAGCCAAAGTATTCCGCAAAATTGACAGTGCTGCACAAAATGCTGATTGCCGCTATGAAGTGCAGGCAGACCACCGATCTGGCGCATGTCAATGATCTGCGAAAATATCTAGCGGAATTCGAAACCCTCTATTTTGGGGCAAGCCACGACTAGACCCGGGGGCTTTATTCGAAGCTGCACTTTGAGAAGGGGGAATCCCCCGCGACAAATGTCGAAAGTCGATTGACGAATGTCGATATGACCTCGCTAAAGGCCTAATACATATCCAGGTTGCGGTCGTCCAGATAGGGATACTTATGTCTAATAGACGCCAGATAGGCCATGTCCACCGTGCCTGTCAGAACCCCCGGCTTGATGTCGAGTTTGGTCGGGCAAGCCTTGTCGCCATCGACGAATGGGGGGGCAGAAAATGGTGCCGCCGTTGTTCGGGCCGGCCCAGTTGGTGCTCATGATGTACATCGTATTCTCCACGGCTCTGGTCGTGACGAAGGTATGCCAGGTGTAGAAGCCTGAATCCCGCGGCCATCCGCCCGGATGCAGCAGCAGCGATATTTCTTGATCAACCGCGAGGCTGCGCACAAGCTCTGGAAAGCGAATATCGTAGCAAATGCACAGGCCTACCCTCACCCCATCGACGTCGAAGACTTCAAGGGGCCGGTTCCCGTTTTTGAAATAGTGCTTTTCGCAGCACACTCCGGTGCTGCAGATATGCCATTTATCGTATTTGGCGACAAGGTTTCCGGCCGGTCCGACAACGGCTGCGGCAATGGTAAATCCGTCGGGGCTTCGCCGGCGTGGAAAGCTAAAACAGATGTAGCAGCCCAGTTCACCGGCAAACCGCGAAAATGCCGCATAACTCGGCCCGTCCCAATGTTCAGCGAGATCTTCCAGCCGGTTAAACACGATCTTATCGTATCCGCAGCTGGAGAGCTCGGGCAGCACGTAAATATCATGGCCCGGTGCGGCGCGCATTGCCTCCATGGCCGTCCGGATATTGGCCTCTCGATCACCGATGATTTGAGGTATCTGGCAACCTGCCACAGTTATCGGTCTATTTGCCGTCATGGCGGCCTCCTCGTTTCATTATGCAAATGCGATCGAAATTTTCCTTGATGCTCATTTCCAGTGAATCACCGGCGCTTTGCGCTCCGGCAGCCGATGATACTTAAATTTGGGATACCCGATCATCATCGGGTAGTACCAGGCGTGTCCATCCGGTAGTTCCATGGATTCAACGATATCAGGGGTGGCCAGCATGGCCGCCCGCAGCAGACCTGCCCAGCAGGTACCCACCCCCAGGGGCAGGGGTGGCCAGCTCCAGATAGGACAGGGCGATGCTCAAGTCCACCAGGCCGTTGGCGCTCTCTTTGGGAGCGGAGGGGATGATGAGGGTCTGGGCCGTGCGCAGGACGCCGTCGTAACCGGTGGCCCAGCGCGACACCACCGGGCGAAAGTAATCGGCCGCCGGAGAGCCCGGCTGGTCTTTGATAACCCGTTCCATCCAGTTGATGGTTTCCTGGGACAACTGCGCCAGGCGGTCCCGGCCTTCAATCACCGTCCATTGCAGGTTCTGAGCGTTGCTGGCCGTGGGGGCGTAGCGAGCCGCCTCGATCAAACGAGTCAACGTCTCCCGGTCCATGGCCTTGTCCTTGAACAACCTGATCGATCGCCGGGAGCGGAGAAACTGCCCGGCCTGATCCCAGCTTAAAACCAGATTTTTTTCGATATCCGGGCAATCTGCAATGTCCACCCCGGCCACGCTGAGCGCGCCGTGGGGGCAGACAGCCACGCAATGGCCGCAGACCATGCAATAGGCTTCATCAGCCTCGGCAATCTGCGGGTAGCTCGCATCATTTTCCTGGGTGATAATCCGTCTGGGGCACTCGGCCGCACAGATTCCATCCTGCTTGCACTTGCTTTCATCAATCGTCAGAATAGCCATATTTTTCTCCTTAGTTAACGGTTCAATCTAAAGCTGAGTTGTTCTTCAAAACCAGGATCAACGGAATATGCCGCATGGGCGGCCACCAACTAAAGCCCGGATTGTTTTCCGGTCATGCTTTCTATCTCGACTTTGAACACGGCGGTGGCCTGGACCTTATTCGCCGGAAACTCGAAGGGTTTATCGGAATACTGGGCCATGATGACATCGAGGGCCCGGCGTTTATCGTCTGATTCTTCAATGAATTCTGCCTTTCCGAAACCAATGACACTTTGGTATTTCATACCCCAGTCGCAGGGGTCTTCCGCTTCTTGAGGCTCGGCGATCATGTCAAACTCGAAACAGACCTTGGGATTGATTTCTAAACAGTCAATTTTCAAGCCCTTGAGGGCACTGTGAAAATAAAGCGTATGATCCTGATAGCCAAAACAGAGGGGCACGATGTAAGGTGTGTTCCCGTTGCGAATCATGCCAAGTTTGCAAACCATAGACTGTTCAATGATAGCTTCAATATCCGTCTTATCCGTAATTTCTTTTTCTTTGCGTCTCACGTATGCTCCTTTCTAATTTAAGCTCAAACTCTGAATAATTACTAAGACGATCATAAATCTTCAGACCAAGGACAGAAAATAAAATCGAGAATAACCTTCACCGCCGCTGCAGTGGGATGACACACCTATCTTAAAAAAAGGGGGGCCTCGTGCACCGAATGCCGAAAGCCGAACGCCGAATACCTTTTTTTAATCGGCACAATCCTGGTGTTAACTTTGGACTAACTTTACGTCTACTTAACTATGGTCTTCTCCGTAAGCCGCCTTATCCGGCCAGGGGCAAAATTTATGGACCGGGCAGATCGGACATTGCGGCTTGCGGGCGGAGCAGATTTCCCGACCGAAAAACACCAGCCGCAGTGAAAAATCGCTCCAGTCCTGCCGGGGAATGATCTCCATCAAATCAAACTCGACTTTAACGGGATCCTTGTGGTTGGTAAAACCCAACCGCCGTGATATGCGGCCGACATGGGTATCCACCACAATGCCCGGTGTGTCGAAAACGGCCCCCAACACCACATTGGCCGTTTTACGTCCGACCCCGGGCAGCTTCACCAGTTCATCGAGGGTGCGCGGCACCTGCCCCCCATGCACATCCATTATCATTTTGCTGCAGCTTTTAATATTTTTGGCCTTGTTGTGATAAAAACCGGTCGACCGGATATATTTTTCGATGGTTCGAATCTGGGCCCGGGCGAAATCACTGGGCGTTTTCAGCCGTTTATAGAGCTGCCGGGTAACCTTGTTGACCTGGTTGTCGGTGCATTGGGCCGAAAGAATGGTGGCCACCAGCAGCTGAAAGGGGGTCTCATGGAAAAGGGGGGTGACGACTTGCGGGTAGCGTTCTTTGAGAATCCGGCGCACGCGTTCGGCGCGGGTTTTAAGTTTCATACTAAAAGTCCGTAATCAGTTGTGAGTTGTCAGTTGCAAAATTAGGCGAACTGACCTATTTTAATAAAGTCTGAGTGAGGGATATAAAGCGGTCGGCTTTCATTTGTCAAGATTTGAAATTAAAAGTGTTCCATCCGATACAACGGACAACACCCAACTGACAAAGGACGGCGACTTGACACCACCAAACATTGCGTAATCTCAAAAATGCGTATTCGGAGCTATGAATAACAACAAACAAAACGTACGAGCCCTCGGCCTATGTTCAGGCGGGCTCGACAGCACACTGGCGGGCGTCGTCCTGCGCAACCAGGGGATTGAGGTTGAATGGATCAGTTTCGAAACCCCGTTTTTCAGCGCGGCCAAGGCGCGCAAAGCATCGGAAATGACCGGGATACCGCTGACCGTCAATCCCATCTACCCCGTCTACATCGACATGCTGAAAAATCCGCCGGCCGGCTACGGCAAATACATGAATCCCTGCATGGACTGCCATGCCCTGATGTTCAAACTGGCCGGTGAAATCATGCGGCAACGGAACTTCGATTTTCTTTTCAGCGGCGAGGTGCTCGGTCAACGGCCGATGTCGCAGAATAAAACCTCGCTGCGCTACGTGGAAAAACATTCCGGTTTCGAAGGCTATATCTTAAGACCCCTGACCGCCAAAAATCTGCCGGAAACTATTCCGGAAAAAGAAGGCCTGGTGGACCGGGAGCAACTGTTGGATATTGCCGGCCGGGGACGTAAGGCCCAAATCAAGCTCGCCGCCGAATTCGGAGTCCGGGACTATCCCGCTCCGGCCGGCGGCTGCCTGCTGACCGACAAAGGCTACACCAACCGCCTGCGGGACCTGTTCGAACACCAGGATCACTGCACAGAAGCCGAACTGCACCTGCTGAAATTCGGCCGCCACTATCGGCTGAATCCCCAGGCCAAATTAATCGTCGGGCGCACCGCGAAGGACAACGAGAATATTCTCAAATATCACGACCCAAAAGTCGATACCGTCATCGATGTCAAAGATTATCCCAGTCCGATTGCCTTAGTGCCGCATGGCGGAGCCCAGGACTCGATTATGCTGGCCGCCTCCATTTGCACCGGTCATAGCAAGGCCCCGCAGTTGGCAATGGTGAAGGTCCTGGTCAAGACGGGCAGAAAGAAAAAAACCATCAAAGTAATCGCCGTGCAGCCCGATGATGTGCGCAAGTTGATGATAAAATAGGATTAGAGGACAGAGGTCAGAGTGCGGAAGTGGGAAGTCGGACCCGGCGTCGCCCCTAAAGGACGGGGCTATGCCGCGGCAAGGATGCGGAAGTGGGGAAATGAGCTCGTAGCTCATACCCTAAACCTTATACCCTATACCTTAAACCATTCTTCTACCGAATGCCGAACGCCGAACACCGAACGCCGGCTGTTTCGACTCGCAACTCGTCAACTAGCTCAACAGGCCGCCGCCATCGACATCGATTACCGTGCCGGTAATAAAGTTGTTGGACATCAGCTCGACGGCGACCGAGGCGATGTCCGCTGGAAGCCCTACCCATTTGACCGGCAGGGATTGCGCCACGGCGCTGAACATGTCTTCGCGCGCCTGATCGGGCATGCCAAGATAGGCACCGGTGTCCCTGGTCATTCCCGGTGAAATGACATTGACCCGCACCGGGGCGAGCTCGACCGCCAGCGCTTTGCCCAGAGTTTCGACCGCCGCATTGATGGCCGCCAGAATTGGGGAGCCTTTGTCGGGCCGCCGGCTGAGAATACCGGAAAACAAAATAATCGAACCTTGGAGGTTTACCCGGGCTTCTTTGACGGCCAGGTAGGGACCGAAAAATTTGCTGTCCATCGAGGATTTGGCGACAGCAATCGATAGATCTTTCAGCGCAGCGGTTTTAACCGAGCTCCCCGGGATAACCAGGTGATCGATGGTTCCGGTAAAATCGAATAAACGCTTGACGGATATCTCGTCGGTAAAATCAACCCGATGCCATTTGACTCCGGACCCGATCTTTGCGGCTGCCTCCTGAAGCTTGGATTCCGAGCGACCTGCAATTAACACGTCTGCTCCAGCCAGGGCTGAAGCAGTTGCAACAGCCAGCCCCATGCCGGAGCCGCCTCCTATAACCAGCACTTTCTGTTCGCTTAGTCTCATGGTGTTCACCTTGATTTTCTTCCAAATATACCGAAAATCTATCGGTATGGCTAAAACAGCTCACATTCTTTTCAATTTGAATTGCTCATTGTAAAATACAATATCCGTTAACATAATATGCCGACAGGGGTTTTCAACCAGGGGTTGGTTTAAAAAGCGGGCTGCGGCTGTGAGTAGATGCCAAACATCTTCGCTTGTGAACGGTAGTCAGCAGGTGGATGTCGCACTGATTCTTCATCCGTAAGATTCAGGGTCAGGTTACCGCAATTGACTGCAATAAATGTGCATCTTGCCGGCATCGTCGACATTGAAACATTTGCGGTTTTTCAGCTCGAGATTACCGATGGTGATTGGCTCAAATAAGTTCGACATTATTGTTCCCCGATGGGCTATTTGACTTTAGAGGTTGAATTAACGCGAGTTAAAAAACAGAACGATGCTTTCCACCAGCTCCGCCATGAATTCAAAGTCGAGCGTCTCCATGGTATCGGACGGCAAATGATAGTGGGGATTGCGCAGGAATGCCGAATCCGTCACCATCACCGCTGGATAATCCTGATCCCAGAAAGAGGCGTGATCACTGAGTCTAACAGACGGTAAAATCCAGCCGTTAAAGGGAACTTTCAATTTAACGACTGGTAGTTCACGGTTTTGCTCAAACGCATTGAACAGATCTTTGGCAAATCCGCCGGAATTAAAGTTGCTGACGATGCCGATAAAGTTGCCCTCCTTGGGGTAGCCCAAAAATTGCAACGGAAACATATAGGTCTGGCAGCCTGGCTCATAACAGGTGTATCCCACCATTTCCAGACAGATCATTCCGTCGATTTTTTCCTGGTCCCGGCGCGCCTTTTTGGCATACACCCGGCTGCCCATGTAGCGGGTGCCGTAGGCCGGCGGCTCTTCCAGGGCAAAGGAAACAAATTTGACGGCCAGATCGTGTTCTTCTCCGTCAAACAACGTTTTGACCTGTCGGGCAACTTCGAGCTGGACGGCGATGGCGCTGGCATTGTCATCCGCTCCGACGGTGCCGGCAACCGAATCGTAATGGGCACCGATAATATAACGCCGCACAGGGTTGGAGCCGGTTGAGGTCTCGGCCACCACATTGACAACTTGAAGATCGTGGTAGTCATAAGGCTCATTATGCACATCGAGTCCGATGTCTCTATAAAATTCATGGATGTACGCGGCGGTTTTAGCAAGATTCTCCGGCAGCCGCACGCTGCGCTCCCCGATAATTTTCGTCAATTCATGCAGATGCGCTTTGAGCCGCTCAACCGTCGTGGATATGTCGATCATTGGAATCCTCCGATCTGCCTCTCTTCCGGCAGAATGAATGGTTTGAACAGGCAGCAAAATGACAATCAACAATAAAAGAAGGGTGACGTGTTTCATACCAGGAGTTTCAAGTTTTTCATTTATGATCGGCTCCGCAAAGGAGCGTCCCATTCCTCCATCGGAGGGAGATATGGTATTAAATCTTCATAGTTTACTATTCTTATATTTTTGATGACAAATCAAGAGGCGACACCTATTTCCAGATTAATATCGCTATCATATCTTTCAATAAAGTAGACGTTTATCAAAACGGGTCCTATATTAAACCTTAATTGTATTCAACCTTGATTTCCCGGTAATCGAGAATCGTCCTTTGATTCAAAAAAAGCCACACCGAAGTTTAAAAGGGGGCATGACGTGATTTCTGGATATGCGACCGAGGAAGGAACGGCAACAGTTGTAAAAACCTACGGACCACTGGCTTGCAGTCAAATGGGCACGACCGGTCTGACAGCCAGCCAGGCCGGTTTCGGATGCTACCGGGTCAGTGCCGGTGTCGGTCATCATGAAGCAGCGCTGCGCATGGCCTTGGGTAGCGGTATCAATTTGATCGACACCAGCGCCAATTACGCCGACGGAGGCTCTGAAACCCTGGTGGGACAGGTGCTGGAGAACCTGATTGATTCCGGCGAGATGTCGCGGGAAGCGATCGTGGTTGTCTCCAAAGTCGGCTACCTACAGGGTCAAAACTACGCCCTGAGCCGGGAGCGCAAGCAGCAGGGACAACCATTTCCGGAACTGGTAGAATACGGCGAAGGCCTGGAGCACTGCATCCACCCCGAATTTTTGCGCGATCAGCTGACGCGCAGCCTGGAGCGTCTCAACCTGGTAACCCTGGATTTCTACCTGCTGCACAATCCCGAATACTATCTCGAATGGGCCAAAAAAAATAGACAGGCCCTGGAGCCGACCCGGGCCGAATATTATCGTCGAATAAAAGCCGCTTTTGAATACCTGGAAGAAGAAGTGGCTCGGGGAAGAATCCGCTACTATGGTATCAGCTCCAACACGTTTCCGGCGCCGGCTGCGCAGTCGGACTTTACATGCCTGGAAACCATCTGGGATCTCGCTGAATCTATTGATGCCGGACACCATTTCCGCTTGGTTCAGCTGCCTTTCAATCTATTGGAGCCGGGCGCCGTTATTGAAAAAAATCAGACGAACGGAGTCAGTGTGCTGGATTTTGCGCGCCAAAAAGACCTGGGCGTCCTGGTCAACCGGCCGCTCAATGCTTTTGGCAAGAATCAACTAATACGCCTGGCACAGATGCCGGATTTCGTCATACAGCCCAAGGATGAGGTCGTGCGCAAAATCCAGTTTCTCACGAAATCCGAAAAAGGTCTGTGGACGAAGATCCTGCCGGCCTTGGATATACCGCCGGGCCTGCGGATCCGCATCAAAGAACAGATGGCCATCGGGGATACCCTGAAACATCACTGGCTTAACTTCGGCTCCTATGAAAACTGGCGTCAAATAAAAGCGGGAAATTTGCTGCCCCGCATCCAAGGGGTCCTGGATTTTTTAGAGCCCCACGCCAAAGAAAACGAAGATTTATCAAACTGGCTCATTTCCCACCGGGAAAAAATTAACGAGGCCTTTGAAGCCGTCGCCTCGATTTACGCCGAAGAAGCGGCGCACCGGGTGGATCACATTAGGCGCCTGGTGGCAACTGCCGACCGCGATTGGGCCGCGGAAGGCACCCTGAGTCAAAAGGCATTGCGGGCCGTCAGAACCACCCTCGGCGTATCCTGTACCCTGGTGGGGATGCGTCGGGACGAATATGTGTCCGATGTACTGACCGAGCTGAGGCGTCCCATCGAACAGGAGACACGCCTGGAAGCGTGGGAGAAGCTGACCGCAGGACTGGAAAATCAGGAGTAGTCACTTCTGCTATAGTAGCTAAATTAGCGCTGTGCCCACCTTCGATCTTCAGAATCAGCGCTATTTGGTGGGCACAGCCCACCCGACAATAAGAGATTATTTACATCGTTATAATTTATTCTCGAGGAGCCAAATGCCGCGTCAAGCGAGATCAGATACTCCAGGAACCTTGCGGCATGCAGTGGTCAATGGCAGGATTACCAAAATCCCGATACGAAGGTATGGTTCTATTGGTTGAATAAATTTTTATCCCGGGTTTTTCGCCATTCGTGGGCTTTATGCATTTGTTCATGTAGATCATCCAATTGTTCTATCAAGACTTTGATTGCTTTATCCGCATCATGATTCTCTAATGCAGTGTATATCTGTTTGTGTTGGGAAACAATCATATCACGCTCGCGGTAGCGATAAATGGCCATATTGAATATAGGTTGTAATGCATCGAAAACGGGGTCAATGATCAACCTGAGCAGCGCGTTGCCTGTTGCCTCCACAATAATTCGATGAAACCGAACATCAGAATGACAAAAGTCTTCATGACTTGTACTGGGATTTTTTTGAATCTCACACTCAGCTTTCATTTTCTCTAAATGTACAGGCTTCCGTCTCTCGGCTGCTAAACGACAGCAAAATGTCTCAAATTCATAGCGTGCCTCATGAAAAGATTGAAAATCCAGTTCTCCCGAATTTATTAACAAGGTTGTTGTATTCGAAATTATTTCCCGGACCTCTTCCTGAGTTGGTTTTTTAACAAAAGTGCCTCCGCTAGGCCCCCTTCGCGAGCGGGTTAGATTTCTCGCAGCTAGAATTTTCAATGCTTCTCGAATAGTGGGTCGCGAAACTTCAAATTTTTCGGCAAGTTCATGTTCGGACGGCAACCGCTCATCGGCCCTTACGTCACCATTAAAAATAGCCGTTTGGAGATTATCAGCGATTTGTCTTGCCAAACTTTTGGTTTCTAACGAATCATATTTGATAACCAATTGTATCCCTCTTACCCATTATTCCAGTATTCCAGTATTCCATCATTCCAATTGTGAGCGAAGCGAACTAAGTTCTTTTTATACAAACGCTACATCAAGACCGATGGCAGGTAAGTTACTAGAACAGGAAAATAAGTGATTAAAAAAAGAACTCCGATTAATACAAGCAGAAAGGGTATCATTGCCCTGAATGTATCTTCTAACTTAGTTCCAGCAATCTTAGTTGCGACAAAAAGTGAAGCCCCCATTGGGGGTGTATTTAAAGCAATTGTAAGATTTAAAACTATAATTACGCCAAAATGAAGTCTTGAAATCGGCAAGGTATCAATTACTGGTAAGAGCATTGGTGTAACAGCTATCAATGAAGCAATTACGTCCATAAAACAACCTAAAATCAGCAGAAATATATTTATTATCAAAATAATTACCACCGGATTAGAAGAGATGGTGGTCAATACGCTTCCAATTTGCTGGGGTACACCCTGTTGAGTAAGTATGCGAGCAAACACACTTGCAAAACCGATAATAATCATTATTGAAGCGGTAGTTTTTAATACTTCCAAAAGAATCTTCAATGTTTTTTTAATAGTGAGTTCTTTATATATAAAAAAGCCAAGAAAAAATGCATATAAAGAAGCTATTAAAGCAGCTTCGGTAGGAGTGAATATTCCTAATACAATTCCTCCAAGAATTATAATAGGCGTCAACATTGGAGGGATAGCATATACAAATGACTTTAATAAATTTTTTATGCCGGGTCTTGACTCGTTCTTTGGGTAATTCCTGCTTTTACATATAAAATAGTTAATTATCATTAAACCTAAGCCCATAACCAAACCTGGAATTATACCTCCAAGAAATAAACCGGCAATAGATACTCCTGCAATGGATCCATATATAACCATAATAATACTTGGTGGGATTATGGGCCCTATGGATGAGGATGAGGAGGTAATAGCTGCAGCAAAGTTTTTATCAAAACCTCTATCAACCATGGATTTAATTTCAATTTCCCCAAGACCGGCGGTATCTGCAAGCGCAGAACCGGACATACCTGCAAATATAATACTCAATAGTACGTTAACCTGAGCAAGGCCACCGGTTATATGTCCAACCAAGTCATCGGCAAATCTAAAGATTCTTTTGGTAACACCTCCGGTATTCATAAACTTTCCAGCCAGCATAAATAGTGGTATCGCTAACAGAACAAATTCACGAAAAGCGCTTCCCATAACCTGAGGTACGATCATCAATGTCATGTCCTGAATCAACATGTATACAATTGAAGTAATTCCCATCGCTAAGTAGATAGGCATTCCCAGGATCACAAACAATACCAGCAAACCAATTATTATTAAGCTCCACATTACTATTTCTTTCTTTTCCTGCCTTAAATCTTAAGTTTGAATCAGCAATTTTTAGTGAACTGGAAAAAAAACAAGCAATTAAAGCTTACAATCAAGTCTATTAAAATTTGGATAATTTATCATTGACTTGATTTTTTCGCATCATTGCCCATAAATATACTTTCGATGTCAGAATCTGTCTTTATTAAAGTATAAACAGCGATTAAAGTAAATCCAACTACAAATGCGTATGTGAAATATAATACGGGAAATCCGACGCCGGCGACAGTTATTCCATGTTGAAATTCATAAAACTTATAAATGTGTTTAGATAATAAAATTAAAATTAAAAGTGGACATAATTTATAAACTGTATTTAGAATAATTATAATTTCTTTCGGAAATTTTTCGATAAAATATTCCACTCTTAAATGACTATTATCTCGAGAAACAAAAGCACAACCCAAATAAGCCAACCAGGTAAATAATAGATTTGAATATATTATAACCCCTCTAATAGGCGCATGGAAAACATATCGCAAAACAATTTGAGTCGCCATTAAGCTAATTAAAATAATGAATAACGATATAGTAATAAAAACTAAAATTCTATCAATAACGAAAATTATTCTTTTAGTATAATTCATCATCTAATCTAAGAAATTTCGAAATTATAAAATTGTAAAAGGGCTCCAATTGTGAGTATGTCCAATTTTGGTTGACAAATGAATAAAGAAATAAAGGTCTATTTCTTTTAAAATTGATCCGCTACTTTTGGAGCCCTAGGCAACAGTAAAAACAACTTGATACTATTTTTCATTTATTTTGCATATTCTTTTACTTTATCATATAGACCTTTTTGCCAAATTCCCTTGGCCTCCATCTTATAGGGAACATCACTTAAAACTTTAAAGAAGCTGTCCCGATCAACATCTTCAATTATTTCCATCCGTCCTTCTTTTCTTAAATTTTCCAGCTGTTTTTCAACGTCACTTTTGATTAGTTGTTCAGTGACGTCTCTAGTTTCCAGAGCTGCTTTTTTTATTATTTCCTGCTCTTCCTTGGATAATGCCTGATATGTCATTTCAGATATAACTATTCCTGCTGTTTCAAATTGATGGCTGGTTAACGAAACATACTTACAAGGCTCATGCATTTTATTGCGTACAGTCAGATCGATCGGCCCCTCAAATGCCTCGGCTACACCTTGTTTCAAAGCCATATATAATTCTGAATAAGGTATAGATGTCGTGGTTGCTGGTGTTTCTCCCCAGGGTATAGCAAATGCATCTAGTGGAACTGTTCTCATGATGACGCCATTCAGGTCGTTAATTGACTTTATGGGACCGGCTTTTTTCGTCGAAAATACCTGTCTGGGAGCTCTATACCAAGTACCATCCAGCATCCTGATTTTGTAACGATCAAGCAACTTCCCCTGAGCTATCTTACCGGGTTCGCCTTCCATTGCAGCCCTGGCATGTTCATAGTCTTTCATTACAAAAGCGGTAGCCCATAAGTTAAATTCTCCAGACAACTGACTGAACCAACCTACGCCACCAACGAAAAAGTCCAACTCTCCCATTCTTAAGCTCTCGAGTTGAGTGGCGGCTTTACCAAGCATTGAGCCTGGAAAATATTCAATTTTAACTGAGCCATTTGTTCTCTCTTCAACTAAACTTATGAAATGTTCAGCAGCTTTTGAAATATTAGCTTCAGCTCCGGTGACTGCCCCCATTTTCAATGTTTTACCTGAAACTATTCCAGTGATTGAGAAACTAACAATTAGCATCAAAACTGAAATCATACTGATTTTTTTTAACATTTTTACCCCCCCTTGTTTTTAATATTTTTTCCAAATCCACCGTTGCTGATAGGAAACGGAATCTTTTTCTACACTGTTGGTAGCTGCTCCTGATATTGATTCCTGCTCGCTGTCCTCATTAGCAACCTATCATTACCCTAAATCTAATTCCGAAAACTATCTGAGCTTTTATCACCTCCCCAAATGCAATAAAGTTAGAGACAAACGAAAATTGTCTTCTTATCCTGATCCTGTACCTAAGTACTTATCACGCAGCAGCCGCTTGTATAGTTTTCCCGTTGGATGACGAGGAAGCGCATCCTGAAAATCGATGCTGCGGGGACATTTGATGGGCGATATTCGCGACCTGCAATAATGGATCAGTTCTTTTTCCAATGCCGGTCCGGCCTCGCTCATGTCGCCAAGCTGAACCACGGCTTTGACTTCTTCACCAAAATCTTCATTCGGTATGCCAAAAACGGCCACATCCATTACCTTAGGATGGGCGGTGAGAATATTTTCAGCTTCCTGGGGATAGATATTGACGCCCCCGGAGATGATGACAAACGCCTCACGTTCGAGGAGGTAAAGATATCCATCCTCATCGACTTTCCCGATATCCCCAAGCGTGCTCCACCCCTTTTTATTATAAGACTCGGCTGTTTTCTCAGGATCGTTATGATAGGAGAATTCGTGACCGTCGGAAAAATAGATCTTTCCTTTTTCCCCCGGGGAAAGTTCTTTGCCATCATCATCGCAAATATGCAGCGTCCCGAGAGTTGCCTTACCGACGGATCCTTTATGGGTGACCCATTCCTCGGGACCGATTTTGCAAAATCCGTTGTTCTCCGTGCCGGCATAATATTCGTGGATGATCATTCCCCACCAGTCGAGCATTTTCTCCTTGATATCGATTGGGCAGGGCGCAGCCGCATGAAGAACACACTTTTGAGAAGATACGTCATACCCGAGTCTGACATCATCAGGCAATTTCAACATACGAACAAACATCGTAGGCACCCATTGGCTGTGGGTGATTCGCTCCGATTCTATGATACTCAGAGCCTTCTCCGCCTCGAATTTCTTCATGATGAAAACGGTGCCGCCCTGATTGATTGTTGTCATGCTGTGGCGCAGGGGTGCTGCATGATAAAGGGGCCCCGGGCAAAGGTAGCGGGTGTCGCGGTCATACCCGAACAGTCTGGACAAAAGTTCGATCAACATCGTTAATTCGCCGGGCTTCTTTCCGGTCAATGACCATTTTACGCCTTTCGGACGGCCGGTCGTCCCGGATGAATAGAGCATATCCAGTCCCTGCATTTCATCGCTGATGGGATCTTCAGGCAAACCTGCGCAGTCCGTTTCCCAGCTTTCATATCCCGGGATGACTCCTCCAACCATATAGCGGTGGGTGACATCCGGTATCCGGGGTATGAGCTCAGCCGCGACATCGGCCATGGCATAGGAGGTAATGAATATTTTAGCGCGGCAATCATTGATGATATATTCAATCTCGTGGGGCGTAAAATAAGTGCTGGTCGTTGTATAATACAATCCGCACCGGTCGGCACTATAGCAGATCTCAAGAAAGTTGCGATTGTTCTCCATGAGAATGACAACATGATCACCCGTCTTCAGACCACAGGACCTCAAGAGATGGGCCCCTTGATTGGATCTGGATTCGAGTTCTCCAAAGGAGACCGTTTCACCGGTATGGCACATCTTATAGGCAATCGTATCGGGCGCGGAATGTGCGATGTGGCTCGGGTAAAACATAACGACACCTCATCCTCTTGAGATCTTTTCAAATGGCTGCGGATACTCGAGGAATCAACGCAAATTAAATCAGTGCGCGATGCATATCTTTCCAAAGTGTCCGCCTCTTTTGAGGTAACCCAATGCTTCCTTCAAATCATCGAAGGCGAATTCTTTGTCAATAATCGGCTTGATTTTATGCAACTCCATGGCACGGGTCATGGCCTCAAATCCGTCACGATGGCCTACGGTCACGCCTTGCAGACGAACCTGGCGGGTTACCACATACCCGAGGGAAGCTTTCATGCCCACCCCTGACAGAACGCCGATCATGGATAGGGTGCCGCCTATTTTTATGCAGGCGAGTGATTTCGGAAGGGTCAATTCACCTCCCAATTCGAGGATATGGTCATAGCCCCTGCCTTCCGTGATTTCACGGGAGGCCTTGTGCCAATCCGGCGTTTGCGTATAATTGATCGTGGCATCAGCGCCCAGATTTCTCAACCGCTCGATTTTCTCGTCATTCGAAGAGATTACCGTTACATGGGCGCCGGCCATTTTGGCAAATGCCAACCCGAACAGGGCCACACCGCCGGATCCTTGGATCAGGATTTTATCGCCGGCATTAATCGTACTGCAGGAGCACAAAGCACTCCAAGCCGTCAAACCGGCACAGGGTAGGGTCGCTGCCTCATGATCCGTCAGATGTCCCGGTGCTTTCGAAACCCCCTCCTCGGAAAGACACATATATTCGGCCATGGTTCCATCTAGCGGTCCGCCCAATGCCCGGCTGAAACGGTCCTGGTTGGGCTCCCCACTGATCCAACTTTGGAAAAAAACGGGACAGACGCGATCTCCAGTGGCGACGCGGGTGACGCCTTCGCCGACTTCTATGACTTCACCCACACCATCGGATACGGGAATCAACGGCAGATTCCCGGTTGCACGGCCATAGCCCCGGTCCGGTACCAAAAGATCACGGAAGTTCAGAGAAGATGACCTCATCTTTATTAAGACCTGACCTGGTCCTACCTTGGGTTCGGGCCGTGTGCCGATCTTCAGGTTGTCCATCCCCCAATCCTTTTCGATTTGGAATACGCGCATTGAAAACCTTCATAATCTCTATAAATTTCAGACCTATAACCAATAAAAAAGTGACTTTAAAACGGCAAGAAGTTATTGAAAAATTTCAATGTTGGAGTATTGGAGTGCTGGAGTACTGAGGTATTAAATGAAGTCATCAAACCTTCAGCCAATACTCCAACACTCCAACACTCCAACACTCCAGTACTCCAACACTCCGAAATAGATATAAATTTAAAGCCTCACGATGGATTACCTTCTTCTGGGGTTATAGAACCGGTCAATATCTGCATCACCTGGGCTTGAGTCGAAAACATCCAATAGCCGTTCAGCTTACTTGGCGAAGCGGGCTACGCGCTCCAACAACACTTCTGTCGAGCCATCAACGTAGCCGGCAACTCGAGAACCGATGAGGTGCCGACACAAGGGATAGCGCTCGTGCAATCCCTCCGCGCCCATCGCTTGAATGAGTGCCGGCAGGTGTCGTTCGGCCATGCGGGTGGCAAATATCTTGGCTCGCGCGGCATTGAGTTGAGCGTCGATCCCCTCGTCGATCTGGGCGGCTGCTTGGCTCACCATCAGGCGCGCCGCGGTTAAATCTATTTCAGCGTCGGCCAATCTCCATCGCAACCCCTGTCGCGAATTCAAGGGTTGACCGAAGGTGGTGCGATGGCGGCAGTATTCAGCACAAGTTTGCAGTGCTTTATCGACCATACCGCAACACATGGCAGCAACGTAGACCCTGGCCCCGTTGATTTCGGCGATCGCGGATTTAAATGCCTTCCCCGGTGGCGCCAACATTTCATCGGCCAGGGCTTCATAACCGTCCAGACGAAAGCCGCCGGTGCCAATGGAATGCTGTCCCGCCACATCATACTTCGGTTCCCGTATAAAACCGGGCCTTTTTGCATCAATTACAAAGGCCGCAATTCCGGAGGTCCCGCTGCCGGCCTCAGTTTGTGCATAAACGACAATTACATCCGCTTGTGTGGCATTGGCTATCCAGGCCTTCTCCCCCTGCAGAATCCATCCGCCGGATATCTTCGTTGCCGAAGTTTGCATTGCGGCCACATCGGAACCGGCCCCGCTCTCCGTCAGAGCTGTGCATCCCAATTTATTTGCCGCGAGTATATCGGGTACGTATGCCATAATCAGGCGGGATGGTGCTTCGCGGGCCAGTTTTTCCGCAACGTTGTGAGTATTCACCAGGGAAAGCGCAAATCCAAAGTCCTCCCTTGCGAAAATTTCCATAATACGCACTTTGCCGGAAAAGGAAAAACCCAGTCCCCCGTAGCTAACCGGGATTTGAATACCGGTGAACCCTAATTTCGCCGCCTTCTTTATGGTCTCCAGACCGATGCGTCGATCGCGTTCCCAGGCCCGGGCATTGGGGGCAATGTGACTCCGAGCAAATTCTTGAGCAGTTCGGATCAGGTCTGCCTCGTTTTTTATCAGAACCGTCATCCTAGTGAATCTCCACCAAGTAAAAATCGTCGGAAGTAATTGGCAAAGCGCCAGATAGAACAAGCACAGGTATTTTTTTCGCAAAAATGAACCCAAAAAGGACAATCTAGGGTTTCAAGAACTTATGAAATGTTACGAACCTGGAGTAATGAAGTACAGGAGAATTCCGGTATCAAGAGAAGTCATCCAACCTTCAGACATTACTCCGGCACTCCGAAATCAATAATCGTTTAAAGGCCCTTACGGATTACTTTTTTTGAATCATAGATCCGTTTTTGGGTATGTGACTATCCAGAACTTTAGTTGGAAGATTTTCAAATAAATAAACGTCGTTCAAGAAAATTGTCGTTGCAATATTCACCTTTCATATATAAATATTTGTCAAGCAAATATTTAAATTGTTTTCAGATGTGTAATCTGTTGTTATTTCATATTTTTGCCTATTTGCAATTGCAGGAGGTATGCAATGAGTACATTTAAAGCCTTTAGAGTTCACAACGAAAACGGTAAAATCAATTCTCGATTTGAACAAATGTCAATAGATCAAATTGGCACCGGAAACGTTGTGATAAAAGCGGCCTATTCCAATATCAACTATAAAGACGCTTTGGCGGCTACGGGTGAAGGTCGTATCATGAAACGTTTTCCGCTGGTTGCTGGAGTCGACACCGCAGGACACGTTTATACTTCCGAAGATTCGCGCTTTAAGGAGGGAGATCCGGTGCTTGTCGTTGGACGTGGCTTGGGGGAAGAGCATGACGGGGGCTTTGCTGAGTTTGTCAAAGTTGAAGGGGACTGGATTGTCCCCTTGCCTGAAGGATTGACCCTACGCGACGCGATGGCTCTCGGGACGGCAGGTTTCACGGCGGCCCTGGCCATTCAGCGAATGGAGGATAATTATCAGACTCCTGATAAAGGCACCATCCTGGTAACCGGAGCCACCGGAGGCGTTGGCGGCATGGCAACCTCGATGTTGTCGGGTGTCGGCTATGATGTCGCGGCCCTCACCATCGACGGCAAAGAAGAATATTTAGAATCAATTGGTGCTAAAGAAATTGTCGATGCCAACACGCTGAACATGGGCGAGCGTCCACTGGAAAAAGGGTTGTGGGCCGGTGCGATCGATGCGGTGGGTGGCAAGACCCTGGCATGGATCACGCGTACGGTGAGGCCCTATGGGAATATCGCGTCGATCGGTTTGACGGGCGGTCACGATTTGGTTACGACGGTGATGCCATTTATCCTGCGAGGCGTGAATCTGCTGGGGATCAATTCGACCTATTGCGCGGTCAGCTTAAGGGACAAGGTCTGGTCGCGTTTGGCAACCGATTTAAAGCCCGCCGCCATGGATACGATCGTCACGCGGACTGTCGCATTTGATGATATACCGGATCTGTTCAAGGAGTATATAGATGGTAAAATCACTGGTCGCACTGTCGTGGAAATCAATGATAGTTAAAAATTCCGAGTCCAGACCAAACACATGATGAATTCGACTTTTTTCGAATTCATCAATATAGGGCGCCGAAATCCGATTCTTAATCTACCAGTCACCTGTTTATTCTTTTCATTTTATCAATTCCAGTTCATGAACGGCACGCATTTTGGCGCGCCGAACGCAGCTAATCTGACAGGTGCGCCGCTTTACTGGGCTGCATTAGTGATTATTCTACTCTTTTACGGTACTGGATTTACGGATTAAGGAGGCACATCGAATGTACAACAAAGTCGTTATGGACCATTTTCGCAATCCGAGAAATGTGGGCGTCATCGAAGATGCCGACGGCATCGGAGAAGTCGGCAATCCGCTTTGTGGCGACATGATGACCATCTACCTTAAAATCACGGATGATCACATTGACGACATCAAGTTTCAAACCTTCGGCTGCGGTTCGGCAATTGCGGTATCGAGCATGTTGACTGAAATTGCCAGAGGCAAAAGCATTACCGAGGCCCAAAAAATCACCAACAAGGATGTGGCCAATGCACTGGAAGGGCTGCCCAAAAACAAGCTGCACTGCTCCAATCTGGGTGCCGATGCGCTGCAGATGGCCCTGAAAGACTATGAAGATCGCAAAGCCGGCAAGGCGCCCACGGTGCCCGTCCGCAAGGACGAACACGAACACACGCACGGCGACAGATGCTACTGTCCGTATTGTGATGTTGAGCTTGATTCGGGCTCCGAATTCTGTGATGCCTGTCAGTCCGATTTGAACGAGGAGCACTAGTTGTCAAATAAACGATTTTCGCCACCAAGACACCAAGACACGAAGTTTATTATAAAAATCTTTTTTCTTTGTGTCTTAGTGCCTTGTGGCAAATATTCCGGGTTATCCGAGTTGGAATTACTACCATGAAAATCATCAATCTGGATCACATATCATACAAGCCGCAGCATCCGGCGGTCAAAAGGGCTATGATCGATGCCATCAACTCCGATCTGGCCAATCCCTCCAGCCAACACAAAAGTGGTGAGATCGCCGCTCAAAAGCTGGAGGAAGCACGCGCAGCCGTAGCCGCGCTGATAAACTGCGATCAACCTAAGGAAGTCGTGTTTACCTCCGGCGGCACCGAAGCCGACAACCACGCTGTCAAGGGCGTAGCAATGGCGAATCCCGCCAAAGGCAAGCACATCGTGACATCCAACATCGAGCACAATGCGGTTATAAGAAGCCTGCGCCGATTAAAATCAATGGACTACACCGTGACGTCCCTCGGAGTGGACGAAACCGGACGGGTCAATCCAGCCGAAGTTGCAAATGCCATCAGGGCCGATACTATTTTGGTCTCTATAATGCACAGCAACAACGAAACCGGCACCATTCAGCCGATCGAAGAAATCGGTAAAATATGTCGCGAAAAAAAGGTGCTGTTTCACACGGACGCGGTGGACTCGGTAGGGGTGGTGCCGATCGATGTTAAAGCGCTGAATGTTGATCTGCTGAGTATGGCCGCCAACAATTTTTATGGTCCACCCGGCGTTGGAGCGCTCTATATTCGCCGGGGGGTGCGGGTTTTTCCGTTGTTGGACGGTGGTGTCCAGGAGCATAACAAACGTGCCGGAACAGAGAATCTGATCGGTATCATCGGCATGGGGGCAGCCGCCGACCAGACCCGACGGAATATGCAAGAGTGGTTGGCCCACTACGACCGGCTCAAGACCAAGCTTTCCAACGATCTGCCCAAGTACATCGATGAATACATTATCAACACCCATCCCGAACACAGCCTGCCCAACATGCTGTCGTTATCCGTAAAATATATCGAAGGTGAAAGTGTAATGTTGATGCTCGATGACGACGATATTGCCGTGTCGACCCGATCGGCCTGCGCCACCGGATCCTTGAGAGCATCGCATGTACTGCTGTCGCTGGGTTTGAGTCACGCCGATGCCCAGGGTACGCTGGTGCTGTCTTTCGGGATCGACAACAGCGACGCGGACATAACCACATTTTTAAAATCGCTTCAGAATGTCGTTACGACGCTGCGCGACATATCCCCGCTTTACCAGAAACCGCGCGGTGCCGTCTCCTGACACGAAACGATTTTCAGATCAGTCGGCCATACCATCAACGCCCCAACCCGGCGAAGCCGGTCGCTGAGTAGCGGTGATCCCGCTACATCGGGGAAATGAGCGCTCCTCCCGCTGAGTGCGAGGCCTCAGGAAGCCCCCTGGAAGGGGGTAAGATCACTGGCGCGACAATGTAAATCCGAAATCCGAAGCACGAAACACGAAACAAATTCGAATAACATAAATCCCAATGACAAAAACAAATTCCGATCCAATACGCAATGTAACGCGGAGCGCGTTGATCAGTTTTATGCACCGGTTTCATCTTTCTGTTTGGTTCGTTTTGAAAATTTGGACATTCGAATTTGTAATTTGTTTCGGATTTCGAAATTCGTATTTCGTATTTATTCCAGCTCCGTTGATTCTCACCGGACCGGTAGAACCTTTTCGGGTCCACCACTAGAAGTGGTGGTTAAATGCCGGAATTATTGGCCCTGGTTACCAACATTTTCCGCCCGTTTCTTGAGATACCGTTCAACCGGAATCAATAATAAAAATCCTACAGAAGCAAAAATCATGGCGGCAATGATGGCGGCCGCAAAACCGCCGGTTTGGTCGATCAAATAGCCGGCCAGGGTCGGGCCCAGCAATCCGCCGACGCCGGCCGCCGTGTAGGTTGCACCCAAAATAGTGCCCAGGCCGACGAGTCCGAAAATTTCGACGGCAACCGCCGGTGAAAGGACGATAAAGCCGCCATAACCACTGCCCAGTAAAACCGCAAAAACCATCAGCAGGGTGAAAGAGTGCGCGGCGAAGAGCCAAATCAGAAAACTTGAAGCAACAATGATAAAGGTCGACTGATACAGATGCACGCGGCTGATTTTATCTCCGAGAGCACCAAACCCAAGCCGTCCGGCGATACTGGCACCGCCGATAATTCCGACCAGTGAGGCGGCCGCGACCTCGTCGACGCCCCGGGCTCTGGCATAGGATGCCAGAAACACAAACGGAACGAAAAGGGCCAGGGTGATGAAAAATCCGGCAAAGTACATGTAGCCGAATACCGGCACTTTGACCAATTCCGTTATCCGCATTTTCGACCGTTGCTCGACGGATGACGGTGGACGTGGTGTTAGAAACCCGCACCCCATCAACCCCACCGCGCTGCCGACTCCAAAAATAGCATAAGTCTGTCGCCACCCGAAATGGTCGATTAAGGCGGCCGCCAGCGGGGCGACGATCAGGGTTCCAAGCCCGACCCCCGTGACGGCAACCCCCAGGGCCGCAGTGCGCCGCTTATCAAACCAGGCACCGACAACCGCCAGCATCGGCACGTACCCGCAGGCAACTCCCATACCGACGCCCAAACCATAGGTAACATATCCCACCCACAGGGTATGGGCCAGCGAGGTCAGATAAAGGCCGCATCCCATGGCCAGGCCGCCGAAAATCAGGACCGGCTTGGGGCCAAAGCGATCGGCGGCCATGCCGCTGACAATGCCGCCGGTAAAAAAGATGAAGGAGGTAATGGAAAACACGGCGGAAGTAGCACTGCTGCCGGCCTTGAATTCGGCCGACATGGGATCAAAAAAAGCACCGAAACTGTAAACCACGCCAAAGCAAATAAACATCGAAATAAAAGCGCATCCAACCGCCAGCCACCCCTTTGGCGAGTCCAATTCATCCATGTGTTTACCTGAGTTGATTTTAGATTTTGGATTGCGGATTTTGGATTTAAGTAATCTTCCCATTTAGGATTGCGGATTTAAGGTATTCTATCTATTTTATTTGTTTAATTGAGCGGCCTGTCGGGTCGTATCCGAATACGACGTGTGGGGTCGTAGTTAGAAGTGCTGGGTCGCATCTGAAAGCGTAGCCCAAAGAGCGACCTGTCGGGTCATAGCTCAAAGAGCGAAGCCCCAAACCCGAAGCGATACCACTAATCCCAAATCCGCAATACAAAATCCAAAATCTCAGTACCCTCCGCCCTCTACCCTAAACCCTTTCCCCTAAAAGCTATCAGCTATGAGCTTCTTTCACACTTCCAGCGCTTCCTGCCCTATGCGCCATGCCCTCTGCGCCATGCCCTCTGCGCCATGCCCTATGCGCCATGCCCTATGCGCTCTGCGTCAAGCTCCTCGCCCGCAGCTGGCCGCAGGCAGCCGAGATATCCTGCCCCTTGCTGCGGCGGATGATCACCGTGTAGTTTTTATCAAACAAAATTTTGTAAAAGGCCTGAATATCCGATTCCGAGGGTCGCTCGAATTCACAGCCTTCATGTCGGTTAAAGGGAATGAGGTTGATTTTGCAGCGGATCGGCTGCAGGAGTTTGGCCAAACGCCTGGCATCGGCTTGGGAATCATTGATCCCTTTGATCAGAATGTATTCGAATGTAATTCGCCGGCCGGCGGGCAGGGGATATTGACGGCAGGCTGCCAGCAGCGCATCTATCGAATATTTACGGTTGATGGGCATCAATCGGCTGCGCGTGTCATCATCGGTGGCATTCAGGGAAATTGCCAGGTTCACTTTGGTATCGCGGCCCAGGGCGGCGAACCGTGTCACCAGCCCGGCGGTGGAAACCGTAATCCGGCGCGTCGCAAAGCGCAGCCCCGCGTCATTGTCGGTTATCGTATCCAGGGCGCTGATCAGGTTTCTATAGTTGGCCAGCGGCTCCCCCATGCCCATAAAAACGATATTCCTCAGCTGCCCGGGATCATCATCCAATTCATTTTTTATGTCCCGCACCTGGGCGACAATTTCAGCCCGGCTTAAATTGCGCTCGAAGCCACCACTGGCCGTCAAACAAAACAGGCATCCCTGGGCACAGCCCACCTGGCTTGACACACACAGCGTATAATGGTCACGCTCGGGTATCAGAACACTTTCAATACGTTTGCCATCGCTTAATTTAAATAAATATTTACGGGATCCATCGCGGGAGGTTTCAATTTTTTCGGCCTCGAGCCGCCCAATCACGAAATGGTGCGTCAGCATTGCCCGGATGTCTTTCGAAAGGTCGGTCATCCGATCGAAGCGGTCGGCCTGACGCAAATAAATCCACTTCAGAATCTGCTCGGCGCGATAGGTGGCGATATTGCGTTCGGTCAACCAGTCGACAAGCTGTTCACGGGTCAACTCGATGATATTTTGTCGGGAATTAAGTGGTATTTTTGGCATTCTGACTGTTTATTTCAAACAATTAATGATTAATATTGCAACGATCCCAAAAGCACAGGAAACCATGAAATTAATTTACTTGACATAACATCATTGAAATTATATTTTCAAGAATTTATGGAAACTGACCGGTAAAAATCATGTTTGAGAATTTAAGCGACAAACTCGATGCCGTATTTCGCAAGCTGAAAGGTCACGGCAAATTATCGGAGAAGAACATCGAGGCGGGCCTCAAAGAGGTGCGCATGGCCCTGCTGGAGGCCGATGTTCATTACCGGGTTGCCAAAAAATTTATCGCCGATGTCAAAGAACGGGCCCTGGGCCAGGAAGTACTGGCCAGTCTGACACCCGGCCAGCAGGTAGTCAAAATCGTCAACGAAGAGCTGACGGAATTGATGGGCTCCAGTCATGAGGACTTGAACCTGTCGGGCTCGAGCCCGGTATCCTTGATGCTGGTTGGTCTGCAGGGTTCCGGTAAGACGACGACAGCCGGCAAGTTAGCGGTCTTTTTGCGCAGCAAAGGCCGCAAACCTTTTCTGGTGCCGGCCGATGTCTACCGTCCGGCGGCTATCGATCAGCTCAAAAAATTGGGTTCGCAGTTGGACGTGCCGGTGTTTTCCTCCAGTGCGGACATGGATCCGGTGCAAATCTGCCGGGAGGCCAAGACCAGTGCTCACCGGCAGGGCTGCGACACGCTCTTGCTGGACACTGCCGGACGCCTGCATGTCGATGAAGAACTGATGGATGAACTCAGCCGCATCAAGACTGAGCTCAAGCCGTCGGACATTCTGCTGGTGGCCGACGCCATGACGGGCCAGGATGCGGTAAACATTGCCCAGTCCTTCGACGCAACCCTGGACATCGGTGGGGTCGTCCTTACCAAAATGGATGGCGATGCGCGGGGCGGAGCAGCCCTGTCCATTAAATCGATTACGGGCAAGCCGATCAAGTTCATCGGAGTCGGTGAAAAATTAAACGAACTGGAACCGTTCCATCCGGATCGACTGGCTTCCAGCATCCTGGGCATGGGTGATGTGCTCACCTTAATCGAAAAAGCCCAGGACGCAGTTGATGAAAAAAAAGCTGCCGAACTCGAAAAAAAGCTCAGAAAGAGTCAATTTACCCTGGAGGATTTTCGGGACCAGATGGTTCAGATACGCAAGATGGGTTCCCTGGGCGATATTATGAAAATGATCCCCGGCATGGGGAAAATGAAGCACATGAAAAACCTGGATGTGGATGAAGCGGAGTTTGTCAGAATTGAAGCCATCATTAATTCCATGACGCCCCGCGAACGTCAGCAGCACACCATCATTAACGGCAGTCGGCGCCGGCGAATCGCCAAAGGCAGCGGGACCCGGGTTCAGGATGTCAATCGCTTGTTAAAAAATTACGCTCAAATGCTAAAGATGCTTAAAAAAATCAACAAAGGTGGTATGCGCGGAATGCCGCAGGGAATGCTGCCGTTTTGAAGGAGAAAAGAAACCATGGCTGTAAAAATTAGGTTGGCCAGACACGGAGCTAAGAAAAAACCCTTTTATCGCATCGTCGTTGCAGATGTTGAAAGCCCCCGGGACGGCCGCTACCTGGAAAACGTCGGTACCTATGATCCATTGATCGATCCGGCAAAAGTGACCTTGAAATCGGAAAGAATCCGCTATTGGATCGGTCAGGGCGCCAAGCCGACCGACACGGTGAACAGCCTTCTTAAAAAAGAAGGTTTTTTCAGTCCTGCGGTTGAGCCGGTTGAGCCGGTTGATTCGGCTCAGGCGTAGCAGATTGCCGTCAAGTCAAAAAGACACCCGGCGCGATATTGAATTGATGGGTATTTGGCGTTCGGGGTCTTTTCGACATAAATCTATTGCCATACGTTGAATAGGTCTGTGGAATATAAAGACCACGTGCTCATCGCCCGGATCGTTGGAGTGCATGGCATCAAAGGCACCAACAAAATTCGCTCTTATGCGGAATCGTTGACCTTGTTTGAATCCGGCTGCTCGATAGTTGCCCGCCCAGAGGGTGAACCGGGTAAAAGACTTGAAATCGAATGGGTTAAGCCTCACACCGGATCGGCCTTGATAAAGTTTCATGGGATAGACAATCGCAGCCAGGCCGAGGCGCTGGTTGGCACCGAGTTGTTCATATCCAAAAACGAGCTGCCGGAATTGGAGGACGGCGCCCATTTTTGGTTTGATCTTATCGGCATGGCGGTTTACACGGCCGAAAACGAGTACCTGGGTCGGCTGGAGTCGATTATCGAAACCGGCAGCAACGATGTCTACGTGGTGCAGGACAGCCATAAAGAAGTGTTGATACCGGCGCTAGAATCCGTGGTTCTGAACATCGATATAAAAGCCAAACGCATGCACGTCAAACTTCCGGAAGGCCTGGTTTAGGTGATATGTTCTTTAAGGTATTGACGATTTTTCCGGAGATGTTTGATTTGTTCTGGCGACACGGTATCGTACGTCGGGCCATCGAGCACGATAAAATCTCCGCGGCGGCAATCAACATCAGGGACTACGCCGCAGATCGGCACCAGGTAACAGACGACCGGCCTTACGGGGGCGGCAGCGGAATGGTAATGAAACCCGAGCCGCTGGCGGCTGCGATACGGGCTGCATCCGAAAAGCAGACCGGGGCCAAAACAGTATTGCTGACACCCCAGGGACGGGTTTTCAACCAGAAAATGGCCTGGGAGTTAGCAACCTTGGAGGGACTGGTTCTGGTTTGCGGCCGCTATGAAGGCATCGATGAGCGGATTTGCCGTGACCTGATCGACTATGAGATATCCCTCGGGGACTATGTGCTCACCGGGGGTGAACTGGCGGCCATGATTGTCATCGACGCCGTTACCCGCTTGATCCCCGGTGCTTTAGGAGGCGAGGATGCGGCCGAAAAAGATTCATTTTCCGATGATCTGCTCGAGCATGCGCACTATACCCGGCCGGCCGGTTTTGAGGGACAGGAGGTGCCCGCAGTATTGATGTCCGGCCATCATCAGGAAATCGAAAGATGGCGTCTTGAATCGTCGGTGATGCGCACCCTGCTCAAAAGGCCGGATCTTTTGCACAGCAAGGATCTAACCCGGCAGGAACGGGAAATTTTAGAAAATTGGAGCCGCAAAATAAACAAAATCCTGGAAAGGAAGCCTTAAGGGATTTAATAATTAGCGCGCATTCGATTAATGGTATATGTGAGCCAAATGATTTTTAAATCCCAAAACCCAAGCACCAAATTACAAATAAATCTCAAATTCTAATACTCAATGACCAAAACAGTTTTTAGATGTATATATTATGGATTTGTAACAATAAGCCTTTCTGTTTCAGTGATAATTTAAGGAGCTATTTTCATTCTCATAAGCTAGTTTGGAATTTCGAATTTTGAAAATTGTGATTTGTTTGCTATTTGGGTTTTGCTATTTGAGATTTAAGACAGGAATATTAAGGCAAAAAATAGACAGAAATCTGTATGCCTAATCTATACGTGGCATTAACCCATTACCCGGTGGTCGACAAACGCGGCGATATCATCACGTCGGCGGTGACCAACCTGGATCTGCACGATATTTCGCGAGCGGTTAAAACTTACGGGGTTAAATCGTTTTATGTGGTCACCCCGCTGATTGATCAGCAGCGGCTGGTGCAAAAAATCACGTCACATTGGACCAGCGGCTCCGGCGGGGTTTATAATCCGGCACGGCGCAGTGCGCTTGAGTTGATCAGGGTCAAGGACACGATCGCCGATGTCCTCGAAGAAGTCAAGGCCATTGAAAGCATTTACCCGAAGACGGTTGCCACCTGCGCCCGTCAATACCCGAGGAGCACGGGTTATACCGAATTTCGAAATATTCTGAATACCGCTGAGCCGCATTTGCTCGTCTTCGGAACGGCCTGGGGATTGGCCGAAACGTTTATCGCTGAAGCGGATTATTTACTGGAACCGATCGCAGGTCCCACAGAATACAACCATCTTTCGGTTCGCACGGCCGCCGGCATTATTCTGGATCGTTTGTTGGGAATCGGAAGTTATTAGTTATTGGTTATTTGTTAATAGTTTGAGAGGAATGAGGTCCATTTTCATATTTCGCCGACCGCAAGGTTGTACATTGGTGCGGTGATCAAGATCCACGAAAAACAAAGAACCAAAAACACCAAATTAGAGTGATTCACTCAACCAGGGCAATAAGTAAGGAATACAACCCGGTCGCCCAAAACGACCAGGCGATGGGATTACAATTTAGTCAAGTTATTGGTTAAGGTTAACTAATTTTTCCAATAACGTATAACTAATAACCAATAACAATTTTTTTTTGGAGGCAATATGGGAAAGATCGAACAACTGGAAAAAGAGAATATTCGCATGGACCTGCCCAATTTTGGCGCCGGTGATACCGTCAAGGTTCACGTGAAGATCAAAGAAGGCGAAAAGGAAAGGATCCAGGCCTTTCAGGGGGTGGTGATCAGCAAACGCAAGGGCACCAGCAATGCGACATTTACCGTGCGCAAGGTTTCCTACAGCATCGGAGTCGAACGCATATTTCCGATGCATTCGCCGATTATCGATAAAATAGAAATCCTGACCCGGGGCCGGGTGCGGCGCGCCAAAATCTACTACCTGCGCAAACTGCGGGGCAAGGCCGCCCGAATCAGGGAAAAGAGATACAATTAAAAGAAGTGGGAAGTCGGAATGCGGAATGCGGAAAAGAACCATCTAAAGACCGCAGTGCCAAATGATAACCAGCTGTGGGTTCTTATGCGCCGCAAAGATATATGCAAATGGGAAAGACGCCTTGATCGCCAAGAAGGCAATATCGTAACCAAGCTCCCTCTTATAAATTCCGACTTCCGCATTCCGAATTCCGACTTCCACTCATGGATTTGTGGTATTTCGAAAAAGAAGCCACCCGGAAAGGCTGCCGTGAAATAGCAGGCATCGACGAAGCCGGGCGGGGCCCCCTGGCCGGTCCTGTGGTTTCCGCAGCGGTTATCCTGCCGATTTCCTTCGAGGACTCTGACATAACCGATTCCAAAAAACTATCCCCTAAAAAAAGGGAACGGTTATATGATAAGATCTATGCCCGGGCGACCGCAGTGGGCATCGGCATTGTGGATGCGGTCGAAATCGACCGGATTAACATTCTGCAGGCCTCATTGCTGTCCATGGCCATGGCGGCAAAAAATCTGGCCCCCCGCCCCGATTTTTTATTGATCGACGGTATATTCCGGATTGCCTGCGAGCTGCCCCAGAACCCCATCCCCAAGGGCGACGCTTTGAGTATCTCTATTGCCGCGGCATCGATTGTCGCCAAAGTTTCGCGGGATCGCCTGATGCAAACCTACCATCATTATTACCCTCAGTTCGATTTTCCGCGTCACAAAGGCTATCCCACCAAAGCTCACAAAGAGGCCATCCGGCAATTCGGCTGCAGCCCCATCCATCGCAAGAGTTTTAAAGGCGTCAAAGAATACATTTGACCGTTCCAAGGTTCCGGGTTTTGAGGTTGGGTAGTCAGCCCGGTCGCCGGCAAAAAAGACCGGTCAAATCGAGAAAGAAACCCCAGTGCGACAAATGTCGGCTGACAAATGAAAACACTTGTCGCCCCTGGTTTCGGCATGCTAAGGTTGTTGCCATCAGGGTTCAATTCAACCTCTAGCGGAACACCGGACAGCCAACATGCGGACCAAACAGCAAAAATTCGGGGAAAGCAGTGAAAACCTGGCCGTATGGTACCTAAAGCAAAACGGCTACAAAATCATCGAGCAGAATTACCGCACCCGGCTGGGAGAAATTGACATCATTGCCAGAGAAAAAAATCGATTGTATTTGTCGAAGTCAAATCCCGCAAATCCGTCCGGTATGGCAGCCCCAAATGGGCGGTAACCCCCAAAAAACAGCGCAAGATTTCCATGGTGGCGCTCTATTACCTTAAATCCACAAAACAAATCGATGCCAAAGCCCGCTTTGATGTGGTTGCCATCACATCCAATCGCGATGAGCCCCGAATCGAAATTATCAAGAATGCATTTGATCTGGCCTATTCGTAATTCCGGCCGCGGGATAAGCGCAGACTACCTCAGAAACGTTGAACATTTTCCTGGCACTGGGTTATTTTCGATTGCGGATTGCGGATTGAGAATCGATTTCGGATTGCGGATTTTGGATTGCGGATTTTTGGAATCGCTGCGCTCTATCGTTTTTAATAAAATTGATAGAATTCCTTAAATCCGAAATCCCAAATCCGAAATCCCAAATTATGAGGTAAAAGATGACTAGGAACGGTTTTGAGTAAAAAAAGTCCAAAAAAAGAAATTAGTCTCAGCAACGCGGGCATTCTGTATGTCGTAGCAACACCACTGGGCAATCGTGATGATATTACCTTAAGAGCCTTGCAGGTATTGCGTGATGTCGATTTAATCGCAGCCGAGGACACGCGCAAAACGGGGAACTTTTTGGCCCTTCATGCCATCAAGAACGACCTGATTTCCTATCATGAACACAATGAGGCCGAGCGGACGCCGGCGCTGATTGCCAAACTTCAACAAGGGCTATCATTGGCCCTTGTCAGCAATGCCGGCACACCGATGGTTTCAGACCCCGGATACCGCCTGGTCGAAGCGGCCTTGAAAAATCGTTTGAACGTCACGCCCATTCCGGGGGTAAGTGCCGCTACCGCAGCCTTGAGCGTTGCCGGTCTGCCGACGGATTCATTTATTTTTGCGGGCTTTTTGGCCAAAAAGAAAGCCAAACGCCTGCGGCAGTTGCACGAACTTGCAAGTGAACCCCGAACCCTTATATTGTATGAGTCGCCCAGAAGAATTCTGACCTTGTTAAATGAAATCATTGCGGTCATGGGCGATCGGCCAGGCATGCTGGCCCGGGAAATGACGAAATTGCATGAAGAATTCGTGCGCGGCCGCTTGTCCGAAATCATGGCCCGCCTCAAAAATCGCACGGCTGTCAAAGGTGAGTGCACCCTGCTGATTGCCGGTCATGACAGTGGCCAGGAACTCCCATGGCCGATTGTCAAACAACAAATCGCGGCTGCGGTCGCATCCGGACAAGATTCCCTATCGGCAATCGCCAGGGAGATTGCCGCGAAGACGGGCATCGCCAAAAACAAAATCTATGCGGCAGCCTTAAAAATTTCCAAGGAGCATGACGGTGGATAATCTCGATGCAATCTTCTCCCCCCAGTCCCTGGCGGTGATCGGCGCTTCCGAAACCCCCGGAAAGGTGGGCCATGACATATTTGTCAACATCCTCAAGGGCGGCTACCGCGGCACGCTGTATCCGGTCAATCCGAAGGCCCGTTCGGTGTCGAGCGTCAAGGCCTATCCGACCATCGGCGAGATACCCGACAGCGTGGATCTGGCCATGGTCATATTGCCGCCGCGACCGGCGCTGACGGCAATTGAAGATGCCATTGACAAGGGCGTCAAAGGTCTGGTCATTGTCTCGGCCGGTTTTCGCGAAGTCGGCGGCGAAGGCCTTGAAATCGAAAACACCATTGTCAGATTATGCCGGGAGGCCGGAGTCCGCATGGTCGGCCCCAACTGCCTGGGGGTCATCAATCCCCTGGCAAACGTCAGGTTGAATGCCAGCTTTTCGGCGCGCATGCCCAAACCGGGCAACATTTCCTTCATCTCCCAGAGCGGGGCCCTGTGCACGGCGGTGCTCGATTTTGCCGCCGACCGGGATTTTGGATTTTCCAAGTTTATTTCAATCGGCAACAAGGCCGATATCGACGAGCTGGATCTACTGCGCTATTTTCATAAAGATGATGACACCGAAGTCATCATGCTTTACCTGGAGGAGCTGCGCCGCGGACCGGAATTTATTGAAGCCGTCAAAGAGATTACTTCCGGTGACATCCGGCCCACGCCGGTCCTGGTCATCAAATCCGGCCGCACGGCGGCCGGCGCCATGGCGGCAGCCTCGCATACCGGGGCCTTGGCCGGCACCGAGGGCGTCTATGATGCCATCTTTCAGCAATCCGGCATCATACGGGTGGATTCCATTGACGAGCTATTCGATTTTGCGACCGCTTTTGCCTACAAAAATGAAAGTACCCTGGGGAAATTCAGACGCAAGGTGCCCGGCGGCCGGCGGGTTGCCATTGTTACCAATGCCGGAGGACCCGGCATTGTCGCCACAGATATGACCGTGACATCCGGCCTGGAATTGGCCAAATTCCAGGAGGAGACCATCGAGGTTCTGGCCAGCCATCTTCCCAAAACCGCCAATTTGGAGAACCCGGTGGATGTAATCGGTGATGCCCCCATGGATCGCTATGAAAATGCGCTGGCCGCGGTTATCAAGGATGAAGGGGTCGACGGCGCCCTGGTAATTTTGACGCCGCAATCCATGACCGATGTGCGCGGGACGGCCGAAGCGATTGTTCGAATCGCCCGGCGCTCCCCCAAACCCATTTTATGTTGCTTTATGGGCATCATCGATGTGTCTTCCGGGGTGAAATATTTGCAGGAACATGGCGTTCCGGTCTTTAAATTTCCGGAGAACGCCGCGAAAACATTCGGTGCCCTTTACCAGTACTCCCAGTGGCTAAACCGGCAGCGCATGGCCCAGTTCGAGCTGCACCACGACCGTGATCGGGCAAACAGGTTGGTCCGGGATTGGCTGGAAGCCGGCAAAACCCATATCGGCGAACTGGAGGGTATCGAACTGCTCAAATGCTATGGCTTTAATGTGCTGCCCAATGCCCTGGCCGAAACTGAAGATGAAGCCGCGGCCATCGCCAAAGAAACAGGCTTTCCGGTGGCGCTTAAAATCGTATCGGAGCAGATCCTGCACAAATCGGATGCCGGCGGTGTCGTCCTGGGTCTTGAAAATCCGGAAGATGTCAAGCGGGCGTTCGCAGACATTATCACGCGTGCTGCAGAATACAATCCCGCGGCCGAATTGAAAGGGGTGCTGGTGCAAAGAATGGCGCCATCCGGCAGTGAAGTCATCCTGGGCTTGAACCGCTACCCGGTATTCGGCCCGCTGCTAATGGTCGGCATTGGCGGTATTTTTGTGGAAGTATTTCAAGATGTCGTATTTCGGCTGGCTCCCATAGGCCGCAACGAGGCCCGCCGCATGATTCGTCAAATCAAGGGCTACCGACTTTTCCAGGGTTTCCGGGGCCGTCCGCCGGCCGATGTCGAAATGATTGAAAAATCCATGGTCAGTCTGTCCAACCTGGCTACCAATCATCCTGAAATCGTTGAGTTGGACATCAACCCGCTGCTGGTCCATGACCGCGGCCAGGGCGCCACGGCCGCCGACTGCCGGATTATTCTCAAAGGGGGTTGACGTTGGTTCGCTTAGTTGATTTGAATGGAAGCTGTTTCCCGGATACTGGATACTCGATACTGGATGCTTGATGCTGGATACTCGATGCTCGATACTGGATGCTGGATACTAGATGCTGGACACTCGATAATGATGACCTGATGAGCAACGCGTCTGTTCGTCCTATGAACAATCAGCTATGAGCTATGAACCATGAGCCATGAGCCAATCCATTCCGCATTCCACAATCGCATTCTCTTCCCCGTCATTCTCCCGGTGCCGGCCGAAGTGCATGATTACAAACCCAAGGACCGGGTAATCTACCTCAGCCGGCATGCCCGGCGGGCTTTGAAATTATCCGCCGCCGAGAGCGGCGTTCAGATTGGCAAATTGATGAAGGATGACAACGGGGCGCCCCGGCCCTGCGGCGGAATCCATTGGTCGATATCGCACAAAACCCGATATGTTTGCGGGGTTGCCGCGCCCTGGCCGATCGGCGTCGATGTCGAAAGAGTGCGACATTTCTCAGAAGGCCTGTTCCAAAAAACAGCCACGGAGCGGGAATGGGCCCTGGCAGACCTGAAATCGGATTCGATCCGGGCTTTTTTTCGTTTCTGGACAGCCAAGGAAGCCGTGCTGAAAGCAACCGGCGTCGGCATTAAAGATCTTCTGCAATGCCGGGTCGATCGAATTGTCGATGACACGCATCTGCAAATTCAGTATGCCGGCAGGAACTGGCTGATCGAGCACTTCTTTTTTGACGGGCACGTTGCAGCGATTGTTAAGCGTACGTTTCAGATCAAATGGATGGTTAAATAACACGACTTAAATATAGATTTACCTTTCTATCCAAATTTTCTTTCGGAAAATACATTTCCCCTCGCCCGATCTAATTTTAAATCTTATTCTCATTAAAGTATTTCGGATTTTCTCCGATACCATCCTTATGCAGGTGAAAGCTGAAGACTTTTTATCTACGACTTTATTCAGTTGTGTCGGGGAGAATTTTACTGGTGCACATCAAAGACAAGAGTTTGCAGTTTAAGATCATTCTTATTCTGACTGTTACACTGTTCATGGTATTCAGTATCATGATCGTTTTAAATACCTACCGTCAGCTAACTGCTCTCAAAAGCCAGGCCCATCATTCCTCAGACATACTGGCCAGTTCTATTTTCAACGGCATCATCGGCCCGATGTCGGTCGGTGACGGTGAGACCATTCGTCAGCAGATGAAAGACTTCAACCAGGGCGTCAAGGGCACCGAGGTGTATATTTTCGGGTCCGGCCAAGAGATCGTCTACAGTTCCCGGGAAGGTTCCCATGGTGTCGATATCACCCAGACCGTCAACTCTGCCGAACTCAAAGATGCCACCAGCCAAATGTTGTCGACCGGCAAAACGGACGAAAAAGAATTTGTCGAGGAATACAATGATGTGCCTTACCTGATTGAAATTCGTCCGATTTTCAACAGTAAAAACTGCCATCACTGCCACGGAGCCAGCCGGACCGTTCTGGGTGGGTTGATGGTCAAACAAAATATTTCCGACATTTATACAAGCCAGGCCGAATTACAGAAGCAAAATGCGATTCTCGGACTGGGCGGAAGTTTCTTTGTCATTGCGGCGATTGCATATTTAATTGCGCGGTTTGTTATCCGGCCGTTGAATCAGGTCATCGAGGATCTGCATGGCGGTGCCGCGGAGGTCGCGACAACATCCTCCCAGATAGCACAAGCCAGTCAATCACAGGCCGAGGGGGCCACTGAACAGGCTGCGACTTTAGAAGAGACAACGGCTTCTTTGGAGGAGATGGCCGCCAAGACCCGGCAAAATGCCGATCATTCGGGTAATGCCGACGGTTTAATGCACCAGGCCAACCGGATTATCGGAGAAGCTTATGGTTTGATGGGCAACGTCAAGGACTCCATGCAACATATATCGAGTGCCAGCGAGGAGACTTCCAATATAATCAACACCATCGATGAGATCGCATTTCAGACCAATTTGCTGGCCCTGAATGCCGCCGTGGAAGCCGCCCGCGCCGGTGAAGCCGGAGCGGGCTTTGCTGTGGTCGCCGAAGAAGTCCGCAACCTGGCGCTGCGGTCGGCGGAGGCTGCCAAATCCACCTCCGGTCTCATCCAGGGAACCCTGAACCAGGTCGAGCAGGGCGATGAATTGGTTTCGAAGACCTATGAAGCTTTTGAAAAGGTCGCCGTGAGTTCGTCGAAGGTCGGCAGTCTCATTAAAGAAATCGATAGCGCTTCCAAGGAACAGGCCGTCGAAATAGATCAGATTAATATTGCCGTCACCGAAATGGATAAAGTAACCCAGCAAAATGCCTCCAATGCTGAAGAATCGGCATCCGCATCCGAAGAAATGAATTCTCAGGCCCAGAATATGCGGACAATGGTCACCGAATTGGTAACCCTGGTAAGAGGCACAAAAGAGTTCGACGCCAAGCTGCAATCGCCGGCGACGTCACGCAGACACAGACAGCACCCTCCCGCTGAGATAATGCCGATATCCCGGTTAACAAATCGTCAGCCAACCGCAAAACCAACAAATTAGACATACAGTGTAGTTTTAGTTCGATAATATGCTTTGGCCGAAAACCGAAATCCGAATGCCGAATACCATTTGGCTTTGAGCAGAATCTGACGACCGCATCGCACCGAGACTTTCGGGCTGTATCATTGATCTCGCCGTAGTTTTCACATTTCCAAAATCACCTTGCCCGTATTCAGGTTTTGCCGCACGCGGCCATGGGCTGCCTGGGCCTCTGCAATCGGAAAAACCCGGTCAATGACCGGTCGAAGGCGGCCCGTCTCCAGCAGCGGCCAGAAACGCTCCTTGAATTTCCGGGTTATTGAAATCTTTTCCGTCAATGGGCGTGCCCGCAGGCGGGTTCCGATGATACGCAAGCTTTTGCCGAGCACTGTCCCCAGGTTTATTTCGGCCGCACTACCCCCCAACAGGCCGATAATCACCAGCCGGCCATTGATCCTGAGGAGATCGAGATTGCGGGCAAGATAAGCGGCGCCGACCGGATCCAAGATGACATCGACTCCCTGCTCGCCCGTGACGTCCAAGACTTCCTTGAAAAAATCCCGGGTTTTGTAGTTGACCGCCAGGTCCGCTCCGAACTCACGGCATTTATCTAATTTATCTTCGGTCCCGGCCGTAACATAAACCGTGGCATCGGCGGCAGCAGCCAGTTGAATGCCGGCCGTTCCGACCCCGCTGCCGCCGGCGTGGATCAGCACCTTCTCACCGGCTTGCAGTCCCGCTTCCATGAATAGATTGCTGAAAGCCGTCAACCAGACTTCCGGAACGGCGGCGCCTTCGACAAAAGACCAGTTATCCGGCAGTCGGAGCAGCATTTGAGGATGAACGGCCACCTGCTGCGCATAACCGCCGCCTGACAATAGTCCCAGCACCCGGTCACCGACTTGCCAGCCTTGGACTTCAGAACCAACAGCCGCAACCTCGCCGCACATTTCCAGCCCCAGAATTTCAGACTCTCCGGGCGGCGGCGGGTACAGGCCCTGGGCCTGCAACAGATCCGCCCGGTTGATGGCAGTCGCCCTGATGTCCACCAGCACTTGCTTCGGATCATAAGTAATATCCGGGACGTCCTGCCAACTCAGGATCGGCTCTGTATCCGATTTTTTGACCACGATGGCTTTCATTATTCTTCCCCTCCCCGGTTGATTTGATACCAGTCCGGGACAATCGGTATCAAATGACGAATGTCGATTGTCGATTGACGAATGGTGGAATCGCTTCGCTTAGTCGATTTAATCTAGACAGAATACCTTAATTCGACATTCATTATTCCTTGTTCGATATTCGATATTTGCGATTTAATGGTAGGGCGGGCCGCCGGTCCCGCCAAAACCGGTCGGCACAGTGGCATACACTAAGAAAGTATTAAACTTTACTGAATTCCGGCTTCCGTCATCCGTCTTCTGATATCTATCATCTGCGTGCCGCGGCGACGCTTGGAGAGCGACGACGAGTCATCTGTCCTCTGTCATCTGTCCTCTGTCTTCAGTCATCTGCCATCCATTTTCCGCCTTCCGCATTCCGATTTCCCACTTCGTAATTCCGCCCTATACCTTTACCAGCGTAATCTTCCCGCCTTGCTGCCGAACCTTGATTCCGTATTTCGGCAGCGTTTTATACAAAGGCCGTCCGAAGAGGAAGTCCAGCATTGCCGGATCCATCTTGCCCCGGCTTACGACCAACTCGTGTATTTCAATATCATATTTGATGATTTCGGCCAGCTCCCGCCGGGCGCTGTACTTGGGTTCGTTCCCCAAATTGTTGATCAGATGTTGAATCCGGGCATAATCGCAGCGTTTGTGATGGCTGTCTATTAAATCCCACAGCCCTTCAACTTCGGACATTAGATCGGCACGGGTCAGCCGGTTCTCGGCATACAGCTTCTCCAAATCACGCGTATCCCAGCATTTCAGAGCCCGGCACTCCAGGGGGCGATCAGAATAAATCGAGCATTGCTTGCCGGGTGCATCGAAGAACATGCAGGTCCAGGTGTCTCCTTTGCCTTTGATCTTAATGATATCCGAGTCCACCGGTACCAGCCGTCCCTGCACGTTGTCATAGGCCATTTCGCCCTGGCGGATGGTAAAAAGACAACGTGAAGGAATCAGGCCTTTATCGATCAGCGCCCGATCAGCCTGATGAAATCCCGGTCCTCCTTTTTCACAGCAGACGCCGCAGCGAATGCAGTTCGATCCAGATGTCCCGGGTCTGATGGTATTGCGATCCTTCATTCGCTGTGTTTCTCAATTGCAGCAATGCGCCGAGCTACGAAGCTTCAGTTGTCGAAAAAAAGGCACCTTTCAGTTTGAAAGAAATTATTGAAAGGTACCGATCTTGGAGTACTGGAGTAATGGGGATTTCGAGAAAGACATCAAACCTTAAACCAATACTCCAACACTCCAGTACTCCAATACTCTTAAATTTATTAAAATTTACACCCCATTATGGATTACCTTTTTCGGGGTTATCAAACCATTGTTTTGTCGCGGGTTGATTCCACCTTGGAACATATTTATGATTGACGGCATATTCAAGGGTCGTTTGCCGAATTTCGCTTCGCGAGGTAGTACAGCCTCAGCAGCTTCAGCTCCTCGTATGAAACCGCACCGGCGAGCGCGTCGAAGGCGGGTTTGAGATAGTCACAGCCGCATTTGTCAAAGGCTTTGAGAACGACGTCTTTTTGTGCCGGCGCGAGGGTGGAGAGGGTATAGATCTCATCGCTGCGCAGCGCCAGGCCCTCGTTGACATAGTTATTCAAATGATCGATAACTGTAGCCTGTTTAATCTTGAAGATGTCCATGATCTCAGTGATGGAACGACCGCTGTTGAATATGTCGCCGACATGAATATGTCTGGGTTGGCCGGATTTCCCCTGTGAACCTTTTCGCGGCTGGCGTGGCGATGTCTTGCCGGGCCGCTTGGGTCGCTCAGTGATGTCATTTTCGCGGCAAAATTCACGGATGATTTCAATAAAGGTTGCCCCGAACCGGTCGCATTTAACCGCGCCGACGCCATGGATATCCAGCAGGTTTTCGCGGGACTGGGGGAAATAGGTCGCCATCTCAACCAGGGTTTTATCCGAAAATATGACATACGGGGGAACTCCGGCTGAATCAGCCAATTCTTTGCGCTCCCGGCGCAATACTTCAAATAAGCGTTGGTTAAAGTTAAGCTCCTCGCCGCGCCGTGATTCATCGACCAGTTTTTCGACGGTGCGCTCCTCATCCAGCTGTCCCCGGACTTCAACGCGGCCCCTGAGCACATCCCAGCCTTTGTCCGTTAATTTTAAGCTGCCGAATTCCATATCCTGAACCAGGAAGCCCTGATGAAGAAACTGACGGGCCAGCTGCTGCCATTGTTTTTTGGAATATTCTGCGCCAATGTCGTAGGTCGATAGCTTATCGTGGCCGAACTGGAAAACCCTTTTGGCTTTCGATCCCCGCAAAACATCGATGAGATGACCGCTGCCGAACCTTTCGCCGGTTCGTTTTACGCAGGAGAGAAATTTTTGGGCGGGTATGGTTATATCGATCGATTCCCTATCTTCGGCCAAACAATTATCACAGGTGCTGCAGGATTCTTTCGTATAGTTTTCCCCGAAATAGTTCAGCAGGGGGACCCGCCGGCAGGCCTCGCTCTCGGCAAATCGCAGCAGTGCGCTGAGATGAATATTGGCCACCCGTTTTTCAGCCGGTTCTTTCTGGTCAATAAAGTATTTGATTTTTTGCACATCAGCGTAGCTGAACAACATCAGGCAATGCGATTTCAATCCATCCCGGCCGGCCCGGCCGATTTCCTGATAATAGCTTTCAATGTTCTTGGGTAAATCATAATGCATTACGAAACGCACATTGGGTTTATCGATTCCCATTCCGAATGCAATGGTGGCGACAATAATTTGCACGTCATCCCGAATAAACGCTTCCTGATTCCGACTGCGCTCGGAGTCGGCTAGACCCGCATGATATGGCCTGACCGAAAAGCCGTTTTCCCTCAACATTTCATAAAGCGACTCCACCTGTTTGCGGGAGTGGCAATAAATGATCCCGGATTGATTTTCAAATTTATCGATAAACTGCAATGCCTGCTTTTGTGGGTTATCTTTGGGGACAATCTGGATAAACAGGTTTTCGCGGTTAAAGCTGGCTACGAATTCATGGCCGTTGTCCATATGCAGACTGGCTTTAATGTCTGCTCGCACCCGGGGTGTGGCTGTGGCAGTCAGCGCCACGCAGGCGGCATTTGGAAAATTGGCCCGGGCTTTGATCAACTCACGGTATTCAGGCCGAAAATCATGCCCCCACTGCGAGATGCAATGAGCCTCATCAATGGCCAGGCATTCCACCTTGACCGACGACAGCAGCTCCAGCATGTTGGGTTTCAACAGGGCTTCGGGCGCCAGGTATAGCAGTTTGGCTTTTCCGCTTTTAACCAGCCCAACGTTGCGGCGATAGTCAACCGCCGACAGGGAACTGTTCAAGACGGTGGCCGGCACCCCCAAATGCAGCAGCTGCTCCACCTGGTCCTTCATCAGGGAAATCAGCGGCGATATGACTATGGTCAGTCCATTAAAAGTGAGGGCCGGTATCTGGTAGCAAAGCGACTTGCCTCCGCCGGTGGGCATCACCACCAGCACGTCCCTGCGGTTCAATATTTTGCGGATAATTTCAGCCTGCAGGGGCCGGAAGTCGTCATACCCGAAGATGGTTTTAAGAATCGATTGTGCTTGGGTTGTCATACGTTTACGTTCTATTGCTGAGTTCTGGATTTAGCGATATTTTCGATGTCGTGATTTTTATCCTTAATCCGGGTTGGTATGCAATAGTTGTTTTTGATGATATTGATTTTGAACAAGCAAACGGAACCCATAAGGATTTGTTTTCTATTTCGAATAATTCCTATATAATGTAAGATCATTACCTATAGGGTTATTACCGTTCCGGGTTCAACTTTCAAGGTTGCTTCAGCTGACAGACATTTATATTTTCAGAATCTACGGTCTGCAACCGAAGGGGTTTGAAGCCCTGTCACTGTTCAATTTTTGTTGAACTTCTATCAAAGCTTACGATTCCATCGTTCAAGCTGAACCGGTACCCCGGCCGAGTGACTTTGAAGCCCTGAGGCCCTGAATGATTATAAATTGGAATTAATCTGGTCTAACCGGTTACCTCATACCCCTGAACGGTGAACCGTCAAAGCTCAGGAGAAATAAGAGAAAATGCAAATTCGAATCGATCAGATTAGGGAGGAGGGACAGGAACTGGCCCTCGAATTTGAAGAGCCGCCCGCAGCCTTTCCGGTGCTGTCGGAAATGATAAGCCGGGAGGAATGTAATTTCCTGTCCCCGATCAAGACTGCCTTGAGAGCGATCCGGATCGATGATATGATAGCAGTAACGGGCCACATCAATACGCTGGTTCGCCTGCCCTGTGGACGATGCCTGGAAGAGTATTAAACGCCTCTCCGTTCTCGGATTAACCTCACATACGTACACCGGATCCCGGGTGGCCGGGAAGACGAAGATCAGGACGAAGTGGAAATCACCGCTGCTCAGACGGGGCTGATCTATTTTGAAGGGGAGGATATCAATTTGCAGGATGGAATTCAGGAGCAGGTCATTTTGGCGCTGCCGGTCAAGGCACTTTGCAAGACGCATTGCAAAGGACTTTGCCCCAGCTGCGGCGCGAATCTGAACGCCGGTGAGTGCGGCTGCAATCGCCAGCCTCCGGACAGTCGATTCGCCGTCCTCAAAAACCTCAAGTTGGATAAATAACTTCGGTTCGAAGGTTCTGGGTTCAGCGTTCCGGGTTTATCGGCCAGGAGTATTGGAGTGTTGGAGTATTGGAGTATTGGAGTGTTTGAAAAAAAATCTCCAGACATTTTCGGCTGGGTATGACAATTTTCAAACATCGGTCTGAATTGGGCTTTTCAACATTACATCCTGTCACCGAGAACATAGTCGATTCGCTTTGGTCTCTAAAACAAACCATATCGGTCTCGTCCTTGAGTGAACCCAACACTCCAAAACTCCAATACTCCATCAACCTGGTACCGTGGTATCAATCCACCTCCAAATTAACTGTGGCCAGGAGCCGATGATCATGATTTCAATATTGGAACGAATATGAATAGGATAACAACCCGCGCCCGATCGGCATTGAAGCGGCCGGGAAATTTTTATGTGCGGGTGCTGATCGGTTTCAAGCGCAATCAGGGGCTCCTGCTGGCCGGGGCGGTTGCCTATTATACATTGCTGTCCGTGATACCGATGTTGGCCCTGATTCTGGTTGGTTTATCGCATTTCATCGAAGACGAGCAGCTTTACAGCACTATTTTGACAAATTTGAAGCTGGTTATTCCCCAACATGCGGAAATGGTTGCCGGTCAGGTTTGGGGATTTTTAGAACGACGTCAATTAGTGGGGATATTCGGAATTCTGTTTATGCTGTTTTTCAGCTCCATGGCCTTTACGGTGCTAGAGAATGCAATGGCCGTCATCTTCTCCCACCGGGCCCGACGCCATCGGCGGCATTTTCTGATATCGGCCATTATCCCCTATGTCTACATATTTTTAATGGGATTGGGCTTGTTCATCGTGACCCTGGTGGCAGGAGCGCTGGATGCGTTGTCCAGTAAGCATTTTATGGTTCTCGGTCTCGATTTGAGCATGCAGCAAACTTCCCGGGTTGGGCTTTATTTTTCCGGTACCTTCGGCATCTTCGCCATGATGACGTCCCTTTATCTGGTCATGCCGGTCGGACGCGTTCCCATCCGGTATGCTGTGGCGGGCGGAATCACGGCCACCATTCTCTGGGAAATGATCCGCCACGTGTTGGTATGGTACTATTCCACCATATCCCTGGTTAATGTCATTTATGGGTCCCTGGCAACGGCCGTGGTGGCCTTACTCAGTATCGAGATCGCCGTCATTATCTTGCTGCTGGGCGCCCAGGTGATCTCGGAATTCGAACGCAGCAAAATCGAAATCCCCCGGGCAGATTCGACACGCTTTGATATCTAAAAATATATGGAACAGGGCGGATGGGAAGCTGGCAAGCCTGAAATGTGGCAACTTATAACATTAGTATTTCGGTTTCAGGTTTCGGGTTTCGGGTTTCGGATGTCAGGTTTCGGATGTCAGGTGTCAGGTGTCAGTATTAAAAATTTTCAAATAACAAAATTGATGAATTCGTAAAAAGTCGAATTCATCTTGTGTTTGGTGTTTCGTGTTTGGTAAAACCCTTCGCACGTCATATCGAGATGTTATACCACTAAACACTAAACACCAAATACTAAACACTCTCGTAAACAGGTCGTTTTTCGACTTTTTACGAGACTGCCAAATTTCAAAATCCCAAACATTTGGATTGTAATTCTATTTGGGATTTGGATATTGACATTTGGAATATATTTGTAATTTGGTGCTTGTAATTTGATTTTTCCAAATGAATGTCCTTGACTGGTTCATTATCATTGTCTACCTGTGCGCCATGATCGGGCTGAGTGTATACCTGGGAAGAAGCCAATCCGATGAGGAAGACTATTTTGTGGGAGGCCGCAAACTTTCCTGGTGGGCGGTGGGTCTGTCCACAATGGCAACCCAAACCTCCGCCATCAGTTTTATTTCCATTCCCGCCTTTGTGGCCCTGAGAAAAGGCGGCGGACTGACCTGGCTGCAATATGAATTGGCCGTGCCGTTGGCGATCATTCTGGCCATGGCTTTTTTAATTCCCTTTTTTCGTAAACTCGAGTTGGTCAGTGTTTATGAATACCTGGAGTGGCGTTTCGGCCCATCGGTTCGCTACCTGGTCAGTGCGGTATTCCTGATCAGCCGGGGACTGGCTACCGGGGTTGGCGTCTATGCCAGCGGCATCGTGCTGGCGGTTTGCCTGGGAATACCGCTGTGGTTGACCATTTTGATCATCGGTGTCGTGACCGTGATTTACGACACCATCGGCGGAATTACGGCTGTCGTGTACTCGGACGTGATTCAGATGGTGGTATTGATTTCCGGGATATTCGTTTGCATCGTCTACGCCATGGGGATCGCCGGTGGTTTGGATGACGTCTGGGCCTCTTTTCCGGCAACCCGGCGCATGGCCATCGACCCGTCGACCGGCCTTAGAGATGCCGGCACCTCCGTGCCGTTCTGGGCATTTTTATTTGGCGGTATCTTTCTCTATACCTCTTACTACGGCACCGACCAGAGCCAGGTGCAACGCGAGTTATCGGCCGCCACCATGGCCGAGACCAAAAAATCGCTGTTGCTCAACGGATTTGCCCGATTTCCGTTGACCGCCCTCTATGTTCTGCTCGGGATGGTGATGCTGGCAGTTTTCCAGCAGTCCCCCGAATTGAATCAACGGGTACCTTACAACCAACCGGATTACCTGGTACCGCAATTTATCCTGCTGTATCTGCCCCAGGGCTTGCGGGCTCTGATTTTCGCATCCCTGCTCTCGGCGGCCATGTCGAGCCTGGATTCCGCCCTAAATTCCCTTTCCGCATCCACCGTGCATGATTTTATCGCCCCCCGCCTCAAAAATAGGGACCGCTTGTTGCTCGTCAGCAAATTGACCACCGTCGGCTGGGGCATCCTGATCACCGGATTTGCCTTTCTGGTGGACAATATCTCTGAAACCGTCATCGAATCCATCAACAAAATCGGCTCGGCCTTTTACGGCCCGATCCTGGCGGCTTTTATTGTCGGGGTTATTTCCAAAAATGCCACTGCCCGAAGCATCACCGCCGGTATCCTGGCCGGCGTCGGATTCAACCTGGCCTTGTGGCTGACCAGGCCCGGTGTTTACTGGATGTGGTGGAACCTGACCGGATTTTTAATCGCCGCCGCGGTCTCCCATATCGTCTGCCGGATCGCCCCCGAGACCCGGGTGCAGGATATTTCTCAATATGTCCTCAGTGGCGCGGATCTGCTCAAATCAGAACGACGCTGGTGGCCAATGTACACAGTTTTGATTCTATATTTTTTTCTGATGCTGACCGTCCTGTTGTTGATCTGAATGAACAAATGTCAGATGGCAGAGAACAGATGTCAGAAGACAGAGGTCAGAGGTCAGAGGTCAGAAGGCAGGGGACCCGTCTTCGCTCTGCGAGCTTCGCCACGGCAAGCAGAAGGCAGAAGACAGAAGTTGAGAAGTTGAGAAGGTCAGAGGATCCCAAAACCGCGGACTTTTTACCGGCATTCGGCTTTAGGCGTTCGGTATCCTGTATTCGTTATCGAACATCCAGCATCCAGTATCGAGCATCCAGCATCCAATACCCAATACCCAATACCGAATACCCAATACCTTCCACCCTTTACCCTACACCTTATACCCTATACCTTACACCTTACACCTTTCTTTTACCGAACACCGAATGCCGAAGACCGAACACCGGTATTTTCCTCTACCCCACACCTTAAACCCTACACCCTATACCCTACACCTTATACCCTACACCTTATACCCTGCACCTTACACCTTTCTTTTGCCGAACACCGAATGCTGAACGCCGAATACCGGTTTTTTCATTCCGCAATCGAATATTTCCCACTTTGTCTCGTCTGAGCTCGTCGAAGGCCGCATTCCGACTTCCGACTTCAATTAACGTTGACCTCCTCAGCAGAATTTGAGATAGATAGCCAGCTGATAAAATTCGATAGAGGTGCGTAGAATTGATTCTGTTCCGGATACGGCGGTTGCCTGCTGTAGTTCTTACTTTCGTGGTTTTGACAATCTCACATGCATGGGCGCAGGATGAAAAAGAGGAGCCTGAAGCAGAACGGTACAAATGGTTTCTGACCGCCTACGCCGGCGCCCACGCCCAGGACGATTTCCAGGATGTGGTCACGTTTCAGCCCACATTCGAAGACAACGCCTACGTGGGCGTGGTGGCCCTGGCCCGTGAGATTTGGCACTATAAGCACTACCTCAGTTTCGAACTCGAAGGCTAGATCGGCAAGCATTTTAATGCCGACACCCACTGGGAATTCGTCGGGCTGATCATCGGACGCTGGCGTCATTTCCCATGGGATCAATACGTTGACACCAGTCTGGCTATCGGCGACGGTTTCTCCTATTACACAGAGGTGTCCAACGTGGAAACAGAAGACGATGAAGATGCCCAGCGGGCCTTGAACTACCTGTTGGTGGAAGTTGCCCTGGGCCTGCCGAAGTATCCCCGCTGGGACCTGGTTTTTCGCATCCACCACCGCTCATCGGTTTTTGGGCTGGTCGGTGCGGGGGGATCGAATTTCGTCTGTGGCGGGATCAAATTCGGATTCTGACCAATCCACACTGAAAAATGGCTCATTCAGGGAAATAAACTGATCAGTAAAACTCAGAATGAAAATCAACCTTCACCTCGCGCCGATAGCCCGATACCGAAGGCCTCCTATTAACCGGCCCAAACTTGGTGTGCAGTTTGTGCGGGCTCTAAGTCTACTTAATTATGGCCTTCTCTGAAATTAGGGCCCACTCTGTTACTTTACCCGCTTCCCGACCTCAAATCCAGTAAAAGGAGACATATCATGGCTGAACGAGAAAAGGCAGCATTCATTTGCGTGAAGGATACCCTGGATGGGGCCTACCCTTCGCTGGTCCTGGGCATCAACGCCGCCCGCCAGGGCATGGAAACCAAAATTTTTTATTCCTTTATGGGATTGAACCTGGTCCTCAAGGGTGGAGTTGAACGGGCCAAGTTTTTCCCGCCCGGTGTCATGGGCGCAATCCCCGGCATGACGAGCCTTGCCACCGGCATGATGAAAAAAAGATCGAACAGGCTAACATTCCCAGCCTGGCCGACATGCAGGAGATGGCCCAATTGGAAGGTGTTGAATTAGTGGCCTGCCATATGTCGGTCCAGATGATGGAAATCGAGGAGGACAAGCTGATCGAGGACGTTCCGGTCTGGACGGCCGAGGACTTTCTGAAATATGCCCGGGATTGCAAAATCTGCTTGTTCACCTAACCAGGTTGTATTATCCATAATCATGTTTACAGTCCAAAGATGCTTTGTGTTTAAAGGCGGAGGTGTTCATCCATTTATCATTGTCGGTTCTCCGCACGCCGGCGGACCCGCAATAGACACAAATGTCAAATCGTTTTCATCCGATAAAAATTCATCACCGAGGCACAAAGACGCGGAGATACGCCGTATGATCATTAGTTGCTTCCTGTCATGGTGCCATAGTGGCGAAATATTCCGGCACGGCCGGATCAGGTGATTGGATAAATAATGCAGCGTTTGAAAAAAATACTGATTGCCGTGGTTTTGTTGTTCGTTGTCCTGATTGTCGCCCTTTATGGGTTTCTCACCTTGTATGATTTCAATAGGTTCAAACCGATGATCGCCGATGCCGTCAAGGAAGCCACCGGCCGTGAACTGGCGATTGCCGGAGGTATTGAATTCGAGTTGGGCCTGCGGCCGACTCTGGTGGTTGAAAATGTCAAATTTGCCAATGCCCCCTGGGGCTCGACACCGAATTTGGCCAGCGTCAGACGGCTGGAAGCTCAGGTTGCCGTTTTACCCTTGATCACAGGTGAGATTGATTTGGCCCACCTGGTTTTGGTTGAACCGGTCGTGATTGTTGAATTCAACGGTTCCGGCACCAATAACTTCGAATTCGATACCTTAACCGACAGCAAAGATGATGCGCCCATTCCCCCACCACCGCTGGGTTTCAGCGATGTTCTGATCGAAAACGGGCTTTTTAACTACAAGGACGCACGCTCGGGCTTTACTTTTTCGGTAAAAATCGATCGGCTGGCAGGCGCAATACCCGGCTTTGACGAACCCCTTCAGCTCGATTTCAAAGGTGCCTTTGATGATAAGCCGTTGATGGTCAAGGGTTCTGTGGGAGCAATCTGGGCCTGGGTTGAACCGGACTATGCCTTGCCGGCTGACCTGACGGTGACGGCCGGCGGCGCCAGCGCAACGATCCAGGGAGTACTCAGCGACGCGGTCGATTTCAAAGGCTTCGCCTTGGATGTCAAGGCCGCTGGGCCGTCCCTGGCTGAAATCAGCGGGTTGGCCGGGCTACCGGGTGTGCCGGAATTGGGAGCCTTCAAATTGTCGGCGAAAGTCAATGATTCAGCCGGTCCCCTGGCCGTCGAGCAACTGGATGTTCAGATCGGAAGCAAGGAACTGGCAGCCATCATACTCAGCGGTGATATTAAGGACCTGCTGAACCTGCAGGGCATAAATCTTGATTTCGACGTTCTGGGACAGGATTCCGCAACCTTGTCGCAAGTGGGATTTCCGGCGTTGCCGGAGCGGGGCGCCTTCAAGGTCGACGCTCAAATTTCGGATTCTGCGGCCAATGTGTATACCTTGCGCAATTTCAAGTTCGTCCTGGGTGACAATGAAATCCATGGGCAGGCGGATTTAAACCTGGCCGAAAAAACTCCATATTTAACTGCCAATCTGGCCTCGCAACGGTTAAGATACGGGCAACTCAAACTGGATTTGAAAATTACGGATCCGTTTACAAAGCCGGCCATGGAAAAATTTGACCTTAAGTTGGGCAATCCGGATCTGGCCAAGGTACTCCTGAACGGCAAGGTTGACGATCTGCTGCAATTGCAAGGCGTTGATATCAAATTTGAGGCCAGCGGCAAAAATCTATCCAGTTTCGAGCAGTTGACCGGTCAGCCGTTTCCGGTTCGCGGTGCCTTCAACGCTGCCGGCAAGGTGCTCATTCCTGTCCACAAGAACCTGAATATTCCTGATCTGAAGCTCACCATTGGCCAAAACAATATTACGGGCACATTGAATTTGGATTTAAGGGGCACAAAACCCAATCTGGCGGCAAAATTGTCCTTGCCGAAGTTGGATCTGCCAAGCGTTTTGCTGCCGGAGCTTGCCAAACAGGGATGGGCCAAAGGCCTGAGGGCGGTTCGACCGATTAAGCTGGAGGTGGCGCTGGCGGGTTTTGCCCCGCAGATGACCCTCAAAAAAATCGACTTGCAGGCCGGGACTTTGAAATCGGCCAAGTTGCGGCTGACCGGATCGGTACAGGATGCCGTAAAGCTGCAGGGTATTGATGTCAATTTTTCGATGCAGGGCAATGAGTCGGGCAGACTCAAGGATATTCTCGCCCAGCCTTTTCTTTTCGCCCCGGTGCCGGGCCAGGGGACCTATAGTCTGTCGGGCAAAATCAGCGATTCGGCCCGCATGGTATTCAAGATAGCAGATGCTAAAATGGTATTGGCGGATACTGTATTGGCAGGCCGGGTGGATATCAACCTGGCAGCCCAGCCACCGCAATATGTGGTGGACCTATCCGGTCCCAAATTTAATCTTAAGTGGGTTCCGATGCCCAAGGAAGCGGCCTACGCCAAACTGAACCAAATCAATGATCTGGGTCCGCTGAAAATTTTCTCGAAAGTGGTGGTCATCGATGAGGGCCTGTCCGTTCAACATATTGAAGTTGCGGCCGGCAGCCCACAACTGGTTGCGATCGATGTCAAAGGCGCTCTCAAGAGCTTGAAAAAAATAAGCGGTATCGATTTGGATTTCAAGATCCACGGGACGGAAGCAACCAATCTTAACAAAATTGCCAGCCAGTCCATCCCTTTAACAGGCGCCTTTGATCTGTCCGGCAAATTCACGGACCCGGCCCCCAAGAAATACAAACTCGGCGGCCTGAAACTCAAGCTAGGCAAAAACGACATCCGCGGTTCACTCGATGTCGACTTGAGCGGCAAAAGTTTAGGTTTGGCAACCGATCTCGCAGCTCCCCGGTTTACCCTGCAGCCGGTAACGCTCCCGGCCCTCGCAACCCTCGCCCGCATCGAGGATCTGGGGCCGCTGAAATTGGCCTTTAAGCTGGCCGAGACCGGCCAAAAATACGCACTTGACCAACTGGATTTTAAGCTGGGTCGTCAAGATCTGGTCGAAGTCCTGCTCAAGGGAAAGATCAGCAATCTGTCACCGGTACAAGGCATGCAGCTGGAACTCACGGCGGCGGGCAGCGACTTGTCGAACCTCAAAAAGCTGGGCGGACCCGAAATACCTTTTAAGGGGCCGTTTAATGCAACCGCCCAGTTCATCGACTCCGCGCCGAAAATCTACAAAATCCCTGCCCTAAATGTGACGGTGGGAGACAACCATCAAACCGGGTGGCTGGAGCTGGATCTATCCGCCAAACGACCCGGCCTGAAAGGTGAGCTGTCGTCGGACAAATTGGACCTGCGTCCCATTATGACGGAGGATAAAGACAAGCCTGTCGCAAAAGCGCCGCCACCCAGCCCCGCTCCCCAGAAGGAAAAGAGAACGAAAGGCGATCTCCCGACTTCGACTTCCAACATCTCGTCTGCCAAAGTGTTTTCGGCGGAACCGCTCCCATTGGGAGGACTGCGGGCAATCGACGTCGATTTGAAATTGCGCCAAAAGCAGCTCTTGTTGCCGAGACTGGCATTCGATGACGTCGTTCTGGACATCCTGCTTAATAACGGGGACTTGGCGCTCGAACCCTTTAAGTTCACGATCGGCGGCGGCAAAGCCGACTTCCAGTTGGCGCTGCGCTCACAGGAAAAACCGGCCGCCCTGACGACGACCCTAAAAGTCGACCAGCTGGAGATCGGCCCGATGCTTGACAAGCTGGGATATCAGCGCAGCGTAGAAGGCAACCTGGATGCGGATTTTAACCTGAACAGCAACGGTGATTCGGTTGCGGCCCTGATGGCGGCTTTGAATGGCCACACGCGCATTGCCATGAGCAACGGAAAAGCAGCCAGCCAATACCTTGACCTGCTGGCAAAGTATCTTGGCAGCGGTATCCTGAATATGCTCAACCCGTTTGAGGAGAGAAGAGAATTCACCCCGGTGAATTGCTTTGTCAACCGGATAGAAGTCGAAGACGGCCTGGCAGATGTCAAAGTTGTACTGGATACGGACCGAACGACCATTTACGGCGCCGGCGATGTCAACCTGAAAACCGAGCGTCTGAATCTGGGCATCAAGCCGACGCCCAAAAAAGGCGCCATGCCCGCCAATATCAGCTTCAGCTTAAAGGAGCTGTCCCAGCCGTTTCGGCTGGGCGGCACCCTGGCCCAGCCGGCGCTCGTCCTCGATCCCGGCCGCACGGCTTTCGTCATCGGCAAAATGGCCGGCGCCCTGGCGCTGGGTCCGATCGGCCTAGCCGCCTTTTTTGCGAACGTTTCGGTCGGAAAAGAAGATGCCTGTGCTGCGGCCCTGGAAGCCTCGGCCAAAAAAGCAGAAGATTCATCTAAAAAAACAGATGCCGACGGTAAAAAGGAAAGGGAAAAAAAATCCGGCGGCTTTTTTAAAAGACTATTTGGGAAGTGAACATTTGCGTTGCCACGCAATTGGTTGGTGGTGAGGTGTCTGTTGTCGGTTGAGTAAAGATCCGAGTCCAGAGGACCAGGTTTTCTGCAACATAACGAGGTTTAGGCCGGCGAAGCCATGGAAATTTGAGGAATTGGAGTAGTGGGGATAGGAGTTTTTTCCAACACTCCATTCCTCCAGTACTCCAACACTCCGAGGCCCTTATCCTATAATCCTAGTTCAGGGTAATTTTTACCAGAATTCGTTTTCGCAGCAATTTGCCGTCTTTTAGAACGGCAATACTCATCCCATTCTCCCCTACCGGCAAAGGGGTAAGGCTAAATCCCGCTTCAGGCGTAGTTGCCTTCAGTCTAACGCCCTCTTCCCTCCAGCCGATTAATCTTACCGGAAAAATTTCAATTGCATCTTTTTCTCCCGGACCGATGGTTATTGTCGGTTCTTTTTTGACCTCCCGCAAATGCTCAAAGGTTAAGCCTTCCCAGCCGAAATGCCCGTGACGCTTTCCATTGCGCAGATAGAATGTTTCCGACCAGTCAATGGTAAGGTTGCTGTTGGTTTTATTGGTAAATTGATAGCTGAATCGGTTGTAGTAGTCGTAACCTTCGGCTTTCAATGGCTCAAGCTTGACCTCATAATCTGAGGTGCTGACCGTTTGCAGCGGCGGGATACTGCTGTATATCTGTTCCTTGGCACATCCGGCCATAACCAACGCCATCAACGCGACACCCCACAGAAGATTTTTATACATGCATACACCTCCTTTATTTAGATCTCTTCAAGCCAGCGGGAAAAAAACATTTAAGCAAAACTATTTTTATCTAACCTAATTCAGGCATTATATGAAGTCAACAAATTCCTGGTTGATTCATCTGCTGAGAAAGATTATATTGCTATTTGTTCCTCCGCCACTGCGATCTTGCGGGCTTCTTCAATTTTCAGCGAGCGATCTAAAGCGCTGAGCGAGCCATTCAACCAGGCGGATTCATCCTTTTGCTTTTCACCGATGAGCCTTCAGTGATAGGGAGATTGTCAATGGACCCCCTCTGGATACTGGTCGCATTTATCCTGGGTTTCGCAGTATATCGCATCGGATTGCCGCCGCTGGTGGGCTATTTAATTGCCGGTTTTGTCCTTCACTCGTTTGGGATCAGGGGGGGGTGAGGTGCTGGACACGATCGCGGATTTGGGCGTCATGCTGTTGTTGTTCACCATCGGCCTCAAGTTGAAAATTCGCAGTCTGCTCAGACCGGAAATTTGGGCCGGGGCGTCGATCCATATGACAATCACGGTCATCGTTTTCGGGGCCGCGCTGTATGCGGTTTCCCTCACCGGATTCTCCGTATTCGGAGCTCTGAATTTGAGTCTTGCCCTTTTGATTGCCTTTGCCTTGAGCTTTTCCAGTACGGTCTTTGCAGTCAAGATTCTGGAAGATAAAGCGGAGATGTCTTCCCTGCACGGCCGCGTCTCGATTGGCGTGTTGATCATGCAGGATATCTTCGCTGTTTTATTTTTAACATTTTCCAGCGGTAAGATCCCGTCGCCCTGGGCCATTGTCCTCGTAGCGGGCCTTTTACTTGTAAGGCCCGCACTTTTTGCCATCTTGAGCCGGGTCGGCCATCGTGAACTGCTCCTGCTTTTCAGTATTTTTCTGGCACTGGGACTGGGTGCAGCCGGGTTCGAGTTTGTCGGATTAAAGCCGGATCTCGGTGCCCTGGTTTTGGGGATTATGGTAGCCGGCCATCCCAAAACCGGTGAAATGTCGGATATCCTGTTAAGCTTCAAAGATCTGTTCCTGGTGGGCTTCTTTCTCAGCATCGGATTATCCGGAGCCCTGTCCCTGTCGGCCTTCGGCATCGCTGCAGTTCTAGCTTTGGCCGTGGCCCTAAAAATCATTTTATTTTTCTTTCTTTTCACACGCTTCAAATTACGGGCCCGGACTTCCCTGATGGCGTCGTTTAGTCTGGCCAACTATAGCGAATTTGGCCTCCTGGTCGCCTCGATCGGTGTCAAAAATGGCTGGATCGGCAACGAATGGCTGACAATTATTGCCATTGCGCTGTCCATATCCTTTATTTTGGCATCACCGTTGAATTCCGCCGCCCACACGATTTTTGACCGCCGGGCCGAGAAATTGCGCACATATCAATCAAACATACGACATCCGGATGATCAACCCATCGATCCGGGTAAAGCTGAGGTTGCAGTTTTCGGCGTGGGCCGGGTGGGAACTGCTGCCTATGACGAAATGCGCGCTAAACATGGCAATCTGGTAATCGGAATCGATTTCGACGCCGATGTCGTTAAATTGCACCGGGCCGAGGGGCGCAACGTAATTCTGGGTGGCGCCACGGACATCGACTTTTGGGCCAGAGCAACCATGAGCGGAACGGACCGAATGCGCCTGGTGATGCTGGCCATGCCCAACCATTCGGCCAATATGCGGGCCGTGGAGGAACTAAAAAACAGAGGGTTTAATGGCCAAATTGCCGCCACTGCCCAATTCGACGATGAGGTCGAGGAGTTGAGGCAGATCGGCGTCCATGCGGCCTTCAATTTTTACGCCGAAGCCGGATTTGGTTTTGCTGAACATGCCTGTCGGATTCTGGAAACGGATAAGGACCTGCAAGCTGAATAGAATAAAGACCGATTATAAAAAAAAACATTATAAGATTGCATGAAGGTATTGAAAAGTTTCGATCTTGGAATACTGGAGTGTTGGAGCACCGGGGTCTTAAAGGAGAACATCATACCTTCAGCCAATAATTCGACACTCCAATACTCCAAGATCACGAAATTTAATAATTTGAGACCCCAAGATGGCTTACCTTCTTTTGTGTGGTATACCCGCAAAATTATGTGAGATCGGAGGAAAGCAATGTATCCAATCAACCGCTCATCAAGTTTTATCTTCTTCCTCGCGCTGATCTTCTGCAGCGGAGTTCTGAGCCCGGTCGCCGCTTCTGCCGATGATAACAGCTTTTCCAACGGCCAAACCGTATATGTACCGATTTACTCGCACATATACAGCGGTGTCAAGGCCCGACCCTTTGACCTGGCGGCAACCCTCAGCATCCGCAATACCAATCTCAAATCACCCATAACGATCACGACGGTTAAGTACTATGACTCTGAAGGCAAGTTGGTCAAGGACTACCTCGAAGCACCGCTCAGTTTAGGTGCCCTGGCCACGATCCGCTACATCATCGCCGAAAACGAAAGAGCCGGCGGGTCCGGGGCTAATTTTATCGTCATCTGGCGATCCGATAAACCGGTCAACACACCTGTTATCGAAGGGGTTATGATCGGCACCCACAGCGGTCAGGGAATTTCTTTTGTGTCTCGGGGGCAGGTGATCGCCGAAGATAGATGAATGAAGTGGGAAGTCGGAATGCGGACGTCGGAAAAGGGCAAAGCGCATGGAGCATAGCGCACAGCGTAAAGGACAGAAGGCAGAAGACAGTTATTGGTTATTCGTTATCAGTTATTAGTTCCTCAAAACCGCTGACGAATTTCCGGAATTGGAACCTGGTATCCGGTATCCGGTATCGAGCATCCAGCATCCAGCATCGAGTATCCGGCATCCGGGATAGTTTCAAAATACTTGATGTGATAAAACCTGCATTGTTTCGAAAATGAGGAGTGTACCATCATGCGGTCATTATATTCCAGAACGAATCTTTATTTCTTGCTGGCGATTGTTCCATTGATCATCTTTTCCGCCTGCCGTCAGGAGCCTCCTCCGCCGATAGAGTCTGTCCGGGCCATCAAAACCATAACGGTCAATGAAATCGCCTCGGGCCGGATTAGAAAATTTTCAGGCGTCATCGAGGCCGCCGATAAATCGAGTGTCAGCTTCGAAGTTGCCGGCAATGTGCAGGAAGTGCTCGTCAAAGTCGGTGACAAGGTATCCAGAGGTGATGTCATGGCTGCGCTGGATAAGAGCACTTATGAATTGAATGTCAAGGCCGCTGAAGCCGCCCTGGGCCGCTCCCAGGCCAGGCTGAAGAATAGCAAGAATGACTTGGAGCGTCTTGAGCGAATCGCCAAAATGGATCCCGGGGCTGTCAGTGAGGCAAGGCTGGACAATGCCGGTGCCAACTACGACAGCGCCAAACAGCAGGTCGAATACAGGCTTTCCCAGCTGAACCTGGCCAAGCGGGATCTCGAGAAAACCGTATTGCGGGCGCCCTTTGATGGTCACATCGCCGAACGATTGGTGGAGCCTTTCTATGAGGTCGCCCGGGGGCAGAGACTCTTCGACATCTATATGGAAGGCGCCATGGAGGCGGCGGTCAGTATACCGGAATCGGAGATACATGGCATCTACCTCGGACTTCCTGCCGATATCACCTTTCCCATCATTGCGAACACGGTGTTTGACGGCATCGTCACTGAAATCAGCAAGGTGGCCGGAACGGCCAATGCTTTTCCGGTGAAGGTCACCATTGAAGGAGAGATCGAAAAAGTGCGTCCCGGCATGACAGCCGAAGTCACGATCATCCTGGGCGGCGAAGCGGCTGAAACATCATATCTGATTCCCCTGATGGCAGTTGCCGCGGGGGACGGCGACGTTAGAGGATATGTTTTTATATTTGACCAGGAGACGTCCACCGTCAAAAAAACACCGATTCAAGCCGAGACCACCGGTGTACGCGACAACGATGTTGTGGTCACTGGCGGGGTTCAAGCCGGCGACATTATTGCCGTGGCCGGCGTAAGCTTTCTGGAAGATGGGCAGAAGGTTAAATTGATGGAGTGACTCCGATTGCGGATTTTGGATTGCGGATTGCGGAATTTGGAAATACTTGCATTTGAGGACTTTCTGTGAAAACCAACTAGCAGCTCAAAAGCACAGTTTATAAAAAATCACAAAACCCAAGCACCAAATAACAAATAAATCTCAAATTCCAATAACCAATGGCTAAAGCGCATTTTGGATATTGGGATTTGTTTGAGATTTGATTATTGTGATTTGTTATTTTTAGACTATGCCAGCACAACTTCATCCGCGTGCTATACATAATATTTGATTTTCATTGTGAGTAGTACAATATAGATAAGTGATTCAAGGGAAAATCGATGAGTTTTATTACGAAGTTCTCCTTAGATACCTCCCGCCTAACCATGGTCTTTATCGCCACCATCGTCATCTTCGGATTGATTCAATTCCACAATTTTCCGCGTCAGGAAGATCCGCCGATCGTGATTCGGGAAGTGGTCGTAACGGCTTTTTTCCCCGGCATGAAGCCGGCCGACATGGAAGAACTCGTCACCCGCCCCCTGGAGGCTCAAATTCGTACCCTGCCGGAAATTGATGATATCTGGTCGGACTCCAAGCATGGCGTGACGATCATCCACGCCGAGACCCGGGATGAATACGACAATCTCGATGTCATCTGGCAGAAAGTCCGCAACAAAATGTCAGATGTCAAACCCCAACTGCCGACCGGCACCATCGGACCGTTTGTCAATGACGAATTCGGCCTGACGGCCGTGGCCACCATCGCCTTGTGGAGCGAGGGGTTCACCATGGCCGAAATGCGCCTGGTGGCGCGGGATGTGCGCGACCGCCTGTACGAATTGCCGGGTATCCGCAAAATCGAACTGTACGGTGTTCATGACGAGCAGGTCTACCTTAAATTTTCTAACACCCGGCTGGCCCAGTTCGGTCTCAGGGGCCGCCAGGTCGTCGAGACGCTGATCAGTCAAAACGTTGTTTTGCCCGGCGGTACGGTTGATGTCTCTGATCTGGAAGTCATCGTGGAACCCACCGGTGATTTTGAAAGCATCGAAGATATTGAAGACGTTCAGATTACCATTCCGGATACCCAGCAGACCATCCGCCTGAAGGACCTCGTGCAAATCGAACGGGCGTACGCCGACCCTCCCAGCGACTTGGCATATTTTAACGGCCAACGCGCCATTGTCATCAGCGTTTCGATCACGCCGGGGGTCAATTCCGTCGAGTTCGGACAGAAGCTGACCCGCAAGGTAAAAGTATTGGAATCGCAGCTGCCCGTCGGTTATGTGCTGGAGTATGCCACCTTTCAGCCGGACCTGGTGGAGGCGGCCGTCAACGGCGGACTGAGCAATGTCTACCAGACCCTGGTGATTGTACTGGTGGTGGTCATGCTTTTTCTGGGGGTGCGCACGGGGCTGATCGTCGGTTCTTTTGTGCCCATGACCATGCTGCTGGGCATGATTACCATGCGGTTTTTCAACATCGAATTGGAGCGGGTGTCGATCGCCTCGTCAATTATCGCCCTGGGTATGCTGGTGGACAATGGCATCGTGATAGCCGAAGATATCCGCTCGCGCCTGGAGCGGGGCGAAGAAAAATACCAGGCTTGCATCGAAACCGGACGCACCCTGGCCATTCCCCTGCTCACTTCTTCGCTGACCACGATCCTGGCCTTTGTGCCCATGCTGTTAATCGACGGCCAGACCGGGGAATATGCTTTTTCGCTGCCGATGGTCGTCATTCTGCTGCTGCTGTTTTCCTGGTTTCTGTCAATGTACATGACCCCGGCCATGAGTTTCTGGTTCATGAAAGTAAAACAGGAAAAGAGCTCCGCCGCAACGGAAAAGAACCTTCCGGAAGATGCCGCGGCCGAGCCGGCCCGGGATCCCTATGGCGGTCGCTTGTACCGCATCTACCGTGCCTTGCTCAATCGCCTGTTGCATTTGCGTTTCGTGGTCCTGGCGGCGGCGTTGGCTGCGATTGTGCTCGGCGGCTATGTCGGGTCCATCCTGGTCAAAGAATTTTTTGGCCCCAGCGATCGCAATCAATTTTTGATTTATGTGGACCTGCCGGCCGGCTACCGCATTGAAGCCACGGATAATGTCGTCCGGCGTTTAACGACCTGGCTGTCCGACAAGGCGGTCAATCCGGAAGTCACCAGCACCATCGCTTACGTGGGTACCGGCGGGCCGCGCTTTTTCCTGGTGCTTTCACCCCTCGATCCGGATCCCCATGTGGCGTTTTTGGTCGTCAATACCGAAAACAGCGATCAGGTGCCGGCACTGTTGAAACGGACGCGGCAACATTTTTTGGATGAATTTCCGGAAGCCAACGGCCGCGTCAAACAAATGTGGCTGGGGTCAACCGAACCGGGCTGGGTCGAATTGCGCCTGTACGGCCTCGAACCCGAGTACCTGATGGAAAAAGGGAATCAACTGCTGAACGGCCTTAAAGCCATGCCGGGCGCGCTGGATGTAAAAAGCGATTGGGAAAACAAAGTGATCAAGGCCCACATCAAGGTGGACCAGGCCCGGGCCCGCCGGGCGGGAATCACATCCCAGGATGTCGCCCAATCGTTGCAGTCACACATGGACGGCCTGAAAATCACTGAATACCGCGAGGGTGATGTTGCCATCCCGGTCGTTGGCCGGTCGGTGGAAGAAGAACGGCGGGCGCTGGGCGACCTCTGGAATGTGCTGATAAGAACCCCCAACAGCGACGAACTGATCCCATTGACCCAGATCGCCGATCTGCGCGGCCAGTGGGATTTCAACCGCATCGCCCGGCGCAACCAGGAAAAGTGCCTGACGGTCGAGGTTAAAAACGAATTTCTCAAGGGCGAAGAAATATTCGAAGCTGCCTTGCCGCTGATCGATAAATTGGAGCTCAAGCCGGGGTACTGGTGGGAAGTCGGCGGTGAGTTGGAAAAAAGAGTCGAGACCATGGAGAAGCTCACGCGCTGGATGCCGCTGTGTTTTTTCGGCATCATCGTGCTGCTGATCTGGCAGTTTAATTCATTCCGACGGCCGCTCATTATTTTCATCACGATTCCCCTGGCCTTTACCGGTTCTTTTTTTGGGCTGCTGCTGATGCGCGCCCCTTTCGATTTCTTCGGCATGCTGGGCCTGCTCAGCCTGGCCGGGGTCATCATCAACAACGGCATTGTTCTGCTCGATAAAATCGACAGTGAACGCGCCAAGGGCATCGACAGTTACAATGCCATCATCAACGCCGCCATCACCCGGTTTCGCCCGATTCTGATGACCACCGTCACGACCGTGCTGGGCGTGCTGCCGTTGATCATATCAGTGGACCCCTTATTTTATGCCATGGCCGTCATTCTCGGCGCCGGCCTGATTTTCGGCACCGTTCTGACCCTGGGGGTGGTGCCGGTCTTGTATTCGATCTTTTTTCGCGCAAAGATACCCAACCCGGACAAGCCGGAAATGAATATTGAATAATGAATAATGAATATTGGCGGAATTCTATCTGTTTTATTTCGGCTAAATCATCCCAACCGCTAAAGTAAGGTGCGTCGATACCCAGTCAGGACAAGCTGAAATCTTACAATAAATATAAAAAGTTGAATTCAAATATTATTAAAACAATAGCCACAAGGAGCAAATCCCATGTCTTCATCAATTCCCATCGTGTGCCCCTACTGCGGGGTGGGTTGCAATCTGGAACTGACCCTGGATGAAAATGGCCGGCCGGTTAAATGCCGGGCTGCCGGACGCAATCCTGAACTGAACGCCAAATATGCCTGTGTCAAGGGCTTTACGGTCCACGAATTGTTGAATCATCCCGAACGGCTGACCCAACCCTATATCCGACGCACCGACAAACTGGAGCTGGTTTCCTGGGAAAGCGCCATTGCCACAGCCTCGCGGGCTTTGATGGGGACGATCGACAAATACGGCCCACAAAGCGTCGGCTTGCTGTGCAGCGGCAAAATCTTGAATGAAGAAGCTTATCTTTCCCAGAAATTTCAGCGGGCCGTCATCGGCAACAACCACATCGACAACTGTGCCCGGCTGTGCCACGGTCCTTCGGAAGCCGCCCTGCGACGGCAGTTGGGGTATGGTGCTGTTAGCACCTTTCTGGAAGATTACGAAGCCACCGAAACGGTGTTCGTGGTCGGGGCCCACACGACTTTTACCCACCCGGTAATTTGGATGAGCATCAAAAAACGCGGCAAAAAGGGCGGGTTAAATTTGATTTTAGCCGATCCGCGGGAAACCGATCTCGTTAAAAGAGCGGCGGTACATCTGAAGGTCAAACCCGGCACCGACATTTTCTGGATCAAGGCCCTGGGCAAAATTATCATCGACAAGGGCTGGCACGACCAGGAGTTCTGCGAAAAGAAGACCATCGGGTTTAAGGCAGTGTGCGAATCGGTTGCGGATCTTGACATCGAATTTGCCTGCCGGCGGGCCGGAGTCACCCGGCAGGAACTGGAAAAAATCGCCGAATTGATTCACAATAAACGGACCATATTTATCTGGGGCATGGGGCTCACCCAGCATGCCCACGGTACGGACAATATTAGCGCACTGGTAAACCTGGCCCTGCTGACGGGCAATATCGGCAAACCCGGCTGCGGCCTGGCTCCGTTGCGGGGACAGAACAATGTTCAGGGTGCCGGCGATATGGGAGCACTGCCCAATCTCCTGGCCGGGCACATGGAGGTAGACGACGAGGCCGCCCGGATCCATGTCGGCTCGATCTGGGGCGCTCAAATTCCTTCCAGCCACGGTCTGGCAGCCCCTGAGATGATCCATGATATCGCTTCCCGCAAAATCAGGGCGCTTTATGTCATCGGTGAAAATCCGGTCGTGTCCGAACCCCAGTCCAATTTTGTGACCTGGATGCTTCAGAAACTGGACCTGCTGATTGTGCAGGATATTTTCCCCAGCGAAACCTCGAAATATGCGCACATCGTTTTGCCGGCCGCCGCAGTGGGCGAAAAAGACGGCACTTTCACCAATGCCGCAAGGAGAGTTCAGTACACGGCCGCCGGTATTCGTGCGCCGGGTGAAGCCAAACCGGACTGGCAGATCCTTCAAATGCTGGCCAACGCCATGGGGGCGGAATGGCAATACACATCGAGCGCCGACATCTGGCAGGAGATTCGACGTGCGGCGCCGGTTTTCAGCGGCATCACCCATAGTCGTTTGAAAAAGTCCCATGGCATATTTTGGCCTTGTTATGATGAAACTCATCCGGGAACGCCGCGCCTTTACGAGGACGGCTTCGGATTCCGCGACCGTCGTGCGCGCTTTTTGCCGGTAGATTTGCCCGAAACACTCATGGAACCCACGGAACAATATCCGTATATCCTGATCACCGGCCGTCTGCTGGAGCACTTCAATACCGGTGAAATGTCCCGGCGGTCCCATAAACTTGCCGGATTGAGACCGGCGGCTTATCTGGATATGAATCCTGAAGACGCCGAGGCGGCCGGCCTGACCGAAAATGATACCGTACGCATGACCAGTCCTCACGGGACGGTGTTGCTGCCGCTGAAACTGGACAGCCAGCTGCAGCGCGGGTATCTGTTCGCACCGATCCACTACAGCGATCCGAATTTCAATTCCCTGATGAGTGCCGTACCCATCGATCCCAAAGCCAGAATGCCGGCTTTGAAGGTGGTGCCGGTGAAAGTCGAGCCGGCTAAAGCGGGTTGAAATATCCAAATCAACGCAATTTCCTATGAACTCACTTGCTATTTCGTGCTCGTGCTCGTCCTCGAAGCTTTTGAGCCACTTTTAAACCCGAGGACGAGGAGGAGCACGATTTAAATACCCCCGTTTCGGGGTTAATATAGAGGTAGTTTCACACGAGCGGCGGCCTCCGGCTAAAGAACAGCCGGTCTGGTCATAGAAAAGAAACTGTTGTGATTCGGTACCAAAATCGGCCATTGTTGGGTTTCGCATTTCATGATGACACAGGAAAAATGTAGGTTGGGTAGAGTGCAACGAAACCCAACAAAACCCGGAGTTGGCTCAACCCAACCTACAAGGGCCTTGAAAAAGCAAATATCGAATATCGAATAACGGATGTCGAATGTCGAAGGAATGTATTCTATCTATCTTATTAAAAAGACTGGGCAAAGCGATTCCACCCTTCGACATTCTGCGGTTCGATATTCGATATTCCCCTCGGCCTGAGCTCGCCGCAGGCTGCGGTTCGCTTTAAATTGTAGTTTCACACGAGGGTTGCCTCTGGCCGCGAGCGTCCAGTCTGATCAAAGAAAAGAAACTGTGCCAGATCAAAGCAATATCAATTTCCTACGAACTCACTTGCCATTTCATCCTCGTCCTCGTCCTCGTCCTCGTCCTCGTGCTCGTCCTCGAAGCTTTTGAGCCTCTATGTGTCGAGTACGAGGACGAGTACGAGGAAGAGCACGATTTAGAATCCCTTTGTTAGGGTTAATATAGCCATAGTTTCACACGAGCACTGCCCCTGGCAAAAAACGGCCAGTCTGATCAAAGAATAGAAACTGATGAACGTCGAACATCGAACGTTTAACATCGAACGCCGAATAAAGGAATTCTATCGGTTTTAATCGCGGTTGCAAACCGCTCCCACAATGAATTTGAATGAAGTTTTATATGAGTTTTCAAACGTCTGGGCATCGCACCTCGGTTCCCTGACACCTGACACCTGACACCCGAAACCTTCTTTTTTGATGAAGAGTTTCATAAGAGGTCTCAGCCGATTGTCTATAATTTGCCCCCGGATGCAAGGCCATGGCATGGATTTCCGACAACGTGCCCCTCCCTGAAAAGCCGCCTGTGCCAAAATTCTTATTGCAATCTCCAACTGGTTGAATTAATGAATGAACAGTTATTATGGCCGTTCGATAGCCCGCATTCTTCGGGTTTCACGTCGAGTGCACATTTATCGTTAAGTTCCCATTCACCCTGACAAAAAATACCGCAACTTTCACCGCCAGATTGGTTATGGGGGGCTCGGGTATTTATTTGCTGACCAATTAGGCTTAAAGGAGAGAAGACATGATGACAATTTCTAGCAGCAAAGGTACATCGCCTGCGAGTTTTGGTCGAATTCGGACCGTGCCCATTGCGTCCGCAATACTTGGGCCGATCATCCTAATACTCGTGATCAGCGGCTGCACCATGGTTGGCCCGGACTATATCAAACCCGAAGCGCCGCAGCCTGAAAAATGGCTGGAAGCAAACGAACCGGAAATCAAAACCGAGGATACCAATATGCAAGACTGGTGGACGGTGTTCCATGACCCGGTTCTCAATAAACTGATAGAGTCCGCCTACCAGCAGAACTTGCCCCTGCAAATTGCCGGTCTGCGAATCTACGAAGCCCGGGCGCAGCTGGGAATAGCCTTTGGTTTTCAATACCCCCAGTCTCAGTTTGGCTTTGGCTCGGCCAGCATCAACCAGGCCAGCAAAAATGCGCCGAACATAGCGGCTGCCGATAGATACTTTACGGATTTCAACGTCGGATTGGATGCTGCCTGGGAATTGGATGTTTGGGGCAAGTTTCGCCGGGCAGTGCAAACCGGCGTCGCCAACCTGGAGGCATCCATTGCGGATTACGATGATATTCTAGTGTCGTTGACCGGGGAAGTGGCGCGGACATTTATTGTGTTGCGCACATCCGAAGAACGTCTGCAAGTGGCCCTTGAAAATGTCAAGATTCAGAAAAGATCGCTGGAAATTGCCGAGGTCAGGTTCAAAGCCGGTGCCGTAACGGAACTCGACGTGACCCAGGCCAGGTCGCTGCTGAAAGGCACCGAAGCCACGATACCCGGTTTTCAAACCGATATTCGGCAGGCTAAAAATGCCTTGGCTATTTTGCTGGGCAAACTACCCGGTGAAATCGATGCCATGCTGGGAGGCCCCGGACTTATTCCGGAAGTACCGGCAGAGGTGGCCGTTGGAATTCCGACCGAATTGCTGCGCCGCAGGCCGGATATCCGGGTTGCCGAGCGCCAGTTGGCCGCTCAAAGCGCTCAAATCGGGTTTGCCAAAGCGGACCTTTTCCCCCATTTCTCACTATTCGGCACCCTGGGTTTTCAAACCGGCGACTATACGGACAATCGTTCGAATAACTCCAAATACTACAATCTGTTCGATTCAGACAGCTTCTACTATTCCGCCGGCGCCGGCTTTAATTAGGACATCTTCAATTACGGCCGGATTACCAATAGCGTGCGGGTGGAGGACGCCCGCTTCCAGGAATTGGCGGTCAACTACGAGGACACGGTTTTGAGGGCGGCCCAGGAAGTAGAAGACGCCATGGTGGCTTTTCTGCAGTCCCAGGATGCGGTGGTTTTTCTGGCCGATGCCGTCAAGGCCTCCAAACGGTCGGTGGACCTGTCCATGATTCAGTACCGGGAGGGACTGGTGGATTATCAGCGGGTGTTGGATACCCAGCGCTTTTTGACCGAACAGCAGGATGATCTGGTAGCTACCGCCGGGTCCGTGGGATTGAACCTGGTATCCATGTACCGGGCCCTGGGCGGGGGCTGGGAGATCCGCGCCGGCAAAGACTTTATCCCGGCCAGCCTTAAAGAAGAAATGGAAAACCGGACCAACTGGGGCAATATCCTGTCACCCCAGGAAACTGAATATCCGCCTTCCCAGGAAGTCAGATCGATCATGCACAAACCGGATTGGTAAATCGCGTTGCGGGGTGCGGGGCAAACCAGGAAGATAGGAAGGTGTGAAGATGAGAAGGTGAGAAACTGCATTAGCTAATGATAGGCACAGCGCAGAGAGCTTGGCGTAATAATTCTTGGATTCGCCCGGCAGAGCAATCAACTAATCAACCAATTAACCAATTAACTAAAGCTTTACGATCTCAACTATCCGGACAGGTAGCGGAGAAAATTGAACAGGACGACTAACCATGACCCAGGAATTCGATCCCAGGAAAAGTTATCTGGCTGTCAAAGCCAATGAGAAGATGATTGCTTATGTCGGCTTTGTATTTCCCCTTGAGGAAGACGGCAAGAGCAAGGAAGGTGTGGTTAAAATTTCATCTCTGCATCGACCCTACGGCGGCGGATACCTGACCCTTACCATTATGGTGGATAAAGGGCCGGAAGGCGCGCCTGACAATCAATTGGAAAGGTTATGCGATAACATTACGGAGGATACACTCAGGCCGCTGCTGGGGGTAGAATTCGAAAGAATGGTCAGGGTCGATCTGGATTTGCTCGAAGAAACCAAGGGTTGGTATGTGGAAGAAATAAATATCTACTTCCGGACCCTAGTCGAACGGGAGAAAGTGTTGGTGGAAGAGAAGTTGCTGCCGGCCCTGGAATGCATTCTGCCGTGCAAATTCGAACCTGTGGAATGGTGGCCGGAAGGACGTCAATCAGCCCCACCATCGGATAGTGAGATCGATGATCATATCACTTTAAAGGGATTATTTAAGAAGTGGTTCGGGTCGGGATAAGGCATAGCTCATTGCTGATAGCTGATAGCTGAGATGCCATTATCTGCAACGGAACAATATACGATCAGTGCCCGGTGATAACCCGGTGGTAAGCTGATACCCATTGACAATTCGATAGCGGTCGTTAGGTTTTTTTATATTTGATAAATTTTAAAGGGCTAAAACTTAGATGGCCGATAATCCAGAAATTCCAGCTGCAAAAGAGACCCCGGCCCGACCCGACATGATCGATTCCGACCGGCCGGCCAAGGAAATTCTGCGTATCAAGATCACCGGCATCTGGAAAATCGGGACGAAACTGCCCTCGGCCAGCCAGGTTCAAAACAAGATCGAAACGGTTGGCACCATTCGCCGCGTAGGATTCTATACCGTCAATCTGACAGACTGGGACAGTAGCTTGCTGACTTTTTTGTTAAAGATCAACGACTATTGTGACCGGAACAATCTCGCCTTTGAAAAGGACGGCTTGCCGCAAGGTGTGCAAAGACTGATTGCCCTGGCGACAGCCGTTCCCGAAAGAAAAGGCGCTCGCAAAACATCCGCCCGCGAACCCTTTTTTAGTCGTGTCGGGGAATCGGCCCTTGGATATTATCAATCCGTTCAGGAAACCTTAGCGTTTATCGGCGAGGCCTTCATTGCATTTTTAAGATTCCTGACGGGCAAAGCCAGTTTCCGGGCCAGTGATTTTGGATTGTTCATCCAGCAATGCGGTGCCAACGCCCTGGGGATTGTTTCTTTGATCAGCTTCCTGGTCGGCCTTATCCTAGCCTTTGTCGGGGCCGTCCAGCTAGCCATGTTCGGCGCCCAGATCTTCGTTGCCGATCTGGTCGGCATTGCGATGCTGCGCGTGATGGGGGCCATCATGGCCGGAATCGTCATGGCAGGCCGCACCGGGGCGGCGTTTGCCGCCCAGTTGGGCACGATGCAGGTCAATGAAGAGATCGATGCCCTGAAAACCATGGGGGTGTCTCCCATGGAATTCTTGGTGCTGCCGCGCATGCTGGCCCTGGTTGTGATGATGCCGCTGCTGTGCATCTATGCGGATCTAATGGGCATTCTCGGCGGCCTGGTCGTGGGGGTCGGCATGCTGGATATCAGCTTTAAACAGTACGTGGTGCAAACCCAGGGCGCCCTGAACTTAAATCACTTTTTTATCGGCCTTTTTCAGGCCGGGGTGTTCGGTGTTCTGGTGGCCCTGGCCGGCTGTCTGCGCGGGATGCAATGCGGCCGCAGTGCATCGGCGGTAGGTGACGCCACCACTTCGGCTGTCGTCACATCCATCGTGGCGATTATCGTTGCCACCGCCATTGTCACGGTGGCTTGCAATGTGTTGGGGATTTAAAGGCAGTGAGCTAAAATGACTAAATTGAACTAAAATGATCTAAAATACTAATCGATAGAATTCCTTAATTTTAGTCATTTTAGTCATTTTGAATTTTAGTCATTTGGACATCTCAAATATTTAAATACTATGCCCGATACCAAAAACCAAAACAACGCTCACATCACCGTCAAAGACCTCACCATGGCCTTCGGCAGTTTTGTGGTCCAGCGGGATCTCACCTTTACGATCAACCGCGGCGACATCTTCATTATCATGGGCGGTAGCGGTTGCGGTAAGAGCACCCTGTTGCGGCATATGATCGGATTGATCAAGCCGGCCAAGGGACAGGTATTCTACGAGGACGTCAGTTTCTGGGAAGTGGAACCGGACCAGCGCGATCAAATTATCAGAAACGTCGGTATCCTTTACCAGAGCGGCGCCCTGTGGAGTTCCATGACTTTGGCGGAAAACATTGCCCTGCCGCTGCAGGAATATACTGATTTATCGCCTGCTCAAATAAAGGAAATCATCGCGTTGAAACTGGCGCTGGTCGGCCTGGCAGGTTTCGATGACTACTATCCATCCGAAATCAGCGGCGGCATGCAGAAACGCGCCGGTCTGGCACGGGCCATGGCCCTGGACCCTGAAATATTGTTTTTCGATGAGCCGTCGGCCGGTTTGGATCCCATCAGCGCCCGTTTGCTGGACGACTTGATCTTGGAGTTGCGGGAAAGTCTCGGCTCCACCGTAGTCATCGTCACCCACGAGTTGGCCAGTATTTTCGCGATAGCAAACAATTCCGTCTTTCTCGACCCGGAGCAAAAAACCATGATTGCCCAGGGTGATCCGAACAAACTGCTGGCAGAATCAGACAATCCGACGGTGCATAAGTTTTTAACGCGAGGGGAAGGATAAAGGGAAGTGGGAAGTCGGAATGCGGAAGTGGGAAGTCGGACCCGCCGTCGTCCGATGGGACTGGACTATGGCGCGGCAAGACGCGGAATGCGGCCTTCGACGAGCTCAGGTGAGACAAAGTCGGAAGAGTAGGGGGCCAGTATTCATAATTCGTTTTTGCTGACACCTGAAACCTGACACCTGAAACCATATATGACTTAGCCAGACGGCATAGCCGATTGTCACTGACCTGGCCCAGAGTTCCAGGTTTTCTGCGACAGAATAAATCTCCTAAATCGGGGGGAAAGCAGCTCATGAGCAAAAAAGCCAATAAAACCCTCATCGGTGTTTTCGTTGTGGCAGCGATTGCCATGATGGTGGCCGCGGTTCTAATTTTCGGCTCCGGTAAATTTTTCCAGGAAAAGCATCAGTATGTTGCCTATTTCAGCGGTTCGGTCAAGGGTCTCAGGATCGGTGCACCGGTCATGTTCAGGGGTGTTCGCATTGGGGAGGTAGAAGACATTGCGCTGCATTATTATCGCCAGGAATTCGAATTTAAAATCCCCGTCAGGATAAGTCTGTTTCCGGACAAAATAATCGGAATTGGAATGGATTTTGACCCGGAAAATGAAGACGATGAATGGCAACAATTACTGGATGATGGGTTTAGAGCGACGCTCGAGATGCAAAGCATCGTCACCGGCCAACTTCTCATCGGATTGGATTTTCACAAAGACGCCCCCCTCAACCTGCATGGCCTGGAAGAACTGAAACTGGGACCGAGCGTCCGGGAAATCCCGACCATCAAATCCGGTTTTCAGCTGCTCGGGAAAAAAATAGAACAACTGCCACTGGACGAAATTGCCGCCAATTTGCAGTCCTCATTGAGCGGTCTAAATCAATTTGTAAATTCACCGGAATTCGGCAAAAGTCTGCACTATTTCAAACAAACCATGCGCGAAGCGCGCAACCTCATCATTAATGTGAATGAAAACGTGGATCCGATGTTCGCCCAGGTGGATCAAACCCTGCTGGATGCCCAAAAACTGCTCAGGGATGTCGACGGCTATGTCGGCCCTCTGGCTGCAAGCTTAAAATCGACCTCCGATGACGCCGACAAACTGCTGAGGAACGTCAACGCGCGCATCGGCCCGCTGCAAGACGATCTATATAAAACCACCGCCCAGTTGCGATCCGCATTCGAATCGGCTGAATCCGCCCTGGACGAAATCGACGCCATGGTGGATGATGAGTCCGATCTGCGCTATTATGTCGACCTCTTTTTGAGAGAACTGACGCTGGCCGCCCGGTCTATCCGGGCCCTGGCCGACTACCTCGAACGAAATCCCGATGCGTTGCTGCGAGGAAAAGTTAGCAAAGATAAACCAAAGGAAGGTAAATAATGCGCATTGACCAATTACGAAATTTGGGTATCCTTTTATTTGCTTTAGGATTTGTTATGGTTGGCTGCTCTCCTTTTGGCGCCGGCACCCAAAGGCAAACCCAATATTATGTTCTGAGTTCCCTACAAAGCGAAGAAGTCTCAATCCAGCCGCTGGCGGATCTATCCGGGATAGGCATCGGCGTCGGTCCCATAAGGATGCCATTGTACCTTGATCGATCGGACATCGTGACCCGCGGCAGCTCAAACCAGGTCGAAATTGCCGATTTCGCCCAGTGGGCCGGTCCGCTGCCGGAGAACTTCAGCAGGGTTCTGGCAGAAAATTTATCGGTGCTGCTGTCAACAGATAAAGTCGGAATTTTTCCCTTTGTCCGGCGCGATATGGTGGATTTTTACGTCACGGTTTATGTTACCCGCTTCGATGGCATGCCGGGTGACAGGGCCTATCTTCGAGCCCGCTGGTCGATCTTAGACAACCGTCGCGCCAAATCGTTTTATGAAAAACATACCGTCACCAGCCACCCGACGATTGATGGATCCACCGAGGCGTTGATTGCGGCAAAAAGCAGCACCGTCAGTGAACTCAGCCGTGAAATCGCCGAAGCGCTCTGGGAAGTCTCGCAGAGTAACCCACCTAAAAAAAGAAGGGCTAATCTCTAACCGTAAAATCCGGTATATTAGAATATGAACAGACATTTGGCTTTATCTCTCGTGGCCGTATTTTTGCTTTCCTGTGCCCATGGCAAAAGCGACACCTTTCCGGCCCTGGATAACCCGGTTGACAACGCGCAGGTATACGTCATTCGGGATAACAACCTTATGGGGTGGGGATTTTCATTGAAAGTCGCGCTGAACGACTCGATTATCGCCCGCCTGCGTTCTGGGGAATACATCAGTTTCTTCGTCAAGCCCGGGTTCCACTCCCTGGGCGTCTCCGAACCCACCGTTACGGTGCCCTTCGAGAAGGGCAACACCTACTATTTTCTGATCAGTGCCGACTATACCAAGTTTGGTTTTGAGCTCCATCGCATCAGCGACCAGCAGGCCCAAAAGTGGCTGAGCAAGACGAAACCGTTAAAATAGGAGCGCTATGCTTGATGAGCGCTTCGCTTGAGGAGTGCTACGCGTGAGGAGTGCTGCGCGTGAGGAGCGCTTCGCTTGACGAGCGCTTCGCTTTAGGCAAAAATAGACTGCTAAAGGATTTAATCCTGGGTATCAACAAGGCTTGCGAGCGACGCCCTTTTCCCTGCAAGCCCTGCAAGGGCGCGCCTATTGGTCCGACGGACTTCCCTTCAAGCGAAGCGATCATCAAGTGAAACGCTCCTCAAGCGCAGCGCTCCTCAAGCGAAGCGCTCATCTTTACCCCACCAGCACCAAATAAACATCCGATACATTCGTGCGGGTCGGCCCGGTGATTATCAGATCATCCAGGTGCTCGAAGAAGTGATAGGAATCATTGCGCTGCAAAAAATCCAGCGGATCGAGATTTTGCTTCCCGGCCCTGGCAATGGTTCGGCCATCGGCGATAGCACCGGCGGCATCGGTCGGACCATCGGTTCCATCAGTTCCCCCGCTCAACACGACAATATTGGGCATGCCGTCGATGATCAGGGCGGATGCCAGGGCAAACTCCTGGTTGCGGCCGCCCTTGCCGTCACCCCGGATCGTCACCGTGGTTTCTCCGCCGCACAAGATACAGGCGGGCGCCGCCACCGGGTTGGCTGAGTTGCGAACTTCTTTGGCAAATGCGGCAAACATTTTGACGACTTCCCGGGCCTCGCCTTCCACTGTTGAAGACAGGATCAAGGACTGATAGCCGTGGCGCTGGGCCTCCTGACTGGCCGCAACCAGAGCCTGGATGTTGGTTCCCACCAGCTCGGAATAGCATTTTCGAAATACCTCATCGCCGGCCTTAGGGGTATCTTGGATTTCTCCTGCCAGGCCCTGCTCAGTCCTTTTTTGGACTGATTGCGGCAGCTGTTGCCAAATGTTGTAGCGGCTGAAAACTTCGCGTGTGTCAGCAAAGGTACTGGTATCCGGCACGGCGGGTCCGGATGCGATCACATTCAAATCATCTCCGACCACATCCGAAAGAATCAGGCTCACCACGGTTGCCGGATACGCGTGGCGGGCCAGCCCGCCCCCTTTGGCCCGGGAGAGGTGCTTTCTGACGGTATTGATTTCATGGATGTCGGCCCCACAGGCCAGCAGCAGGCGTGTCACTTCCTGTTTATCGGCCAGCGTAACGCCTTCAGCCGGTGCCACCAGCAATGCGGAACCTCCGCCGGATATCACACTTAAGACAAGATCACGGGCGCCGGCCTCATTGACCAGCGCCAGTATATCTTCGGCTCCGCGAATTCCACGCTCATCGGGAACCGGGTGGCTGGCCTCGTGAATCCGGACGTGCTTTAAGGGAAGGCCGTGTCCTTCTTTGACGACGATCACACCATCGGCAATGCGATCTTCCAGCAGTTCCTCCAGCGCTTTGGTCATGGGGGCACCGGCTTTGCCGGCCCCAACCACCAGAATGCGATCGAAATCCTGAAAATCGAATCGGTGATCACCAATATGAATACCTTCACCGGCAAGTTTTACGCATCGGTGGATAGCTTCCACCGGATCGGCGGCTTTAAGGGCCGCCTGAAAAATCTGCAGCGCGTGCTGCCGCATCGTTGCAACTTGATCAGTCGATATTGTCATGTGACTCTAAATTTCAGGAAGCCGAATACGGTTTGCTATAAGACTTCGGCAGTTACCCGCTCCTGCAGGTGATTCGCGGGGAGTACTATCAATGCTGCAACAAGAAAGCTATCATTTGGGCTAGGGAGCGACTTCTATGAAAATCCAATCGCGGCCAAAAGCTGCTCCCACTATCTAAATATCGCTATCGGTCAAACAACCGCCACAACGAGTTGTCTGCACTCTGTCTTCGGACTTCAGTTGGATACAAAATGCCGGATACCAGGTTCTAAATCCGGAAATTTCTCAGTGGTTAAGGGGTCCTAATAACTCATAACAAATAACCAATAACTGCCTTTTGCCTTCTGACCTCTGCGCGCCGCGGCGTCTTGTGGGGTCGTAGCCCGAAGGGCGAAGCCCCAAGCTCGAAGAGCGAAGACGGGCCCTCTGTCATCTGTCTTCTGCGCGCCGCGGCGTAGCTCGAAGAGCGAAGACGGGTCCTCTGCTGGCTACTCGGCAATCAGTTTGTTGCGATTCTGGACATAGGCATTGCGGATCATGACATAAGGATCCAAAGCCGCCTCTTTCAGGGCCTCGTATTCGCCAATCCGCACTGAGGTTTCATTGACGGCCTCACCGGCGCGAATGGCTACCGAAACCCAAATATCGTCAAACAGCCACCAGATCGGATCCAGAAAAATATCTCCCAACCGCCCCAGTCCATCCCGCAGGCTGGAGGGTCCTAAAAACGGCAACATAACATAGGCGCCATTGCCGAATCCCCAGACCGCAAAGGTCTGGCCCAGGTCTTCCCGGCTGGGCTGCAAATGCGGATAATTGGCCGCCGGGTTTAAAAGCCCTAAGCAACCGACGGTCGTGTTGATGAAAAATTGACCGAATTCATAACCGGACTTACGGAATTTTCCCTGCAGCAGGCAGTTAATGAAGCGCACCGGGAACCGGATATTGTAAAAAGCGTTGACGATGCCCTGTCGCAGTTCCTCGGGGATGATAAAGCCGTAGCCCCTGGCCACCGGCTTGAGCAGCCAGAAGTACAATTTGTCGTTGAATACGTATAGCCCCTGGTTCATCTCGATCCAGGGGTCCGGGATCAGTTCGACGTCTTCTTCCTCGGCATATTCATCGTCATCGTCATATTCATCGTCGTATTCGTCGTCGTATTCATCGTCTAGATCTTCTTCTGCTTGTTCCAGTATTTCACCTTTAGGTGTATCTTGAGTTGCCTGGGCCAGATAAAGGGTCGCTTCGTCATTAAAGGCACCCGCGGGATTTGTACTGAAACACAATAAGAAGATGAGCACTGCGGCAATTGACCATGTCTTTTTCACGGGATGGGCACTCCTTTCGAGCTGAAGTACAAAAATCAGTTTAACCTTTTTCGACTTTGTCACGCAAGATTTTCAAAAGCTTATCGGGCGAATCTTTGGCAAGAATTTTCCGGAATTGCGTGCGGTAATTTTTCACCATGCTGACCCCTTCAATGATGACATCGTACACCTTCCAGCTGCCGCTCTTATTGGTGAGCCGGTAAAATAATGGAATTTTTTTGCCGTCCGAGGTCTGCAGATAGCTTTGGACCTCGGCCCGGCCCTTTTTCAGCATGGTCTCCTTGTCAAAGAGTATTTTCTGATCCGAGTAGGCCAGCAGGCGGTCCGCATAGACCCCCTGGAGCAATTCCCGGAACAACTGGACAAACTCCTTTCGTTGCTCGGGCTTCATCTTTCTCCATTCCCGGCCTAGGGTTCTCCTTGAAAGTTCATTGAAATCGAATATGTCATCGATGATATTCCCAATTGTGTCGATCTGCTCACCCTTGGCCTTGGCTTTAAACGCCGGATCACCGAGAGTGGCGATCACTTTATTGACGCCGGCCTCGACGGTTTCCTTGGGTGTGGCCGCCCAGCTTTGCAGCGGTATCATCAACAACACCGCCATAACCGATATTACAACTGTATAGCGCTTACTCATATTAATCTCCCTTCGGGATATCTTTAATCGCAGAGATCGTTATGGTCGTTTTTCCTTGCGCTTTGCCCTCCCTCCGGGGCGTAGGCCTAAGCCCTCCAAGCCGGAGGCTGCTCTCTACGCTCAGAACTTCCAAATCCGCAATCTAAAGATTCCTTAAATCCGCAATCTAAAATCCAAATTCACCCATCATTCCTCGTCATCCCCACTGCCAACGTCACCAAAAGCGTATTTGCTGACCAGATCCATAATATCGGTGGGCGAGTTGGTATCGGTTATGGTATCGCCGTTGGCCAGCAGGTCTCCGCCGCCGCCGGGATCGATGGCCACGTATTTATCACCGATCAGCCCTTCGGTCTTAACCGATGCAATCGCATCATCGAAGATCTCGATTCCCTTATTAATTTTAAATTCCACAACCACGACCTGGTCTTCCTGGTCCATGGTAAATTTATGCACCCGACCGATTTCCAAACCCAGCATGTTCACGGGATTGCCTTCCCTCAGACCCGTCACCGTGCTGAATTTGGCGATTAGGGAATAGGTGTTGTCACCGAAAAACCCTACATTGCCGAGCTTGACGGTCATGTAACCAATACATATCAGGCCGATTACCACAAAAATGCCCACCACGGTTTCCTTGGAATATTTATTCATAATCCTTTTTCCTCCACGTTAACACGTAAATCGAGAGATTTCTTTCTGGTTAAATCTTGCAAATTCCATGACCGACTCGATCTCAATCTGGGGCTTGCCTTGGGCCAAACCGGCCAGCACGGTAAATTCGATACAAGTTTCATCCGATGCTTCCTCACCACGTTGCATTTCAATTCCCTGAATCCCGTGATCCTGAAAGTCCCGGGTAAAATCATCCATAATCCGATGGGCTTCATCAAGATCCGAATAAGGCAACACAGTTGCATATTCGTTGATGGTCTGGCGGGAAGAGAATCCGCCCACGGCACCAAAATGCTTGTTGATATAGGACCCCAGTGAGCGAATGATCTGCTGGGTGGCATCATGGCCCAGGTGTTCACTGATGGCATCGATATTATCCAGCGTAAAGACCGCCGCGGCATAAGTGGCGTCCGGCTGCCGCTGACTCAAATCGGTTTGATACCGCACTTTGAAGTGCCGTTTGGAATATAACCCAGTCAGTTCTTCCCCCAGGCTTTCGAGGCTTGAAATGAGTTCCTGCCGGAACGGGTGATCCAGGGCCTCAAAATCCTCCGGATCCCTCTGAAATACAATCTTGCGATCATAGAGAGCCAGAATGCGGTTGGAGATAAAATAGACGTCCGGAATTTCATGGCTGATCATCAGCGCCGTAAATCCGAAGCGTTTCTGATATTCGGCCACCATGCTCAGGATGGCGTTTTTGCGGATCGGATCCTGGCCGGTGGTGGGCTCATCAAACAACACGATGCTCGGATCGGACACCAGGGCCCGCGCCAGGGCGGTACGCTTTTGCATGCCGCCGGAAATCTCCGAGGGGTATTTATCGGACACTTCCGTCAACTCGGTTTGCTCGATACGGGCCCTGACTTTCTCATCGATTTTCTGTTTGCTCATATTCGTGCCGTATTTGAGCGGCATGACCACATTTTCATAAACCGTCATCGAATCAAACAGGGCATTGTTTTGGAACATGTAGGCGATCTGGCCGATGTAGTCATTCCATTGCTTTTTGGTCATTTTATCGATGGGCTGACCACGGTACAGAATCTCGCCTTCATCGGGTTTGAGCATTCCGATGATGTGCTTGAGGGTCACACTTTTGCCCGTGCCGGAAAGCCCGATGAGCGTAGTCACCTCGCCCTCATAAATTGAAAAATCGATGCGATTGAGTATATTGCGGGTACCGAAGGTTTTGCTGACACCTCTAAATTCGATCAGCGGCTGTCTTTTTTCATCCATGGCGTTTCCTATATAAAAGATGTTATTGGTTATATGTTATTTGTTATCCGTTGGAAATGGATTGATCTCCAATTTGCAATTCATTGATTACAAAATAATGATTGCGGTAAATAAACGATTGTATGCGCCAAAAGGCCTTTGCGACCCAGGCAATCCGTGTATTTTAATAACCCATAACCAATAACTATTTCCTTCCCGGCGAGCGGTTTTCCTCGATGGGGATTTTAGACGATAAACGATGTTACGACGTAATCGGAAATCAAGATCATCACGCACGAGATCACCACCGCCGAAGTGGTGGACAGGCTGACACTTTTGGCTCCGTAGGCGTCGGTGCGCATGTGCGTGAAATATCCCTGAAACGTGCAGATGGTGACCACCAGCAGGCCAAAAACAAGGGACTTGATAAAGCCCCCTGAAAGGTCATCCCACTGGGTACTTGACACCACCCGATAAAAATAGGTGCCGGAATTAACCCCCAGCAGCAGACAACCGCTGACCCAAGCGCCGAGGATCCCGATCAGGTCGAAAAAGGCGGTTAAAATCGGAAAACTGATGATCGCGGCCGCGATACGGGGACTGATCAGATAACCCAGCGGATCGATGCGCATGGTGGATAGGGCGTCGATCTGCTCGGAGATGCGCTGAATGCCGATTTCGGCGGTCATCGCCGACCCGGCCCGGGCGGTGATCATGATGGCGGACAGCACCGGGCCCATTTCACGGATCAGCGTTAGGGCGATGGCCGTTCCCAATACCCCGACCGAACCGAATTTGACCAGCACGAAATACAGCTGCAGACCCAGCACCATACCGGTAAAAAAGCCGACCAGCATTACGATCTGGGCGGATTTGGCACCGATAAAGTAGATTTGATTGATGATATCCGGGATCGCTTTGAGCCGAAATATCATAAAAAAAGATCGGAAGAAAAATATGGCCATAGCCCCCAGATCGTTGTTGAGCCTGAGTGCTTTGCCACCGAAGAAGTCGAAAAAGGATTTCAGCGGCCTTTTTTTGGGAGTCAGCGCGGCCGTCTCAGTAGTGCTTTCAACCGTTGAATTGTCTGCCATTTTGTCGTTCCCCTCCCGCGGATAACGGATGGGCCGGCATGGTCATCAACCGGATTCACTCCAGTCGCGGGGCTATTTCAGTGAGAGGTTATAAAGTTTGAAAAATGAATTTACATATCAATGCAATAAAAAGCAAGGGGCGAATGAAATTTAAATTCGATTTCCGCCGAACAAAGAAGACTTCAACCGCATGCCCCGGCTGATATCGCATTCAGCCTGCTATGTAATTCGGGAGCTATAGTGCTTGCAAGTTACTGGAATTGATCTTATATAGAAAATACATATCACATTAATAATGAATCTCAAAAGAAATTTAATGCCATGTCCAAGAATCTTTATATTGCTGCCATGGAACCGCGCGCCGGCAAATCCTTGGTGGCCCTCGGGGTTATGGAATTGCTTTCCCGGCGCTTGAACAAGATCGGTTTTTTCCGACCGATCATCCAGGATGGGACGCCGGACAACAGCATTCAGTTAATCCGGGACCGGTACGATTTGGATATACCCGGCGAAGCAATGTACGGCTGCCGGCACGGGGAGGCCCAGCACATGGTCGCCGCCGGTCAGTATAATACGCTTCTAAAAAATATATTCGGCAAGTACAAGGCCCTAGAAAGTCGCTGTAACTTTGTCTTGTGCGAAGGAACGGACTACACCGGTGCCGCCTCGGCCTTTGAATTCGATTTTAATGCCGACGTCGCCAACAATCTGGCCTGCCCCATATTGGGGGTGGTCAGCGGCCGGGATAAATCTTCGCAGCAAATCAGTGAAGAAATTTCATTTGCCAGGGAGTCATTTGAAAGCCACGGATGCACGATTCTCTCGATGATTGCCAATCGTGTATCACCGGGCAGCATGCCGGCGCTGGTTGAGCAATTTAACGACAATACCGTCCATCTTCTTCCGGAAGAGCCGCTGTTGGGCAACCCGACGGTCGGGGATGTCGCTTCGGACTTAGGCTGCGAAATACTCCAGGGCGATCCGGATCGATTGAATCGGGAGGTCTTCGATATTAAAATCGCAGCCATGAATTTGCCGCATTTCCTGGATCATATCGGGGACGGCACCCTGGTTATCACCCCCGGTGACCGTTCCGATGTTATTTTGGGCAGCCTGGCGGCGGCTGTCTCAGACGCCTATCCCAATATTTCCGGACTATTGTTAACCGGCGGCATGACCGTCGAGCCCCAGGTCCGGCGTCTGATTGAAGGGTCTGAAAAAATCGCGCCCATACCCATTATCTGTGCGCAAGCCGATACTTATGCCACCGCGCTCCAGGCTGCTGCGGTGCGGGCCGCTCTCGCCGCCAGCAACGAACGCAAAATTGCGACGGCTCTGGGGTTTTTCGAGACCCATCTCAATATTCCGGAGCTCGAAGACCGAATCGCATTGGTCCGATCCACACGTGTCACCCCGATCATGTTCGAATATGAGCTTATCGAGCGGGCCAAATCCAACCGCCGCCACATTGTATTGCCGGAAGGACAGGAAGAACGCATTCTGCGAGCCGGCGAGATCCTTTTGCGGCGCCAAGTGGTGGATATTACCCTGCTGGGAAATCCGGCCGAAATTCAACAAAAAATCAGCAGCCTCGGCCTCAACCTGGAAGGTGTCAACATTATCGATCCCTTAACGTCGGATTTGGTGGATGGCTACGCGGATTCCTATTACCAAATGCGCCAGTACAAGGGCATTTCCAGGGAAATGGCCGGGGATACCATGACGGATGCCAGCTACTTTGGGACGATGATGGTTCACCGGAGAGCAGCCGACGGCATGGTTTCCGGTACCATTCACACCACCGGCGACACCATCCGCCCGGCCCTTCAAATCATCCGCACCCGTCCCGGATGCTCAATTGTTTCCAGCGTTTTTCTCATGTGCCTGGCAGACCGGGTCCTGGTCTACGGCGACTGCGCGGTCAATCCGGACCCGACGGCCGAGCAACTGGCCGACATCGCCGTCAGCTCGGCCGCAACCGCTCAAATATACGGTATCGAACCGCGCGTCGCCATGTGCTCCTATTCCACCGGGGAGTCCGGCAAGGGAACGGATGTCGACAAGGTACGCGAGACCACCCGGCTTGCTAGGGACCGCCGGCCGGAGTTGAAGATCGAAGGGCCCATCCAATATGATGCCGCCGTGGACGCGGGCGTCGCTCGGACCAAAATGCCCGACAGCGAGGTGGCCGGTCGTGCGACGGTCTTTATTTTCCCGGATTTGAATACCGGCAATAACCTTTACAAGGCGGTCCAGCGATCGGCCAATGCCGTCGCCATCGGCCCGATCCTGCAGGGATTGAACCGGCCGGTCAACGACCTCAGCCGCGGCGCGACCATTTCCGATATCATCAACACCGTCGCAATCACGGCCATTCAGGCGCAGGCAACCGATGGTTGATTGCGGAATGCGGATTGCGGAATGCGGATTGATAGGACAAGTTTTCGATTTGCTTTTTAAAATAAATGAAATCGTGGAAATGAAATGAATGAGAGAGGCGCGAAAAATGAATCCGGAGGAGATGAAAAAGAGAACTAAAGAGTATGCAAAAGAGATTATCAAGCTATGCCGAATATTGCCCAAGAATCAAGAAAGTAGATTAATCAGCAATCAGCTTTTCCGGGCGGGTACGTCTGTCGCTGCTAATTATCGAGCAGCATGCAGGGCCAGATCACGGGCCGATTTTATCTCAAAGATGGGAATCGTGGAAGAAGAAGCTGACGAAAGCTTATTTTGGTTGGAGCTGGTTAAGGAGTTGGAACTATGGAAAATATTTTTGTCTCCCAATTATTGAAAGAGGGAAATGAAATATTATCGATTGTAGTTTCATCCATCAATACCGCAAGAAAAAATAAGTGACTAAAATAACGACCGGCTAATCCTCCGCGGTATGAGATTAACCGGCAATCTAAGCAATAATCAAATCTTACCGCCGAAATAGAAGATTTGGTAATTTAATGATAAAGCGCAAATTTAGCCGGATTTAAAATCAGAGAAAATCCGTTTAATCAATCCGCATTCCGCATTCCGCAATCCGCAATCCGCAATTTTACAAGGGCTATTTTTAACTAAGATTATATCAATATTTTAGAATAAATGGGGTAACTATAATGAAGGTGCTAGTGATCAACTCCGGCAGCTCCTCCATCAAATATCAGCTCTTTGACATGTCAAGCAAATCGGTTCTGGCGGCCGGTTTGCTGGAGCAGATCGGCGAGACCGCAAGTCGCTTGGTGCATAAAACACACGATGCGCGTGGCAAGATGGCAGAAATTGTCAGGACCCGGGCCGTAGAAAATCACCGGGCCGGTTTTGAGCTTATCGGGGCGGCCATGACCGAATCCGGTGCCATGCGTGACAGCGGTGATTTATTCGGCATTGGCCATCGTGTGGTACACGGGGGAGAAAAGTTTCGCGAACCGGCCCTGATCAACCGGGAAGTCATCGAAACGATCCGCCGGCTGATTATGCTGGCGCCGCTGCATAATCCAGCCAACCTGGAGGGCATCGAAGTCGCATTGGCAGCCGCGCCCCAGGTGCCCCAGGTGGCGGTGTTCGATACGGCCTTTCATCAAACGCTTCCCCCGCGGGCGTTTCATTATGCGCTGCCGCAAAAATTATACGAAGATCATCAGGTACGCCGCTATGGATTCCACGGCACGTCCCACGCCTATATTGCCAAGCAGGCGGCCTGGCATTTAAAGCGGCCCCGGGAAGACCTGAATATGATTACCCTGCATCTGGGAAACGGCGCCAGTGCGGCTGCAATAGAAAAAGGCCAAAGCATTGACACGTCCATGGGGATGACGCCCCTGGAAGGCCTGATCATGGGGACCCGCTCCGGCGATGTTGATCCGGCCATCATCTTCTACCTCGCCGATCAAGCCGACTGCGCTGCAGAGGAAATCGAGTCTTTGCTGAACAAGCAAAGTGGTCTCAAGGGAATTTGCGGCGCCAACGACATGCGCGAAATCAACCGGCTGGCAAGTAAAGGGGATAAATTGGCCCGACTGGCCATTGACATGTACGGCTATCGCATCAAAAAGTACATCGGCGCTTATTATGCCGCATTGGGCCGGGTGGATGCGCTGGTATTCACCGGGGGCATCGGCGAAAACGCGGCCGGCATCCGCGCTTTATGCTGCGAAGGACTAGAGCGGCTGGGCATCGAAATTGATGAAAATAAAAACAGTCGCCCAGCCAATGGGATTCTCGAAATTCAAAGTGCAAATGCACCGTTAAAAATTCTTGTCATTCCCACCAATGAAGAGCTGGAAATCGCCGAGCAAACGGTGCGCCGAATTCAAGCCGGAAAATAGCCCTAATTGAGCAAAAGGGGCTCAATTAGGGTTATTTATTAAACGATATCAGAAATGGCTGTGGATCTAATTTTATATTACTAAAATCAGTGACCTTTTAAAATCGATCAGAATCCCTTTAAACCAATAACTAATAACGAATAACTAATAACTTTCAGTTGATGAATAAACGATGGTATTATTTTTGATTGCGGATTGCGGATTGCGGATTTAAGGTATCCTATCTATTTTTATAAATGGAAAGAGCGCAGCGATGTCGTCAATCCGAAATCCGAAATCGTAAATCCACAATCGGAAGATTCCGCCAATCCGAAATCCAAAATCTAAAATCTAAAATCCAAAATATGCATATATGCATAATCAATGAATGAAGGATTTCCTCATCAGCTCCTACACAATGCCGGAGAATCGCGGATTGCAAAGATTTCATTGACACCCGACACATGCTGTCTTACCTCAGTTTATTGAAGAAGGTATAGGAGGCAGTCATGAAAGTCGGTATCGTCGGATGCGGTTTGGTCGGCAGTTCGGGGGCCTTTGCCATTGCCCTGGAAGGGGCTGCCAATGACCTCATACTGATTGACCTCAACCGGGAACTGGCGCAGGCACATGCCGAAGATATTCTGCATGCTGTCCCCTTTGGAAAACCGATACGAGTGGCAGCCGGTGATTATAGGGATTTGAGGGGCGCCGGAATCGTCATCTTGTCCTGCGGTGTAGCTCAGCGCGAAGGCGAAACCCGTTTGCAGCTTTTAGAACGCAATGTGCAGGTATTTCAGAGCGTAATCCCGCGGGTTCTGGAACACGCACCGGGAACCATCCTGTTGATCGTCTCAAATCCGGTGGATATAATCACGAAGGTCGTAACCGACATTGCGAAACTACCCCCGGCAAAAGTGATCGGATCCGGAACCATATTGGACACCGCTCGCTTCCGCACCCTGATCGGCGAGCATCTGGGAATAACGCCGCAATCAGTCCATGCGTACGTATTAGGCGAACACGGGGACTCGGAAGTTCTGGCCTGGTCGAACGCCAAAATCGGTGGGGTGGCCCTGCTCGATTTTGCGCGGCAAACGGGCCGCCCGATCACGGATTCGATCCAATCCGCTATCGATGACGGGGTGCGCTATGCAGCCTATCGGATTATCGCGGGCAAAGGCGCCACCTATTACGGAATCGGCGCGGGCATTGCCAGAATCGTCAATGCGATCATCGACGATGAAGGTGCGGTATTGACCCTTTCAAATTCAGACCCGGGTATCCAAGAATTGCGGGGGGGGTGAGCCTGTCACTGCCGCGGGTGCTGGGAGCCGACGGCATCAAGGCCACCATTGCGCCGGAGCTCTCAGAAGCAGAGCGGCTTCTGCTGATCGAAAGCGGGAACATTCTCAGAGAGGCAACCAGCGGGCTTCAATTTTAGAGTGCTTGCTTTTTATTCGTCATTGAAGTAATGATGTAGATAATTCCAGTACTCCACCACTCCGATATTCCAATACTCCATTAACAGTCTAAGGAGCACACAATGGCCGACACAATTAACTATAAAAATCTCGGGTTGGTAAACACCAAGGAGATGTTTCGCAACGCGATGCAGGGCGGTTATGCCATTCCAGCCTACAACTTCAATAATATGGAACAGCTTCAGGGCATTGTTCTCGGCTGCGTCGCATCCGGATCACCGGTTATTCTGCAGGTGTCCGGCAGCGCCCGCAAGTATGCCAACCCAACGATGCTGCCCTATCTGGCTGAGGGTGCCGTTCAGATGGCCAGAGCGGAGGGTTCCGATATACCGATTGCTCTTCACCTGGATCACGGAAACAGTTTCGAGCTTGCCAAATCCTGCATCGACAACGGGTTCTCCTCGGTAATGCTCGATGGCTCGCACCATCCATTTGAGGAAAACGCCCGCATTACTCGCCAGGTAGTCGACTACGCTCACTCAAAAGAGGTTACGGTGGAGGGGGAACTCGGTGTCCTGGCCGGGGTAGAAGACGAAGTCTCCCATGAAGTCTCCCACTATACCCGACCCGAAGAGGTCGAGGAGTTTGTCGCCAAAACCGGCGTCGACAGCCTGGCCATATCGATAGGAACTTCACACGGCGCATATAAGTTTAAAGTCAAACCCGGCGAGGAAGTGCCGCCCCTGCGATTTGACATTCTTGAAGAAATCGAAAAACGGGTCCCGGGATTTCCAATCGTACTGCACGGTGCCTCAGCCGTCATCCCGCAATATATTGAAATGATCAATCGCTATGGCGGCAAAATGGACGACGCAGTCGGTATACCCGAGGAGCAGCTGCGCCGGGCCGCGGCCTCGGCCGTCTGTAAAATCAACATCGACAGCGACGGCCGGCTGGCGATGACATCCGTCATCCGTAAAGTGTTTGCCGAAAATCCAGCTGAGTTTGATCCGCGAAAATACCTGGGACCGGCCCGGGAGGAATTAATAAAGATGGTCGCACAGAAAAACGAGCAGGTTCTGGGCAGCGCCGGCAAGGCCTAAAAAAATGGAGGGTTGGAGTATTGGAGTGATGGAGTGGTGGAGTATTGGAATGCGGAACCCCGATCAGAGTTATCTGTTATTTGTTATTGGTTAATGGTTTAAAAGGATGGGATCTTTCTTTATATGTCGCCGGTGGTCAAAATAATTGGTGGACTGCGAATTCCAATAACGATTAACTGATAACCAATAACGCCTGCCAATACTCCATTTCAAATAATCGTTATATTGAAGGCTAGGCAACTAACGCACATTGCGGGAAGGTATCTCAACTGTTCACCAACGGAGGAGCTGAAGATGCGGAATTTTATCTCAATGACGGACTATAGCCGGGTTGCCTTTGTCTCGACCCGAATTGCCGGCACGGACGGCGTATCTCTGGAAATTGAAAAATGGGCGGACGTTTTCGAAGCCGAGGGATTTTCCTGCTATTACTTTGCCGGGGAATTGGACCGGCCGGAAGATCAGTCCTTCCTGGTTCCGGAGGCCCACTTCACCCATCCCGACATCATTGATGTCTACCAGCAGTCGTTCGGCGGCACCCTGCGGGATCGTGCCATCTCCAAAAAGATCTACCACCTGGCCATCAAATTGAAAGATGCGCTCTATGACTTCGTGGAAAAACACGATATTCATATTCTTATACCCGAAAATGCGCTCACGATTCCGCTCAACATCCCCCTGGGAATCGCACTGACCGAATTTATCGCCGAAACCAATATTCAAACCATCGCCCACCATCATGATTTTTACTGGGAAAGAGACCGGTTTATGATCAATGCGGTGCAGGATTATTTGAGAATGGCTTTCCCGCCGGTGCTGCCCTCTATCCATCACGTGGTTATCAACTCCGTCGCCGACTCTCAGTTGAGTCTGCGTACCGGGGTATCGGCCCACGTTGCACCGAATGTCATGGATTTCGAGAATCCGCCGCCGCCGCCCGACGATTACACGGCGGATGTGCGTCAAGCACTGGGAATTGCAGATGACGAACTATTCATATTGCAGCCCACCCGGGTGGTTCAACGCAAGGGCATCGAGCATGCCATCGAGTTGGTCAACCGTCTCGGGCGCAAAGCCAAACTGGTCATCTCCCATGCCTCCGGGGATGAGGGTTATGATTACGAACAGCGGTTGAAAGAGTATTCGAAGTTGATGAAAGTGGACACGATATTTGTGTCGGAAATCATCAACGAGCACCGGGGCCTGACAGCCGACGGCCGCAAAATCTACACCCTGGAAGACATCTACCCTTACTGCGACCTGGTCACCTATCCGTCCACCTTTGAAGGGTTCGGCAATGCCTTTCTGGAAGCGGTTTATTTTCACAAACCGATCGTCGTCAATGCCTATTCCATCTACACCGCTGATATCAAACCCAAAGGGTTCTCGGTCATCGAGATTGACGGGTATGTTACCGGCGAAGCCGTGGAAAAGACGAAAAAGGTATTGGATGATCCTGAATTGTGCCGCAAGATGGTGGATCTTAACTATGATCTGGGGTTGAAACACTTTTCCTACGGCGTCCTGCACCGGGGACTGCGGGATTTTCTGAGCTCCCGGGGATGGATTAGACGGGCATAAGGAACAATGAATATTGTAAATTGAAGATTGACAGTCCCGTAAAAAGGCGAAAAACGACCTGTTTGCGAGAGTGTATAGTATTTGGTGTTCAGTGTTTAGTGGTTTAACATTTTGATATGACGTGCGAAGGGTTTTACCAAACACCAAACACGAAACACCAAACACATGATGAATTCGACAGTTTAAGAATTCATCAATATTCAATGGAGGGGTAAGACATGGGCAACATACAAAAAGTTAAACAACTGCTCACTGAAATTTACGGCGTCGAGACCGGTCCGGCGGCCTTTGAGCGGTTGCTGCCGATAATTGAAAAATTCGAGCGCCGGGAAAAGAAAAAGCAGGCGTTTTTCTCCCAGGAGGATATCGTTTTGATCACCTATGGCGACACGCTGCAGCAGCCCGGCCAGGCAGCAATTGCCACGCTGCATGAATTCGCCAACCGCTATCTGAAAGGGGCCGTTTCCACCGTCCATTTTCTACCTTTTTTCCCCTACTCGTCGGATGACGGGTTTTCAGTCATGGATTTTTTTCAAATCGATCCGGCGCTGGGTTCCTGGGAAGACGTGCAGGACATGGGCCTTGACTTTCAGCTGATGTTTGATTACGTGGTCAATCACTTTTCTTCCAAAAGCCAATGGTTCGACGACTATTTGTCAAATAAAAGCGGTTTCAGAGATTTCGCAATCGAGGTTGATCCGTCGGTCGATTTATCCATGGTAACCCGTCCCCGGTCTTTGCCGCTTTTATCGGAATACCGCAAAAAGGACGGGCAGCTGGTGAATCTCTGGACCACCTTCAGCGCTGATCAAATCGATCTCAATTTTGCCAGCCTGAATGTACTGGCCAAGATGACCGAAGTTCTGTTGTATTACGTCCAACAGGGCGCAACCATTCTCCGGCAGGATGCCATTGCCTATTTGTGGAAAGAAATCGGCACGAATTGCATCCATTTGCCCCAGACCCACGCCGTGGTAAAACTGTTTCGGGCGATCCTTGATGTCGTCGCACCCGATGTCATGATCATAACGGAAACAAATGTACCGCATCCGGAAAATATCAGCTATTTCGGCAACGGTCGCGACGAGGCCCAGATGGTGTACAATTTCACCCTGCCGCCACTGCTGTTCTACACCTTTGTCAAAGAAGACGCAAGCGTTCTGACGGACTGGGCCAAAGGGCTCCACCTGGATTCGGCCGACAATACGTTTTTTAATTTTACGGCATCCCATGACGGCATCGGTGTGCGCCCACTGGAAGGCATCCTGCCAATCCGGGAACTGGAGGCGCTGGTCGATGTGGTTAAAGCCAATGGGGGGCAGGTCTCCTATAAACGCAACCCGGACGGCTCGGACAGCCCTTATGAATTGAATATCACCTATGTCGACGCCATTTTGGCCGATCAAACATCCACCCGGGCGGACAGATTCCTGGCCTCGCAATCAATTCAATATGCCTTGCCGGGAGTGCCGGCCACTTACATCCACAGTTTGCTGGGTTCGCGCAACTGGACCGACGGCGTCAAGCAGACCGGCCGTGCCCGCACGGTCAACCGGGAAAAGCTAAAGGTCGCAGAAGTCATCCGGGAGCTTGAGGACCCGAATTCATTTCGCTCGCAAGTTTTTTATTCCTATATCGACCTGATCAAGACCCGGATAAAGCAGCCCGCTTTCCATCCGAATGCGGAGTTTGAAATTTTGGAATTGGGACCGCAATTCTTTGGTATTCGGCGTGCGTCCGAGGAACAGACAATCTATGCGGTCACCAACATTTCTTCAGACGAGGCGACGGCATCACTGCCTTCAACGGAAAGCGATGGGAGTATGTCCGATCTCATATCGGGTGAATTTCACGACGCGAATTCACTAAAACTGAAACCATACCAGTATGTCTGGCTAATTAATCCGCCCCCAAAATAGGATTTCATGGTAGTCGGCTAGTATTTGAATTGGACGTTGAAGATTCAGATAAACCATAGATTATGTCAATAAACATTATAGATTAAAGGAATATGTAAAATGGAGAGTAAAGCGCTTTTGGAGAGGGCTGCTGCTGGATTCAATAATCTCAGCATCTCCTCTCAGTCAGTCGTGGAATCGGCATTAGGGTTCATGGAGCAATGGCTAACTGATTCTATATATGCGGAATACGTGCCCCAGATCGAGCACCTGATCGAGTCGGAAAAATGGGAATTCCTGCTGGACTCATTTTATCAGGTCATCCCTTTCGGCACCGGCGGACGCCGGGGACAGGTCGGTATCGGTCCCAATCGCATTAACCCCTGGACCATTCAGTCATCAGCCCAGGGACACTCTCAATATCTTATTGCGCAGTTTGGTGACCAAGCCCGTCAGCGCGGGGTGGTGTTGACATTTGATGTCAGAAAATACACCCAACAGGGTATCTATGATGCGTCGCGCCCCAACCCTGTTATGAACCTCGACGGCCTGCAACTGGCCACAGCGGCTGCGGCAGTATACGCCGCCAACGGTATCAAAGTCTACATGTTCGAATCCGCTCGCAGCACACCGGAACTCTCCTATGCGATCCGCCACCTGGATGCCATTTCCGGCGATATGTTTAGTGCCAGCCATAACCTGCCCACCGACAACGGCAAAAAAGTATACGATCAGTACGGCGGCCAACTGATTCCGCCTGATGACCAGGCTCTGGTGGACGAAGTTACCGGGAATGTTGCGGAGATCAAAGTCCTGGATATCGACGAAGCCAAAAAAAAGGGATTGATTGCACTTGTCGGAGAAGCGTTGGATAACAGCTATCACGAAGCCGTCTGCGCCGTGTCCTTGTCTCGAGTCAGAGATATCAAAATCGTATTCTCTCCGCTGCACGGGACCGGATTGACCTCCGTGTATCCGATATTGCAGAAAATGGGTTTCGACGTCCGACTTGACCCGCATACCTCGAATTTAAGCGGCGCTTTTGAAAAAGTTACCTTTAACATACCGAATCCCGAAGTCATCGAATCCTTCGCCATCTCATTGCCTTTTGCAAAAGAGATTAATGCGGATATTTTAATCAGCACCGACCCGGATGCAGACAGAATCGGTGTTATGGCAAAGCACAACGGGAAATGGCAATTTTTGACCGGCAATGAAATCGGAATCATTTTGACCAACTATGCCATCTCCAAATATGCAGCCGATGGCCGCATCAATCAAAACAGTACCCTGATCAAAACCGAAGTCACCACTTCCCTGATGCAAAAGATAGCCCTGGAAAACGGCGTGCAATGTATCGGTGACCTTCTGGTCGGCTTTAAATACATCGGTGATGTGATGAATAAAATCGAAGCCGATGGAAAAATCGACGATTTTATTTTTGGTGCTGAAGAAAGCCATGGTTATCTCACCGGAAATTACGCCCGGGACAAAGATGCCGCCTGCGCCGCGGTCTGGATTTCAGAGCATGCCGCCGAGTTAAAAAAAGAAGGGAAGACTTTGCTGGATTCTCTCAATGAAATCTACGCAACTTATGGCTACTGCCACAATTATCTGACGGAAATTCGTTTATTGGGTGCCAGGGGGATGGAACAAATCGGCCTGATATTGGATCACTTAAGAACCGGGACAATCGACGCATTTGGCGAATTCACCGTCAAAGATCGCTTCGACCGCTGGCAGGGAGATCCGCAACCCCATCTATCCAAGACCGACACTTCTGCTCGCAATGTAATCGTGTATCAGATCAATAATCTGACCGATACTTCCAGCATCAGGGTCACGGTCAGACCGTCCGGGACCGAACCGAAAGTTAAAATGTATTTTGAAGTCGTCGGCAATCCATGTGACATTCAACATCTGCAAGATGAGCAGCAGAAGATAATCGAAATCCGCTTTGAACTGGAAAAAGCAGTGATGCGATATTGCTATAGGCTTTTAGACGTCGATTTCCCGGATCGCGGATTTTTGTTATTCTGGCAGTTGCCCCTGGCAGATAAAATGAAGTATTTCGAAATCGAGGAAGAAATCATAAAATTAAAAAATATCGCCGATCCCGACGATAGGAAAAAGAAACTGGATGAATTGCTTCTTTTTCTAGGGGCCAACCCGGTTGAAAAAATCGGCAAGGCCTTTCGGGAGAAGTATGGGGCGGGGGTTCTCGAATACCTCGAGTTAAAGTAAAACAGAAGTTGGAAGTCGGAATGCGGAATTGGGAAAGAATTGGCAAGGGGCAAAGAGCATAGCCCATAGGGCAGGGAGCGGGGCGCGAAGTGCGGGTTGCCAGATGCCATACTCGGTCACCAGATGCCGGGTACCAGATCCCGGTTATGGTTGCCGAATACTGATCACTGATCACTGATTACTGTCATCTGACATCTGTCGTCTGTCATCTGACTTCTGATCTCTGACATCTGTCTTTTGATTTCCGACTTCCGCATTCCGACTTCCGACTTCGAATATCTGACTTCTGACAAGGAGGAGCAATCCATGGCTTTTCCAGCCAACAAAACCAAACTTGTCTGCACCATTGGGCCGGCCTCCGATTCGCCTGAAGTTCTGGAACGGATAATTCGGGCCGGCATGAATGTCGCGCGCCTGAATTTTTCCCATGGAGATTTTGCCAGCCACGAAGAAACCATCCATAAAATAAGGGCAGCCTCCGATGCCGCCGGTAAACGGGTGGCCATTATGGGAGATTTACCGGGCCCTAAAATGAGAGTTGGTGAATTCGCAGAGGAGCCGATAAAACTGAAGCCTGAGGATAAATTCATCCTGACCTCTGAAGATATCGTCGGCGACAACACCCGGGTGTCGGTGAGCTTTTCCAAATTGCCGCAAGTCGTCAAAACAGGCGACCGGCTTTTTTTGAATGACGGCTACATTCAGATTGAAGTTGAAAAAATCAAAGGCAACGATGTCCAATGCAGGGTGCTGGTGGGAGGCAAACTTCGCTCCCGCAAGGGCCTTAATTTGCCCGGTATCGATCTGGGGATCAGTGCGTTCACGGACCGGGATCATGAATGGTTAAAATTTGCCATGGAAAATGGGGTGGACGCGCTCAGCCAGTCGTTTGTTGAAACCGTCGCAGACATTGCGGCCGTGCGCCAGGCCGCAAACGCCATGGGGCACGATCCCTTCATCATTGCTAAAATTGAACGGGCCGGGGCGCGTGACCACATCAAGGGAATTTTGCGGGCGGCCGACGGCATCATGATCGCCCGCGGGGATCTGGGGGTCGAGATTCCCATTGAGCAGATTGCGGTGGCACAAAAAAATATCATGCGGATGGCCAACCTGATGGGCAAGCCCGTCATCACCGCCACCCAAATGCTGGAATCCATGACCACCAACCGGCGGCCCACCCGGGCCGAGGCCACCGATGTGGCCAATGCCATCCTGGACGGCACCGACTGTGTCATGCTGTCGGGCGAATCCGCCATGGGCCAATATCCGCTATCAGCCGTGAGAATGCTGTCCCGCATCGCGGCCGCCATCGAGCCGTCCCGAACCTCGATGCCGATTCGAGAGGCCCTGCAAACCAGCAGTGATGACGATAAAATCGAATTGAAAGATTTGATTGCGATGAGCGTTGAAACAACGCTCAGGCGTATCACCCCCCCCCACCGTGATCGTCCCCACCAGAAGCGGAGCAACCGCCAGGAGCATCACCCGCTTCAGGCTGCCGGTCTGGATTACGGCGGTCAGCTCCCAGAATAAAACTTGTCAGGATCTTTCATTTTCTTACGGCGTGTTGCCGGTATGTGAAACCGATCATCCGGAAGATTGGAAATCCTGGGCTAGAAAATGGCTTCAAGATCACGGTGTATCCGGGGACCTGGTCGTCATGACGGAGGGACCCTCGTCCAAGCATCCGGAGCGCAATATTCGCATGGAGATCATCGATTTACTCCGCCCTGATACAAAATAGATTCCGCGATGCCTTATTTAAGTATGTGATTCTCTCTATGCTTTTCGGCCGAAATTTCGGCGGATTAAATCTCGCATGCTGCGCATGGGTTTTAGGCTTTTTTATTTTTATCTGTTTGAGCCACCTAGTTAAACGAAAGCGACTGCAAATAACTTGTTGGCTTTCGCCCCTAATATGACAAAATTCTAAATGTCTAATTTTCGTAGGTTGGGTTGAGGTACGAAACCCAACAATGCCGGGGGCTCAACCCAACCTACCAAAAAACGGACCTTCCGTTCAGGCACGAATTAAGGATCAGAAACACTTAGGGCGGAATTATAAATGATAGGATTCCTTAAATCTTCAATCTTCATTCTTCAATCTTCAATCATTTCCGGTTCTCGCCTCAGGTTCAACCAATCCGTGTGAAAAGTACCATCCCGATCAATTCGTTCATAAGTGTGGGCCCCGAAGTAATCGCGCTGGGCCTGTAGCAGGTTTTGGGGCAGGTGCTCGCTGCGGTAGCCGTCGTAATAATTCAAGGCCGCACCCATCGCCGGCAGCGGCAGGCCAATTTGAGCGGCTGTGCTGACAACCTGCCGCCAGCCGGTCTGGTTCGAATCGACGGCCTCCTTGAAGTAGGGATCCAGCAACAAATTCTCAAGGTCGGCATCGCGATCATATGCTTCTTTGATCCGCTCCAGAAAGGCGGCCCGGATGATGCACCCGCCGCGCCACAGCATCGCAATGCCGCCGAAGTTTAGATTCCAGTTCTTTTCGGCGGATGCCGCCTGCAGTTGAAAGAATCCCTGGGCATAGCTGCAGATCTTGGAGGCATACAGGGCTTGGCGCACCTGTTCGATAAATAGTTCGGGTTCCACCGCAGCGCGCCAATGCTGCAGGTTGTTGCCCGGGCCGGATAGAATACGTCCGGCCCGAACGCGCTTATCTTTGTGAGCTGAAAGGATACGGGCAAAGACTGCCTCGGTGATCAAGGTCGTCGGCACGCCCAGGTCAAGCGCCAGCTGGCTGGTCCATTTGCCGGTCCCTTTCTGCCCGGCCTTGTCAAGGATGAGGTCCAACACGGCGCTGCCGGAATCAGCATCTTTGACTGAAAATATATCCCGCGTGATCTCAATCAGATAGCTGTCCAACTCGCCCATGTTCCATTGGGCAAAGATATCATACAGGCGCTCATTGTCCAGGTCCAGCCCGTCTTTCAATAAACTGTAGGCTTCACAGATCAGCTGCATGTCCCCATACTCGATACCATTGTGTACCATTTTGACGTAGTGCCCGGCCCCGCCGGGGCCCACCCAGTCACAGCAGGGAATATCCCGGTTGGGACCGACTTTGGCCGCAATAGCCTGGAAAATAGATTTCAAGTGTGCCCAGGCCGTATCATCCCCGCCGGGCATGATGCTGGGGCCGTGCCGCGCCCCTTCTTCGCCGCCCGAGACACCGGTTCCTATATACCGGATATCGCGCGCTGCAAGCTCCTCGATTCGGCGTTCGGTATCCGCAAAATAGGAATTACCGCCATCAATAATGATGTCGCCGTTTTCCAGCAGGGGGGCCAGCTGCCGGACGGTCTGGTCAACCGGCTCGCCGGCCTTGACCATGAGCATCAGCCGTCGCGGTCGCTTCAGGTTTTTGACCAATTCCTCGGGACTGCGGCAGCCGACAATGGATTTGCCGCGGGCCGACCCCGCCATAAATTCATCGACTTTTCGGGTGGTGCGGTTGTAGGCCGCCACTTGAAAATCATGATCGGCCATATTCAGGATCAGGTTCTGGCCCATGACGGCCAGACCGACGAGGCCAATGTCGCATTGTGGTTCCATGTGATTCCCTTTCTTAGATAGTAAATACAGCCACGAAGGCAACTGATAGAATGAACTTTGAACATCGAACGTCCAACATCGAACATCGAATAAGGATGACGCTGCGCGTGATCAATTTTAATTCAAACGACCACAGATATTAAGTGAGTTATTGCGGTTGCGATCTTGGTTTGTATAGCCAGTTTGGCATAGAAGATTTTTCCAGGACTTTTAAAATGGCATAAAACCTTATTCGCCGTTGGACGTTCGATGTTGAACGTTCGATGTTGAACGTTCGATGTTCATTTTTTCAGCTTTATCATGCAAAAACACAACTTAGCGCTCCTGGGGTTTATCCTTATCGCTGATTCACTGTCCTTCTTCGAGCCTTCGTGTCTTGGTGGCGAAATTATTTATTTGACAACGTCTGTCAAACATCCCGCCGCCGCTTCATCAACCAGCCACAGCAGTTTTCCGTCAACCGGCCGAATAAGTTGCGCCGGCAGCAGATCGGGGCGATATTCACCTTCGACAATCTCCTTTAAAACCTCGGCCTTCTCCCGGCCGCTGACCAGGAAGATGACTTGGGCCGCATGGCTCAATACCGGCGCGGTCATGGTAATGCGGTGGGTCTGAAGTTTTTCGACCCAATTGGCGACGACAAACCGCCTTTTCTCCTGCAAAGCTCTGGTTCCCGGAAAAAGCGACGCCGTGTGGCCATCGGGTCCGATCCCAAGCAGAATACAGTCAAAACGGGGCAGCTGACCGGCCTTCAGCTCGAAGAAGGATCGCAGTTCCAGCTCATATTTTTCGGCCGCAACGGCAGCATCCGGTTCTTCTGCCGGCACGCGATGGATGTGTTGTGTCGGAATCGGCGCTGTGGTGAACAGGGTTTCACGGGCCATGCGATAGTTGCTTTGCGGGTGCTCCGGCGGCACATGACGTTCATCGCCCCAAAAACAATGTATGTTGCGCCAGGACAGCCCGCCCGCCCCCGAATGATATAGACCTAAGCGCTGATGCAGCTTGCGGGGTGTGGACCCGCCGGACAAAACGAGGGTAAAAGATCGATTGGTAGGTTTCGCCGCCATCGCTTGGCGGACAATGATTCCGGCGGCGATTCGGCTGATTTCGTCAATATCGTTTACTACTTGTATTTCAGCGAGTACGGGCTTGTTTGTCATTTTGGATGCGATGGCATTATTTGACTTGAAGATATCAGTGACTAAGTTTAGCCAGTTTCGTCTGTATTATAGCCTAACCTAAGTATAAAAACTAAAAAGTAAAATCTTGCAGTCTGAAAGGCGGAATCTTCCCGGCGGTTGCCGGAATTCTGCAAGATTGCAGTCCTAATTTCAAGGAGGCTTGATTCATGCTGCCGAAGATCAATCCAACCCAGGCCCGCAGCTGGCAAAAGCTAATCGATCACTTTGCCGATATCAAAGACGTCCATATGAAAGATCTTTTCGCTGAAGATCCGGCTCGATTTGAAAACTATCACGCCTGCTTCAACGACATCCTGGTGGATTATTCCAAAAACAGGATCACGGACAAAACCTTGGAGCTACTGGTTGAGCTGGCCCGGGAAACCGGGGTGAAAGAGGCCACAGCCGGCATGTTTCGTGGAGACGTCCTCAACGAAACTGAAAACCGCCCGGTTTTGCACATCGCGCTGCGCAACAGGGGCAATTCGCCCATCGAGGTGGACGGCCGGGATGTGATGCCCCGGGTCAATGAAGTCCTTCGGAAAATGGAGGATTTTGCCGGCAAGATCAGCTCCGGCGCATGGCGGGGATATACCGGCAAGAAGATTACCGATATCGTCAATATCGGCATCGGGGGCTCGGACCTGGGCCCGGTGATGGTCACGGAAGCACTGGGGCCCTATGCGGATCCCGCTATCAAAGTTCACTTCGTATCCAATATCGACGGAACCCATATCGCAGAAACCCTAAAAAAAATAAATCCTGCGTCGACCCTTTTTATGATCGCTTCAAAGACCTTTACCACCCAGGAGACCATGACCAATGCCTACAGTGCCAGAGATTGGTTCTTGAATGAAGCGCGGGATCCGGTCCATATTGCCCGACATTTTGTGGCCCTGTCTACCAATGAGGCCAAAGTTCAGGAGTTCGGCATCGATATCCGCAATATGTTCGAATTCTGGGACTGGGTCGGCGGCCGATATTCACTGTGGTCGGCGATTGGCCTGTCAATTGCCTGTTATATTGGATTTGACAACTTTAGCGAATTGCTGCAAGGTGCCCATGAAATGGATCTGCATTTCAGGGACGCCCCTCTGGAAGATAATATTCCCGTGATTCTGGCTTTGATCGGGATCTGGTACAATAATTTTTTCGGAGCCGCAACCGAGGTAATATTGCCCTATGACCAGTATTTAAGCCGTTTTCCGGCCTACTTCCAGCAGGGCAACATGGAAAGCAACGGTAAATCCGCCGACCGGCAGGGCAACCCGGTCAGCTATCAGACCGGTCCCATCCTCTGGGGTGAGCCGGGTACCAATGGTCAGCATGCCTTCTATCAGCTGATCCATCAGGGAACGAAATTGATACCGGCGGATTTTCTGGCACCGGCGATCAGCCAAAACCCTCTGGGTGAGCATCACAACATCCTGCTGTCCAATTTTTTTGCCCAAACCGAGGCGCTTTTAAACGGCAAGACCCGCGCCGACGTCATTGCAGAATTGAAGTCCGCCGGCAAAACAGAAGCTGAAACTGAAAAGCTGGCGCCGCATAAAATATTCCAGGGCAACAGACCGACCAATTCAATCTTGGTGAAGCAGTTGAGCCCACGGGTTTTGGGCAGCCTGATTGCGATGTACGAGCATAAAATTTTCGTCCAGGGTGTTATATGGAACATTTTTTCCTTTGACCAGTGGGGTGTCGAACTCGGCAAGCAGCTGGCCAACAAGATCCTACCGGAATTGCAGGATGATCAAGCGGTTGCCTCTCACGACTCATCAACCAACGGCTTGATCAATGCCTTCAAAGAGATGAGAAAATAAGAGGTTTTGACCGTTCAAAGGTTTGGGGCTTCGCCCTTCGGGCTACGACCCCACAGGCAGGGTTCAAGGTTTGAGCCCCAACGGTACTTTTGGGTATGTGACTTCTAATCCACTGATGCAAAATCGGGTTGGGTCGAAAAACTTCTGGCATGCAGCAAGGCGCTTCATCTTTTAAGCTGCACCTTGCGACCTGGGCGAGCCCCGCGGAGAAATATTAGATTAAAACAGTAGGACCTTCGGCTTTACAATCCATATTTGATGAATACATTTGCATCATCAAATTCCAACCCGGATAAACCGGAAATAGCCACAAAACCACCAAGACACAAAGAAAAACATTCTCATAAAAAAACTTCGTGCCTTGGTGTCTTGGTGGCGACAATCTTTTATTTGATAGAACCTTCGCAAACATGATGTGATTTCAGTAAATAGTCACTAAACCGCAATAAAAAGGAGAGTAATAATGAAGTTCGCAAAAGTGATCCTGGTTTCGATATTGGCTTTGATCTTTTTTACAGGTTGCGCCCAGATACAGCAGGGCTCCGGCACCTCCGCGTCCCCGGTGCTCGATCGCATTCAGCAGCGCGGTGTGCTGATCGTGGGCACCATGGGCAACATGCCGCCTTTGAACATGACGGCCAAAAACGGTGAAATTTTCGGCCTTGAACCCGATCTCGCCAGACTGATGGCCAATGCAATGAACGTCAAGGTAAAATTCGTCACCAAACCGTTCAGTGAATTGCTGCCTGCCCTGCAGACCGGAGAGGTCGATATGGTTTTATCGGGCATGACCATCACGCCTGAACGCAACCGCAGGGTGGCGTTTGTCGGCCCCTATTTTATATCGGGCAAAGCATTTCTCACCAAAGTCAAGACTATCGCCTATGCTGATGAAGCCAAGGATGCGAACAATCCTGATACGAGAATCGTGACGCTGCGAGGTTCGACCAGCCAGGCTTTTGCCGAAGCCTTTCTTGACAAAACAACCCTGCTTACCACCCGAGATTATGACGAAGCCGTGGACATGGTGCTGCAGGACAAGGCGCATGCCATGATCGCCGATTATCCGATCTGCGTCGTATCCGTTTTCCGTTACCCGGACGCCGGCCTGATGTCGGTCGTTACCCAATTAACCTACGAGCCCATCGGCATCGCAATCCCGGCCAATGATCCGCTGCTGATGAACTGGACCCGCAATACCCTCAACAACATCGAAGGCAGCGGCATCCTGGATGAACTGAAGCTGAAGTGGTTTGCCGAAGGGAGATGGTTGAATAAACTAAAATAAAACCGCTTGTCGTATATGGGCCAGCGGCTCAGTATAGCGAAAATTTAAATGGTATAAGGTGTCAAGAATTCGGAAGTCGGAATGCGGAAGTCGGAAAAGATTAAAAACGTAATGCTGACTTAAAATATAGACCCAATATTTTACGACTTATTTACTTTCCCGATTTTTCATTCTAACTTCCGGATTGCCGTGCTATTATTAGTTCTCTGGCTACTGGATGCCAGATGCCTTATGCCGGTAACGGTCGCTCTATAGCCGACTACTGATCACTGGTTTCTGTCCTCCGACTTCCCAATTCCGACTTCCCACTCCCGAATTCCCACTTCCGCATTCCGACTTCCCACTTCCCGCTTCCAATCAGTCATTTTTCTTCCGATCTTTGTCCTCTTGAAACCGAACACCGAATAACGGCTTTTTCAATCCGCAATCTGCAATCCGAAATCCGCAATCGACGTCATTTTCCCACAAACTCACCGTCACGAAACGTCCCGGTCTGCTGGCGGCCGTCCGGATACAGCATGGTTCCCTGACCGCTTATGGCGCCATTATTGAATTCGCCGCTGTATCGGCGCCCGTCCGGATAAGACATGGTGCCCTGGCCGGTTCTTTGGCCTTGGAAGAATTCTCCGACATATTGGCGTCCGTCTGGAAAAAGCATGGTGCCCTGTCCATGGCGCCGGCCGCCCTTGAAATCTCCGGTGTATTTTCTGCCGTCCGGATAAGTCAATGTTCCCCGGCCGTTTCTTTCGCGGAACATCCATTGCCCTTCATAGACCGTGCCGTCCGGTTCGGTATATGTCCCGCTGACGATTTCGTTGTTCTCCCAAATCCCGACGATTTTGCGACCGCCCGGCATCAGCAAAATTCCATGGCCTTGTCGGACGCCGTCTTTGAAATCCCCGGTATACTTGTGTCCGGTATCAAATACCAGGGTGCCGTGCCCATTGCGACAGTCGCCGGCAGTGCATTTATCCGCCGCCGCTTTCAGCGGTAGAAGAAAACTGAGGATCAGGGTAGTAATTAGCATTTTTCGCATGATATTTTCACTCCATGGTATATGGTAAGTCAGTTGAAAATAAAACTGGGTTGGCGAAAGAAAAATTGCGCTAGCGATCGTTTTCTTGTGATCTGCGAGAAACATACATCCCTACCAGCCAGGCAACCACCACGACCAGATAGATCTGACCCGTCACCGCTTCGAGAATAACCAGCGAACTGGCCTTAAGGGTTAACGGCGCGACATCTCCGTAGCCCAACGTGGTAATGGTTACAAAACTGAAGTATAAATACTGAAAGGGGTGTTCGGTCTGGCCGTCGGGGATGGAAAAAGATCCGGGATTATAGAACTCCAGTATTAAATACGCATTGGCCCACATCATGGCCATCAATAAATAGACAACCACAGCGGCAAATATGACTTCTTTGGTAACTTTCTTGTCGGAGAATATAAAATTTGTCAGCAGGATGATGACAAACCCGATAAAAAGCGTCCCGGAAAAATGACCAAAGACCACCGGTTTGAATGATTGTAAGATGTAGGCGGACCAGACACCGAGAAACATGGGGATTGCCAGCGCCAGCGCGATATATACATGCCGCCTTTTCTGGCTGATCGCGTATATACCCAGAATAAAGATCAAGGTGATGAATAGGTCCGGAATTACTTCATAATGAAGTATCGCGTCTAAAAACGGACTCCCGATAATCATACTTAAAATAGCGCCCAACAACATCAATATCCGGTGTCTAGAAAAAAAATCAAGTAAAGCTACGGAATTTTTATTGGCCATTTTGCTCAGGGTCCTTGATGCTGGATACTCGATACTGGATACTGGATGCTCGATACTGGATGATGGATACCCGATACTGGATGCTGGATAAACGTTAGTTATTTAGCGGACAATAATGCAATAAATCAACCAAATATTGCATTCATCTGCGTCCCAACTCAATTCCGGCTATCTATTTATCCACCAGCGGCTGACATGCAATATAAATGGATATAAACATATGCGCAGCATAAATTAGGATTTTCCATCCAACTCCGCGACCTTCTTTTTGAGCAGGGCAATGATCTGTTTGGGTGTTTCCTTGCGGAGTATCGATTTAAACTGGGCCCGGTAGTTGCTCACGGCATTGATTCCCAGAGCGCTTAGATCGTAGACCTTCCATTTGCCGCTGCGGTTGGTCACCCGCAGCGTCAGGGGGATTTTCAGTTTTTTCCAGCTAACTTCAATTTCAACCAGGGCTCGGGAACTGCTGACCATTTGTTGACTTAAAAAACTTATCCTCTGACCGTTGTAGCGATCCTGCAGTTTCCCCAAATAAAACTTTCCGAGAAATTCGCTAAAGACCTTAACAAATTCATTTCTTTGGCGAGTGCTGAATTTGTACCAGTGGGAACCCAGCACTCTCCGGGAAAACTCCTTAAAATCATATGTTTGCTGCATGATCTTCCAAAGGAGATTATGTTGTTCCTGTTTGCGTGATTCATCTTGGTATTGCGGATCTTCCAACACGCGGATACCATTTTCAACATTTTGTTGAACGGCCTCCAGTGGTTCGAGGGCGAACAACGAAGATGGTGCCACCAGGAAAATCAATCCCAAAAGAAAGGCTCTATATCGCATATTCACATCCAAAAAAATTCTATTCCGGTCATCCCGTGATTTGATTCAATAACATAGGAACGAAATGTAGTCCGATCAAGAGCGCAATAATATAATCATGGCGGCGATTGCTGTGGTTTCTTTCTTGACCAGAGTGGATGCCCTCGTCCAAAGGCGGCGCGCATATGGAACTGTTCTTCATTGAAATAAAATAGGATTGGGTCGGAGGCCGATCCTTCTTCTGAGCCTTTCAATCTTGAACTCGAACCCTCTGCCACCCGAAACCCCTGAACCTCTGAACCCTGAACCCCTGAACCTCCAATAAAAAAAGCCGTTTGGTTACCCAAACGGCCTTTTTTCTTCAAATTACTTTTATTGGCGAATCTACTCGGATTCGGCAGCCTCATCGGTCTTGCAGGCCAGGGTCGGATCGGCCATCAGGGCCAGTTCCTCATAGCGCTGATTGAACTGCTCCACCAGCAGACTGTGCAGTTTCTCGGCCTCCTCGGGGAACGTCCGCTGCAAGGAGGCATAGCGGATTTCACCTTGTAGGAACTGCTTTAGCGTTCCATCCGGTTTTTTGGAATCCAGGATAAACGGGTTTTTCCCTTCGGCTTTCAAGGCCGGGTTGTAGCGATACAACGGCCAGTAACCGGACTGCACGGCCAGCTTTTCTTCTTCCTGGGCTTTGCCCATACCCGCCATTATGCCCTGGTTGATGCAGGGGCAGTAGGCAATGATCAAAGAGGGACCGTCGTAAGCTTCCGCTTCGACCAGGGCCTTCATCAATTGCTGTTTGTTCGCGCCCATCGACACACTGGCCACGTAGATATAGCCGTAGCTCATCGAGATGCGGCCCATGTCTTTTTTAGGCGTCTTTTTGCCGGAAGCGGCAAAGCGGGCCACCGAGCCGGTCGGTGTGGCTTTGGATGATTGACCGCCGGTGTTGGAGTAGACCTCGGTGTCCATGACCAGCATATTAATGTCTTCGCCGGTGGCCAGCACGTGATCGACCCCGCCGTAGCCGATGTCGTAGGCCGCGCCGTCACCGGCAAATATCCAGAAAGACTTTTTGGTGAGAAGCTTGGATCGTTCGGCGATTTGATTGAGAAGCTCGTTGCCGTTTTGTTTCGGCAGCAGCGCCTTGAGTTGATCGCCGTACTTGCGAGAACCGGCCGGATCCTTCATGTTGTCCAGCCATCCGGACATGGCATCCTTGACTTCCTGGGATACGTCCGTGTCCAGAGCTTCGCGCATCAGATCCGCCAGCTTGTTGCGCTGCTGAAAGGTGCCCAGCAGCATGCCGTAGGTGAATTCAGCGGAATCTTCAAAAAGTGAGTTGCCCCAGGTCGGCCCGAATCCGTCCTTATCGACGCACCAGGGAATGGCCGGGGCCGATCCGCCCCAGATGGAGCTGCAGCCCGTGGCGTTGCCGATCAGCATGCGTTCGCCGAACAGCTGGGTGATCAGCTTGGCATAGGGTGTCTCGCCGCAGCCGGCGCAGGCCCCCGAGAACTCGAGCAGCGGCTGGCAGAACTGACTGCCTTTGACCGTATTGCGGCCGGTCAGATTGTCGCGCACCGGCAGGCCCTCGAAATAACTCCACAGGGGGACTTGCTTTTCAGTCTGGGTTTCGATGGGCTTCATGACCAGGGCTTTCTTTTTGGACGGACAGATGTCCGCACAATTGCCGCATCCGTAGCAATCCAGGGCATCGACCTGAATGCGGAAGTGATAGCCTTTCAAATCCTTGCCCACGGCCTTTTTGGCTTCAAAGCCCTCAGGCGCCTCACTCAGCTCCTCATCGGTCAGCAGCACCGGCCGGATACTGGCATGCGGGCAAACCATGGCACACTGGTTGCACTGAATACAGTTGTCCATGATCCATTCGGGCACGTTGATGGCAACCCCGCGCTTTTCGTACTGGGTGGTGCCCACCGGGAAAATGCCGTCGGGGGTAAACGCGGAGACCGGCAGATTGTCGCCCTGCTGTGCCAGCATGGGGCGCATGACGTTCTGCACGAAGTCCGGCTCCTCTTTGGCGGCCGCGGCCGCGGCATCGGTTGCATCCGCCCAGCTGGCCGGATATTCGATCTCAACCAGATTCTCGAGGGTTTTGTCCACGGCGGCAAAGTTCATATCGACAATTTTCTGGCTCTTGCGGCCGAACAACTGCTGAATCTGATCCTTGAGATAGCCGAGGGCATCGTCGACCGGGATGACGTTGGCCAGTTTGAAAAAGGCTGTCTGCATAATCATGTTGATGCGTCCGCCCAATCCCACTTGACCGGCGATCTTTACAGCATCGATATTATAGAACTTGAGCTTTTTCAGGGCAATGGTGCGCCGTAGATCCGCCGGCAGCTTTTCCTCCATTTCATCCTGGGTCCAGGGTGAATTCAGCACAAAGATGCCTTCGTCTTTAATGCCTTCCAGCAGGTCGTAGAGTTCGACATAGGTATCCTTGTGGCAGGCAACGTAATCGGCCGTGTCGATCAGGTAAGTCGACTGGATCGGTTCCTGGCCGAATCGTAGGTGGGAGATGGTGATGCCGCCGGACTTTTTCGAATCATAGGAGAAATAAGCCTGGGCGAACATATCGGTGTTGTCGCCGATAATCTTGATCGCGCTCTTGTTGGCCCCCACCGTACCGTCGGCTCCCAGGCCCCAGAATTTGCATTGCACGGTGCCCTTGGGCGTAACATCCAGGCTGTCGCCGACCTCCAACGAGGTTTGGGTGACGTCATCAACGATACCGACGGTGAAGTGATTTCGGGGATTGTCGGCTTTCATATTGTCGAAAACCGCCTTGGCCATGGCCGGGTTGAATTCCTTCGATCCCAGACCGTAGCGACCGTTGAGGAGGCTGAGTTTTTGGGCCTTTTCCATGTAAGCGGTGCACACATCCAGATAAAGCGGTTCGCCCAGGGCGCCCGGTTCCTTGGTTCGGTCAAGTACCGTAACGATTTTGGCCGAGGCCGGAATCGCTTGGAAGAGGTGTTCGGTGGAAAACGGCCGGTAAAGGCGAACCTTGACCAATCCCACCTTTTCGCCCTGACCCTGGAGGTAGTTGATGAGTTCTTCGATCGTCTCACAGGACGAACCCATCGAAATCACGACATGCTCCGCTTCCGGATGGCCGACATAGTCGAATAGGCTGTAGCTGCGGCCGGTCAGGTCGCTGACCTGATTCATGTAGCTTTCGACAATTCCGGGCACTTTCAGATAATAGGGATGGGCCGCTTCCCGATTCTGAAAATAGATATCCGGGTTTTGGGCGGTTCCTCTCAGCTCGGGCCGTTCCGGGTTGGCGCCGCGGGCACGAAATTTGGCAACGGCATCCCAGTCCGTCAGCTTGGCCATATCCTCGTAATCGACTACGGCTATTTTCTGAATCTCGTGGGAGGTACGAAAACCGTCAAAAAAATGGAGAAACGGAATCGATGATTGAATGGCGGACAGGTGCGCCACCAGTCCCAGATCCATGACCTCCTGCACCGAGGATGACGCCAGCAGGGCAAAGCCGGATTGGCGCACGGCCATGACATCCTGATGATCGCCGAAAATCGAGAGCGCGTGGGCCGCCAGGGCCCGGGCGGAGACATGCAGCACGCCGGGCAAAAGCTCACCCGACATTTTGTACATGTTGGGGATCATTAACAACAAGCCCTGGGAAGCCGTAAAGGTCGATGTCAATGCGCCGGCCGCCAGGGACCCGTGAACCGAGGCCGCGGCACCGGCTTCGGATTGCAGCTGACGCACCGTCAGCGTTTGTCCGAAAATGTTTTTGCGTCCATCAGCAGCCCATTCATCTGCAATTTCGCCCATGGGAGAGGACGGCGTGATCGGATACAGGGTACACATGTCGCTCATGGCGTAGGCTACATGCGCAGCCGCTGTGTTTCCATCCATTGTTTTGAATTTTTCGGCCATAAAAACACTCCTTATAATTTTTTCGATTTTTGAATTGGAATGAAAATTTTTCCAAATCGTTTTTGGTTGGCTTTAATTCTGTTCGATAAAATAGGTCAGTAAAAAAATTATTTTAATAATTTTTCGAAAAAGTCGTTGCCTTTGTCATCCACAATGATAAAGGCCGGGAAGTCTCTGACGGAAATCATATAAATGGCTTCCATTCCGAGTTCGGGATATTCGATCAATTCGACTTTCGTGATGCAGTCTTTTCCGAGACGGGCCGCCGGGCCGCCGATGGATCCCAGGTAGAATCCGCCGTGGGTCTTGCAGGCATCGGTCACTTGTTTGGACCGGTTTCCCTTGGCCAGCATAATCAGGGACCCGCCGTGACTCTGAAACAGGGACACGTAAGAATCCATGCGGCCGGCCGTGGTGGGTCCGAAGGAACCGGAAGGGTATCCGGCCGGGGTCTTGGCTGGGCCGGCATAATAAATCATATGGTCCTTGAAATAGTCCGGCAGCGGGTGGCCTGCATCCAGCCGCTCTTTGAGCTTGGCATGGGCAATATCCCTGGCGACCACGATGTTTCCGGTCAGCAGCAGTGGGGTTGCCACCGGGTGCTGACTGAGCTGCTGGCGGATCTGATCCATCGGCCGGTTCAAATCAACGCGCACGGCCTCCTGGCCATCGTCCTCGACTTGGGGCAGGTATTGGGCCGGGTCGGTTTCCAGCTGTTCCAGAAAGATGCCCGCGGGCGTAATCTTGGCTTTGACGTTACGATCTGCGCTGCAGCTGACCCCCAGGCCGATCGGACAGGAGGCCCCGTGCCGCGGCAATCGAATCACCCGGATGTCCAGGCAAAAATATTTCCCGCCGAATTGAGCACCGATGCCAAGGTCGCGGGACATCTCGAGCACCCGGGATTCCAGTTCGACATCGCGAAAGGCGATGCCTGCCTCTCCCCCCGCTGTCGGCAGTCCGTCGAGGTATTTGGCAGTGGCCAGCTTGACGGTTTTTAAATTCAATTCGGCCGAGGTCCCACCGATTACAAAGGCCAGATGATAGGGCGGGCAGGCAGCTGTTCCCAGCGTTTTCATCTTGGCTTTCATATATTCCAGCAGGTTATCGGGGGTCAACACCGCTTTGGTTTCCTGGTACAGGTAGGTTTTGTTGGCCGACCCACCGCCTTTCGCGATAAATAGAAAGTGGTACTCGCCGCCACCCGTGGCGTACAATTCGATTTGGGCCGGCAGGTTGCTGCCCGTATTTTTTTCCTCGTACATGCTCAGCGGGGCATTTTGGGAATATCGCAGGTTACCCCGGGTGTAGGCCTGGTAGACACCTTCTGCGAGGGCTGCCTCATCCGAAAAATCGGTCCAGACTCGCTGTCCTTTTTTCCCGATAACAATGGCGGTTCCGGTATCCTGGCACATCGGAAACACCCGATCAGCAGCGATAACGGCGTTTTTCAGCAGTTCCAGCGCCACATAACGGTCATTGCCCGAACTTTCCGGATCATCGAAAATCTCTGACAGCTGTTTCAGGTGGGAGGACCGCAGCAAATGGGACACATCGCTGAAGGCCTGTTCGGCCAGATAGGTCAACCCCTCGGCCGATACCTTCAACATGTCCTGTCCCTCAAAAACCGCCGGTATCACATGGTCTTGAGTAAGCAGACGGTATTCTGTGGTATCTTCCGCCAGCGGAAACATATCCGGGTATGAAAAGTCGGCCATCTACTGGTTTTCCATTTATATATGATTTATTCGCTATGAAAAGGGGGAGTTTAGCAATCAGGTGCTGGAGTGTCAAGGGAATTTGATCGATAAGTCAACGGGGCCGTAAATTCAGGGCAATAGTAAGGTTTTTGCAGGCCACTACATAAGTGAAAATTCCAAGCACCAAAAAACAAATCCCAAACAAATCCCAATGACCAAAATTCAAAATTCCTTAGAACGGATCACCAGGTAGTTGGGCTCTACCTGATCATCCAACGCTAAAAGACGCAACGCTCTCAATTAATTCAGCTCAGCGGATTTTCGGATATTGATTATTGGGATTTGTGATTTATTTGAAATTTGATGCTTGTTATTTGGGATTTGATGTCTAACAACTTTGGTAAATTTGCTAATACATCTCTATTATCCGGATTTTTTGCACCAGCCAGATCAGACCACCTCTTCCTCCTCCTGGGGTTTCAGATGTTCCGGCACCTCAAGCATATTGATCAGGATCGGCTTCAGAAAAGACCAACGAATTCCGACCTTATAGACTTCTTCCAAATCCCGGATGGCATCCCAGCAATTGTGGCATGGCGCAATGACCAGTTTAGCGCCGGTAGCCAGGATCTGGTCGCGCTTGACTTTCAGGCCGACATTGCGCTCCTGTCGATAGCGGCCGATACCATTGAGACCGCCGCCTCCGCCGCAGCAAAAATTATGCTCCCGGTTGGGTGTCATGGGCCGGAAATCTTCCGCGATATAGCTCATAATTTCGGCGGCGACATCGGCCAGGCCGGCGTTGCGGACATAGTTGCAGGAATCCTGATAGGTCACCGGTTCCTTGATTTTTTTGGCCGGATCGATTTTCAGTTTACCGGTTCTCAGCGCCTCGGCAACCCATTCCACGTAGTGAAAACTTTCGATCGGCGTTTTGCCGGTTTCAATGCCGGCCCAATATGGGCCTTCGATCACGGTCGCACGGTAGGCGTGGCCGCATTCCGTGACCACCATGCTTTTGGCCTTTAACCGTTCCATGGCGTCGTAAACCGACTCGACCTGCATTTTGCAGGCTTCCCAATCACCGCCGAACATTGCCAGGCTGGTTTCCTCCCAACCTTCACTGGGAACCGTCCAATTTTCACCAGCCACATGAAACAGGATGGCCGCCTCGGCCAGGTCCTCGGGATAATGCTTGGGTTCCCGGGCATTGACGGTATACATGATATCGGCATTTTCGACATCGACAGGGATGGTCAGGCCCGGCCAGTCTTCCTCATATTCTTCGGCCATCCACTCACAGGTGTCCACCCAGTCTTCGGTGGTGATGTCCATCTGGGCCCGGTAGATCCGATGCATACCGGAGCCGATTTTCATTTCCCACGGCACAAATCCCTGCCCGAACAACAGCCCCCGCAGATAGCTGAACATAATTCCCGTATCGATCCCAAACGGGCAATACAACCCGCAGCGCGTGCAGCAGGTACACTTGGCGTAAGCCGTATCCATGCACATTTGCAAAAACTGATTGTCCACCTTGCCCTTGCGTTTGATAATTTGTCCCAGGGTGCTTTGAATCTTGTAGGACGGAACCTGTTTGGGATCTTTGTTGTTGGCCAGGTAATAGAAGCAGCTTTCGGCACACAGGCCGCAGTGCGTACAGATCTCTAGCCAGGTCTTCAGGCGGGATTTGAACGTTTTTTGGATCGTCCCCCACAATTTCTTGCGATCCACATCCAGGTGATTCATTTCTTCGTAATATTGTTTACCGCTTTTATCGGCTAAAAGCGCGTGCAGCTGTTCCTTGGTGTCGACGTTTTTAGTATTGCAAAGTGTTCCTTCCGGCATGGGATGTCCCTTTTGATTGAAAATTGATTATTGATTATTGATTATTGATTATTGGTGGTCCGCCTTCGGCGGTTCTATTTAAATATATCCTATGGTTATCATCTGAAGGTTGGTTTTTGTTTTATCGATTGCTGAATGTTGGAGCGCCCTGTCGAGTCGTAGCCGAAGGCGAAGCCTGAAGCGACTCCTCAGATCTTCATTCTTCAATCTTCAATATTCAATATATTATCCCTACCACGCAATCCCTTTATTTTTCATACCGCCCCGTTTAATTCCGTAATCCATACCGAGCTGAGCCCGGGTAAGAAAGAAAAGGACAAAATGCGACAATTTGGTCAGGGGAATTGAAATCAGGAATATCTCACTGCATAAAACGTGCGCAATAATCCAGAATGAGTAGTTCGGAGTACCGTGGGCGGCGATATAACCGGTTACAAAGGGCGCCACCGCAATGACCAGCAGCAGATAATCATAGGCGGTCGTAATCAGCCGAACTTCAGGCAGAGCGATGCGGCGTAGAGCTAAAAAAATGACCGCCACGATCACCAGAATCGTCAGAACATCCGCCAATCCTTCGGGCATGGACCAGAAACCGAATCCCAACCGCTCACGCATCAACACGCTGTGTCCGAGCAAAAAAATGGGCGTCAGCAGCAAGCCGATGTGCATCATGAATACCCATAAAGTAAACCAGGGATTGGCGCGCCAGCTGCGGGTTCCATAGGGAAACAACCAGAATAGGATGGAGGGCACGGCGCCCCGCACGCCATAAGACGTGTTTACCGAATAGGTCACCCGGTCAAGCTTCCAGTCGAGTCCTCGGATGTAAAACACCGTACGAAGGGCCAAACCGACGAAAAAAATGGCAAAAGACAGCCAGACCAGTGGACCGGTTACTAACTCATACATGGGTTGCTCCTTAAGCTCTAACCTAAATGAGCGAAAAACGCTCATTCAGGTGTTATTTGTTATTCGTTAATCGTTATTGGTTAGCGGCTAATTATTTTTATATGATTAAACTCCCAAAATCAAATCGCGATGAGATAATTTTTCTCTTTCAGATCCGCATTTCGAAGTCCTCAATCAAAATAGGATCAGGCCATAATTCCGATTCAAATCCGCAATCCCCAATCCGAAATCCGCAATCAGTCTATTGTTCTTCATCATCATCCCGATCCGTCAAAAAACGGAAGAAAAAAGTAATGCCGATCAGCGCCGCCACGATCAAAATATAGGTGATATTTTCCGTGTGCAGCATATAGTCATGAAGGGTGTGGATAGTTTCCATTTTGATTCCTATTTATATTCTTGCCATTTCTGATAGTATCATTGCGTAATCTATTATTTGAAACTGAAATCCGAATATCGAATATCGAAATTCGAAACAAATTCAAAATTCTAATACCAAATGCTCAATACACCTTAAGAGTTCCTTCCATATCACGGTTACATTTATTGTTCGCGTTTTTTGAATTTGGCATTTAGGTCATTTGGATTTGTTTCGGATTTCGTGCTTCGGTTTTCGAATTTTTTTTATCTCTCCAAGACCAACCATAAACGTGAAACAACCGACTGCGTAAGTTTCAAGCTCCCATAAATCATGTGAATCAGTGTTCCTCCGGATACTCCGGGTGGGCATACAAAATCGGCATCCGGGTGACGATAAATCGAAATGCGAGCAGCAAAATAGTAACCAGAAACACGGAAATCCCGATTTCCATCCAATGCGGAAAATACCGTTCACTGGGCGGCAGATGCCAGTTAAATGCAATCAGGCCGACATTCAAGCGGTTGACGACGATCCCCAGCACGGTCCAGGCAGCCGTCCACTTGATCATTTTCAGATTTTTCTCCCGGGCGCCGATGGCAAAGAAAAAGCAGGGCAGCGCTACAAATCCCAGCAATTCCACCAGATACCAGAGGCCGTACCCGGTACCCAACAGGTGCCAGTGGTTGCCCTCGGATATTCCGATGACCTTGATGATAAAATATCCCGCCAAAACCAACGAGGCCGCTTTACCGAATCCCAGCGCAATGTCATTTTTTTCCGCCAGATGGGTTTCATCCATCTTGTCCGAAAAATAACGGTGAGACAGGGTGCTTTCAAAAATCACCATGGAAAGTCCTGCCACAACAGCAGAGACAAAGAAATAAACCGCGAGATAGGGCGAGTACCACAGCGGGTGAAGTTTCGATGGGGCGATCAGGAACAAAGCCCCCAGAGATGACTGGTGCAGGGTGGACAGCACAACCCCGAATATGGTGAGCAAAAGGGTCAGTTTCATAATGATGTTGCGCAGTTTCTTCAGTCCCAGCCACTCCAGGGCCGCCGGCGAAAACTCTAGGAACAACACCGTCAGATACAGGGCCACGCAAGCAGCTACTTCAAAAAGGAGCGATGTGGTTCCCCGCTGCATAAGAAACGGGTAAGTCAGCCGCCAGGGCTGGCCGACGTCATAATGAAGGGCGACCACTACCATGGCGTAGCCCAAAAAACCGGTCAGAATGGCCGGCCGAACCGCTGAGTGGTATTTTTTCATACCGAAGATATAGACGGCCGCCGATGTCACGAAACCGCCGGCCGCCAGTGCGACGCCGACCAGCAGATCGAATCCGATCCAGATGCCCCAGGGATTATAATCGGACAGATTGGTGACCGGTCCCAACCCCTGGGTAAAGCGCAGGAACGTTATATACAGGCCGATGACCACAATGATTCCGGCGACAATGTTAAACGGCGTAATATAGGATTTGCGGGCGGCCGCAGCTTCATCAGACATCAGGAATCCTCCTCGTTCTTTTTATCAGTAACTTCGGCCGGTTTGGCGGCAACTTCTTCCTCGGCTGCTTTGGCCGCATCTTCAAGCGCCTGGCTGACGGCTTTTTCGATGGCTTTCTCTTTTTGCTTTTCGGCAAATTTCATTGCCTGCGCCATCTCGGCCTTGGCCTCTGCCTGAGCTTTTTCCACGGCCTCGGCCACGGCCTGCTGTTTCTCCTGATTTTCGATTTTCTCTCTTCTTTTATTGATGACATAGACGCCGCCCAGCAAAACCGGCCACAGGCCGACCACCATCGGGACGACACTCAATGCCCCGGCGGTCAAGTTCGGTGCCGGCGTCGTCCCGAGATCTTCCCGCATACCGATATCTTTAAATGGAACCGAAGGCAAGTGCAGCCAGCTGGTCCCACCCATCTCATTTTCACCGTAGATATGATCGATATACCGTTCCGGAAATTTCCGGATGCGCTCCCGTCCGATACGTAGCAGATCGTCCCGCTTGCCGTAAGTCAGGGCCTCGGTCGGACAGGCTTCGACACACCCGGGCAGCAAGCCCTTTTCAATCCGGGGGTGGCAAAGGGTGCACTTGCGGACCCGGGGTGAAAAAGCGCTGTCATACTCGTAGGTCGGTATCTCGAAAGGACAGGCGATCATGCAATAGCGGCAGCCCACGCAGACGGTCTCATCGTAGGTAACAGCCCCGGATTCGTTTTTTGAGAAGGCTTTTACGAAACAGACGGAGGCACAGGCCGGCTCCAGGCAGTGGTTGCATTGGACTTTGCGGTACACCGGCCCGCTCGGGTCGGCGGCATGGTCATAACGGTTGACGATGGTGTAGGCTTTAGACGTCGTTCGTCGTTCGGTATCCAGCACGGACAGATCACTGAAGGCTTTATCGGGCCCCGGCAGCTCGTTGACCGTATTGCAGCCTTCTTCACATTTTCGGCAGCCGATGCAGCGGGTACTGTCGAACAGCACCCCGTTGCTATCCGGATAGCCGCTGAAATCTTTATTGGAAGCCGCGCGGGCGGTTTTCCCCATTGCGGTGCCCATTCCGGCAGCACCCAACCAACCCAGAAATTTTCTACGTGAAATGGACATATATCTACCTCTTTTTTTGATGACAGGCGATGCAATCGGTGGAAACCGGCTTCTTGATTTTCATGGCGTCGTGGCATTCGAAGCATTGCCGATGATAGGCCGCCATCAGCCCGGGTTTGAACGGGTCTTTGGCGTTGAACGGCTTGCCGTGACAGCTGACGCATTTTGGCGGCTGTTGTGCTGCCGGGCTGCGGTGGTGGCAGCCTTGGCAGACGGTGCCCTGTTCATGGTGAAATAAATTGGCCAGCTTGTTGTCGTTGATATTGGTGACCATGGTTTGAATAATTTGGCGGTGCGGCAGCTTGACCGGTTCGTACTGATTCATCAGGGTGTCGATCTTGACGGTTTCCGGTATATCCTTCATGTCATAGGTCATCGTCTTCTCTTCGCGCAATTCCATGGATGCGGCTGCCGATTGTCTGGCGGCGTCCAATGCGGTATCATCCATCGCCTCGGATTTTGGCACCGCGTGGCAATTCAGACAGGCAGTGTCGCTCTGCTGGCGCTTCTTCTCAAAAGACGTGTGGCATCCGGCACATTTCTGATCCGTCATTTTCGTCTCATGACATCCCATGCAGCTCTGGTTGACGTTCAATCGATGCATGGAATCCGAAAGTTTGACATAATTGCCCTCTTTGGCCCCCTCCAGGGTGTGGCAGTTCACACAAGCTTGCAGGTCGGCATGATGACAGACCCGGCAGGTGTCGTTGGACATTTCATGGGCCTTGTGATTGAACGGCACCAGATTCATCTGAGTAGCCGGATTCGATTTCTGTCCCTCGCCCCTGATGGATTTGACAAATACAAAATCGGGCTGATTGGCTTTCATGCGCGGCACGGTTTTCAATTTTTCGATCATTTTTTGCTCTGACGCATCGTGACAGCCGTTACAGGTGATCGGACCGGCGGTCTCGTCTTTGGCCTGGAGATCCCGGTGGCATTGGATGCAGGCCGTGTGCGAGGCCAAGCGCAGGGATATCCGATTGTCTTCGGTCACATCTTTGTGGCAGTAGCGGCAGGTGCCTTCTTCGCCCTTGGCATAATACAGTTTCTTCGTCGCTTCGTTATATTCGTGATGGCATTGTTCGCACTTTTGATCCATGGCCTTGGAATGCCGGTAGTGCAATGATTTGTCCATTCCGATGTCTTTCCAGGACGACATCACACTAACGTCGGTCTGATGGCATCCTCCGCAGTCAACCGGTCCGCTTTTTTCTTTGGCACTTTTGATTTCTTTGTGGCAGGCAATACAATTGTCATGATAAATATTCATGACGTCTTCTTTTGACGTGTCCGCAAGCCGCATGTATTTCGTGGACATGTGCTGCTGACCGGATGCCGCGTCTTTTTGAGACAGGTGGCAGGTCGCGCAGTCTTTATTCTGTTTTTCGAGGGCCTCTGTGTGTTTCTGGTGCAGATACGTTACCGGTGGTCTTTCCAGTTTGCCGAAGACCCGCATCGAGTCGATGAGGATAATATCGGCCCGGGTTTCGAGCCTCTCTTTTGGTGCCATTTTTACACCGAAAACCGCGGGGCTGCCTATTAAAAAAACGGCCATGGCAATCACGAACAGGATTGCGGTCCAGCGCAACATTGCTCTAACCTTCTCCATGTTTATCATTCCTTGTTGTGAAACTGGTTATAACCAACCCGGCAAGCCGGAATTGAAGATTGCAGATTGAATTATCAAGCCAATTTAGAACCCAACTCTATCAATGCCGATTACACGAATTTCGACTGCGGCGCGTATTATTAGCTGCAACTGACGGTTTGTTTTTCGTTGTCAAGCAGGTCCTGAATCGTCGTTTCATCATAAATTTTATAGATTGCGTCCTTCACCTGGTTCCACATGGGATAAAAGGCACATTCGCCTTTGAAGGGGCAGTTCATTTCCGGAACCAGGGCCACACATTTAGTCTGCTCCAGATTGCGCTCCATAAACCGCATGATATCACCCACCGTGATTGCATCCGGGTGACGTACCAAAAAATAACCGCCGTAAAAGCCGCGTTTGGAGTCTACCAGGCCGCTGCCTTTGAGCTGGTTGAGAATAACCTCCAGAAATTTAACGGGAATTGCCTGAGCCTGCGCAATCTCGGAAATCTTCTGGGGCCCCTGGCCGTTGTGTTTGGCAAGCTCAAATATCGCCCGCAGCGCGTATTGATTTTTTTTGGTTATGAGCATAGGGATGCTTTCTCGACTTTATAAGTCAGGAAGTTTCTCGACTTGAAAAGTCGGGAAGTTTGCTGACTCTTATAGTCAAGAAAGCAAGTTATTGTCAAACTTTTTTTTCAGATTTTGTAATTTTTTTTATCTAATATTTTCAGTAAATTATACCATCTTGTTGGGAATTATTTCATAGCAAAATGGTAGGGAACTGGATGCTGGATGCTGGATGCTGGATGCTGGATGCTGGATGGTCGATGCTGGATGCTCGATGCTGGATATTGGATGCCGGATACCGAACGCCGAATGCCGAACGCCGGAAGTCAGTCCGCGCAACGGCTACGGAATACGAATAACTGATAACAAATAACCAATAACTGCCTTCTGCCCTCTGTCTTCTGCGTGCCGCGGCGAAGCTCGAAGAGCGAAGACGGGTCTTCTGTCTTCTGTCCTCTGTCTTCTGCCCTCTGTCTTCTGTCTTCTGCCCTCTGTCTTCTGATAAAAAAAGGCAGAGCGCTTGCAGCGCCCTGCCTTTCCTATCGAAGTGTATCGTGTCCCGGGGTTATGCGACACTGACCTGATGGGCACCTGCCATGGGGTCTTTAAAGGGGATGGATACTTTGAGAACACCGTCTTCGTACTTGGCCGAGGCCGCTTTTGAGTTAACCGGGCAGCAAAACGCAGCGGTGGTAACATAATCGAAATCCCCCCGAGGTGCGTTCAGGCTGAAACTGTCGTCCAGCATTTTAAGGTTGATATCTTCTTTTTTAACTCCCGGAATACAGATCTCAAGGTTTAAATTTCTATTATCGTCGTCCACATAGGAGCATACCTCGGCGGCCATTTTGAATTTATCTTCTGCCATTATTTTAACCTCCTGTGAGTAATCAGGAAATATTTAAGATGGATTCATCATCGATTGATAATGTTCTAAATATTTCTTATTTTCGGAATTTTTCCGATAATGAAATTATGTTAATGCAAGATATCGAAATGGCAAGCGTATATGGGAGGCTCCGGCATGGAGGTCTTCGGTGGGAGCTTTCCAACAATTTATTGTCAACGAGGAATAATAGATATATTTTAGATTTTGGATTTCGGATTTTGGAATTAAGGTATACTTTCGTTTTTTTTTATGGATCGGGCAAGACACTGGGAACAATCCAAAATCATCGAACCCTGAACCTGTGAACCGTGAACCTTTGAACCTTCGAACCTTTGATCCTTGAACCTTGAACCTTTGAACCTTGAACTTTTAAACCTTTGAACCTTTAATCCTTTGAACCTTCGAACCTTGAACCGCAAGTGACATGTATATAAGTTTAACGCAAAAACGCCTCGCCAATCTAGCTGCCAACGTCATTTACGAAGCATTGAACACGTACCATGCCCGCTACAAAGGCATTACCCAGCGGGCGAAACTGCGCTTCAAAAACCGGGATTGGCAAAATATGCGGCGGGATACCGCCGAGCGTTTGAGCCTGTACCGGGAGGCCGTCGATCAGATAGAGGCTCGCATCAAATACTTACTGCTGGGCCGCGCTCAAAACAAGCGAATCTGGGAGCTGATCAAAGCCATATATTCCGAACTGATTGCCGGAAATGACGACTGGGAACTGGCCGAAACTTTTTTTAATTCGATCACCCGTCGCATCTTTGCCACGGTTGGGGTCGATATTAATATTGAATTTGTGAAAACGGATTTTGACTCGCCGCCCAACCATATTTCCGAACCGGTCTTCCGGGCTTATCACGGACAGGTATCGACCGCTGAGGCAATGACTCGGATTTTCAATGACTGCCCGCTGATGGTGCCTTTTCAAAATATGGCCCGGGATGCGGGCCGGGTGGCGGCTAAAATAGACAACCACCTTCGCGATCAGGGTTTGTCCGCTCCAATTGACCGGATCGAAATGGTCCGCAGCGTCTTTTATCGGGGGATGGGGGCCTATCTAATCGGTCGCTTCTACATAAAATCGAGGTTGATTCCGTTGGGCGTTGCATTGCTGAATCAGGCGGACGGCGTCAAGGTGGATGCTGTGCTGCTGACCGAAGACGATGTCAGCATCCTGTTTAGCTTTACCCGTTCCTACTTTCACGTAGTCGTCGATCGACCCTATGATTTAATTCACTTTCTAAGATCGATACTGCCTCGCAAACGCATTGCCGAACTGTATATCGCCATCGGTTTCCCCAAGCATGGGAAAACTGAGATATACCGGGAATTGCTGGATCATTTGACGGTCTGCCATGCGGATCGGTTCGATATCGCACCCGGCAAGCCGGGCATGGTAATGATTGTCTTCAACATGCCCGGATATGATCTGGTGTTCAAATTGATTCGTGACCGCTTTGAAGAGCCGAAAAATACGACACGCCGGGAAGTTATCGATAAATATGATCTGGTTTTCAGGCACGATCGGGCGGGTCGACTGGTGGATGCTCAATCGTTTGAGCATCTGAAATTCGATGCCTGCTGCTTTTCCGAACCTTTACTAACGGAATTGAAACAGGCCGCCGCCGATACTGTCCGCATCGAAGATGAAAATATTATCGTAAAGCACGCCTATGTCGAACGCCGGGTCACACCGTTGGACATCTTCCTGGAGCAGGCTGAAGAATCCGAGGCCTGCAGCATCGTAATCGACTGGGGCAACACCATCAAAGATCTGGCTGTCAGCAACATCTTCCCGGGTGATATCCTGCTTAAAAATTTCGGTGTGACCCGCCATGGCCGGGTGGTGTTTTACGACTACGATGAACTGTGTCCCCTGACCAGCTGCAACATCAGAAAGCTGCCCGAATCGACCGGCTACGATGATGAGATGGCTTCCGAACCCTGGTTTTATGTGGATGACAACGATGTATTCCCGGAAGAATTTCGCCGTTTCCTGGGTCTGACCGAATCATTGCGCGAAGTATTTCTGGAATATCATTCGGATCTGTTCGAGGTTGACTTCTGGTTGCAAGCCCAAAAGGCAATCCAGGCCGGCGAATTACCCCATATTTATCCCTACGCCGATCATTGCAGATTGGAGCACAAATGAATGATCCGCCTGTCTGATTGTCACATTGACTAAGAATAAAATCGGTCTTAGATTGTCAGAAATCTAAATTAACCCCGCCTGTTTCAAGTTTTACTTTTCGCATGACGATTGAATGATCAATGGTCAGTCACCGCCTCGCCGCAGAGCCGGTTCGGGTCCGGTGTCACCACCAACAGAAAGGATGGAGGTAAATGACAGCAACCATCGAAGATAAAGCCAAAGAACTTTGTGAGAAACTTTCATGCCACGAAATCCCCGAAGATGAAACCGCCGCACTTCAACAGCAGTGGGAATGCGATCCGCGCTGGGAGGGAGTAGAACGGCCATATACGGCCGAGGAGGTGCTCAAGCTCCGGGGCACCCTGAAGGTGGAATACAGTTTTGCGACCGCCGGCGCCCAGCGTTTGTGGCACCTGCTTCAAACCGAAGATTTCATCCCGGCATTGGGGGCACTGACCGGAAATCAGGCTGTCCAGCAGGTCGAAGCAGGCCTTAAGGCCATCTACCTTAGCGGATGGCAGGTGGCGGCTGATGCCAATCTGGCCGGCGAGATGTATCCCGACCAGAGTCTATATCCCGCCAACAGCGTGCCGGAGGTGGTCCGACGAATCAACAATGCGCTGCGCCGGGCGGATCAGATTCAGGTCCTGGACGGCAGAAAACGCGGTCCCTACTGGTTCGCGCCCATTGTGGCCGACGCCGAAGCCGGCTTTGGCGGCCCGCTGAATGCTTTTGAATTGATGAAGCAGATGATCGATGCCGGGGCGGCCGGAGTTCACTTTGAAGACCAACTGGCCTCAGCCAAAAAATGCGGCCATTTGGGCGGCAAAGTGCTGGTTCCGACCCAGGAATTTATCGCCAAACTGATCTCGGCCCGGTTGGCGGCCGATATTTGCGGCGTACCCACCGTACTAGTTGCTCGCACCGATGCCGAGGCTGCCAATTTGCTTACCAGTAACATCGACGAGCGGGACGAACCGTTTCTGACGGATGCGGATCGCACCTCTGAAGGGTTTTACTATATTAAAAACGGTGTCGACACGGCCATTGCCAGGGCGCTGGCGTACGCCCCTTATGCCGATCTGGTGTGGTGCGAGACCTCACGACCGGATATGGCGCAGGCCAAGAAATTTGCCGAGGCTATCAAATCCGAATTTCCGGATAAACTGCTGGCCTACAATTGCTCGCCGTCGTTTAACTGGAAGGGCAACCTGTCCGACGGCGACATCGCAAAATTTCAAACCGAGCTGGGAGCCATGGGCTATAGATTTCAATTCGTCACCCTGGCGGGTTTTCATGCCCTGAATCTGGGGATGTTCGATCTCGCCCTGAGCTATAAAAAAGAGGGCATGCTGGCCTATTCCAACTTTCAGCAGGAAGAGTTTGCCTACGGCAAAGAAGACGGCTACATGGCGATCACTCATCAAAAGTTCGTGGGGACCGGTTACTTCGACCGGGTCATGAATTGCATCACCGGCGGTGAAAGTTCAGTGGAAGCCCTGGAGGGCAGCACCGAAAAAGATCAGTTTTAGAAATGACGAATGTCGAATGACAAAGATAAGGTTTCAGGTGTCGGGTGTCGGGTGTCGGGTGTCGGGTGTCAGTGGACAGAGGACAGAAGACAGAGGTCAGAGGTCAGAAGACAGAGGTCAGAGGTCAGAAGACAGAGGTCAGAGGTCAGAGGACAGAAAGTAGTTATTGGTTATTTGTTATCAGTTATTGGGACCCCATAACCGCTGAGAAATCTGGGTATTCGGCATTCGACAGAGGACAGAAATCAGAAGACAGAGGTCAGATGACAGTGGTCAGAGGTCAGATGACAGAAGTCAGAGAACAGAAGACAAATAACAGAAAAGGGAAGGTCGCGATTTACAATTAAACTTATGGAAAGCACCTTAATTGGTTTTGGTTGTCGGAGCCGACGTTGCTTGTATCCCGCTGCTCAATAGCGGGATAGCGCAATTTCAACGATTGACAATTCGAGCAAACGAAATAGGTCATTTGTTCACTGACACCCGAAACCTGTCTACGATCCCGTCTGGAGCGAAGTGGAAGCGGGGACACCTGAAACCTTTCATCGCCATCTGACTTCCGATTTCCGCATTCCGAATTCCGAAATCGGTGTCTGACTTCTGAAATTTGTTCTCTGTCCTCTGACATCTGTCATCTGTTTTCTGACCTCTGACCTCTGACCTCTGACATCTGTCTTCTGTCAGCCAAGGAGAATAACAAACCATGCACATCGCCATACCCAAAGAAGTTCATGAGGGTGAAACCCGGGTGTCCATGATTCCCGAACACGTTGCCAAACTGGTGCGGGCCGGCGCTGAGGTTTCGATAGAATCCGGTCTGGGACAAACGCTTCGAATCGGCGACGAGGAGTACACAGCAGCCGGTGCGTCTGCGTCGCCGGAGCGTGATGCCCTCATTCAAAATGCCGATATGGTGCTGCGGATTCGCAAACCCGCCGCCGAGGAAGTCGAGCTGATGAAACCGGGCTGTATTTACATCAGCCTGCTGGATCCGTTTAACGAACGCGACCTCATCGATCAATTCATGGCCAGGGGAATCAGCGCCATCAGTATGGAAATGATTCCGCGCATCACCCGTGCCCAGAAAATGGACGTTCTCAGTTCCCAGGCCAATTTGGCGGGCTATGCCGCGGTGGTCATAGCCTCCGAAAGGCTGGACAAAATTCTGCCCATGATGATGACGCCGGCAGGCACCATCGCCCCGGCCCGGGTGTTTGTGATCGGTGTCGGCGTGGCGGGTCTGCAGGCGATTGCCACCGCCAAAAGGCTGGGAGCAGGGGTTGAAGCTTTCGATACCCGGCCGGTGGTTGAAGAGCAGGTAAAGTCCCTGGGCGCCAGGTTCGTCAAAATCGATCTGGGTGAAACCGGTCAAACCAAGGATGGCTATGCCAAAGCCCTGACCGAAGAACAGCTGCAAAAGCAGCGTGAGGGCATGGCCAAGGTCTGTGCCTCGGCGGATATTGTCATTACGACCGCCCAATTATTCGGCCGCCCGGCCCCGTTAATCGTCACGGCGGAAATGGTCAGCGGCATGCAGCCCGGTTCGGTGATCGTCGACCTGGCGGTGGAAAGCGGCGGTAACGTCGCCGGTTCCCAGGTTGGCCGGGAGGTGGATGTCAATGGGGTCCGCATCATCGGCCTGGCGAATCTTCCCGGCAAGGTCGCCGTCAATGCCAGCCAGATGTTCTCTTCGAATCTCTACAACCTGGTGGAAGATTCATGGAACACGGAAGAAAAAAGATTCGATTTAAACTTTGACGACGAGATTATTCAAGGCTGCGTGATCACCCACGATGGCAAAATCGTCAATGAAATGATTGCGAAGCATTATGCCGGCAAATGACGGAGCTATTCATCATGATAGAATGGAGGTGAATGCAGTCTTCCGGTTTAGAAATACCGTGTCCGGATAGGCCGGCTAAATGCATTTCAGACATTTTAGGCATTAATAAAAAGGAGACCCAATCATGTCCTTCGGACTACTCATCTTTGTCTTTGTCCTGGCCATCTTCCTGGGAGTGGAACTCATCAGCAAGGTGCCGTCCCAATTGCACACCCCGCTGATGTCGGGCACCAATGCGATTTCCGGCATCACCATCGTCGGTGCTCTGACTGCAACCGGTCACGGCGCCGATCTGCTGGGCACTATTCTGGGCTTTTGTGCCCTCGTATTTGCCACGATCAACGTCGTCGGCGGATATCTGGTCACCAATCGCATGCTGGCGATGTTCAAGCGCAAAGACGGAGAAAATAAATGACGGATTACAGCCAGACTATCATCGATCTGGGGTACATCGTGGCCTCGATTCTGTTTATCCTCGGCATCAAGATGCTTGGCAGACCGGAACGCGCGCGCATGGGCAATATGGTTTCCGCTCTGGGCATGCTAATCGCAATCGTCGCAGTATTGTTCGAATGCTGTCTTTCTTTTGAGTGGGTCATCGCCGGATTGATAATCGGTGCCTTAATCGGTGCGGTTGCAGCCCGCATGGTTCAAATGACGGCCATGCCCCAGATGGTGGCAGTTTTAAACGGCTTCGGCGGCATTGCGAGTTTGCTGGTCGGTTGGGAGAACTTCCATAGCCAGCCGGATAGCAATCTTTTTGTACGGGTTGCGGTAATGTTGGCGGTGCTCATCGGCGGGGTGGCATTTTCCGGCAGCCTTGTGGCTTACGCAAAACTGGCGGGCAGGATTTCCGGCAGACCGGTTCTTTTTCGGGGTCAGCAATTGGTGAACGCCGCGATTCTCGCACTTATTTTCGTCTGTATCGCGATTCTATTGCTCCAACCAACCGGGATCCTCGCTTATTTGTTGTTTTTAATTGTACTCTGTTTGTCGCTGGCGTTGGGGGTATTTGCCGTAATTCCCATTGGCGGTGCGGATATGCCCGTAGTTATCGCCCTATTGAACAGTTACTCGGGCCTGGCGGCCAGTGCCGCCGGTTTCATTATTTTAAACAATGTTCTGATCGTTGCCGGATCGCTGGTGGGAGCCAGCGGCTTAATCCTGACCGGCATTATGTGCAAAGCCATGAACCGGTCGCTGGCCAATGTCCTCTTTGGTGGCATGGGTGCCGTATCCGGAGTCAAAGCGGCAGCCGAAGTCCAGGGAGAGCCCAAACCGATCACGCCTGAAGATGCCTACTATATACTCGAAGCCGCCAGATCTGTAGTGGTCGTGCCGGGCTATGGCATGGCGGTGGCCCAGGCCCAGCACGCCGTGCGCGAGCTGGGTGAAATACTTGAAAACAACGGAGCCGAAGTTCGTTATGCCATTCATCCGGTGGCCGGCCGCATGCCCGGCCACATGAACGTCCTTTTGGCGGAAGCCAACGTGGTCTACGAGCAATTGGCCGAAATGGATGACGTTAATCCCATCATGGAGACGGTGGATATCTGTATTGTCATCGGCGCCAATGATGTGGTCAATCCGGCCGCCCGGGAAATGGAATCGAGTCCGATTTACGGTATGCCGGTCATTAATGCGGACAAGGCCAAAACCGTCATGATCCTCAAGCGATCCATGGCCGCCGGTTTCGCCGGAGTTGACAACCCGCTCTTCATAAATGAGAATTCCCGCATGCTGTTTGGTGATGCCAAGGCCACCGTGCAGCAGCTGGTGGCAGAGTTTAAAGAAAGCTGAAAATGCCGGTTTTCGGCATTCGGCAAAAAAAAAGGGTGTAAGGTTTAGGGTATCAGGAAAATGCCGGTATTCGGCCTTGGGCATTCAGTGTTCGGTAAATGATATTACGGTATAAGGTAAGGGGCATAAGGTATAGGGTTTAAGGTATAAGGTTTAAGGCTCATGGCATTCGGCAGATGGCTTTAGACAGTTGGGAAAAGGTGAGATGAGGGGTGGGAGCTCAACGAAATCCAGGCAATTGTTCATTTGGCGCCTGAAGCGAATAACCAATAACGAATAACTAATAACCGCTGTCTTTTTTCCGACTTTGTCTCGCCTGAGCTCGTCGAAGGCCGAATTCCGACTTCCGAATTCAAAAACCTGTCCTCCCGAAAGGAAACTGATCCTATGGATGAAAAAATTGCTGAAATCGCGGCTAAAATCAAAGAAGGCGGGAAAAACGTCGTATTCACCGGGGCCGGAATCTCGACCGAAAGCGGTATACCGGATTTCCGCAGCCAGGGCGGTATCTGGGATAAATATCGACCGGTATATTTCGACGAATTTATGTCATCTAAAGCGGCCCGCACCGAGTACTGGCAGCGCTGGACCGACCTTTACCAGGGCATTGTCAGTGCACAGCCGAATCCGGGACACCTGGCTGTTGCCAGGCTCTTTGAAATGGGCTTGCTGCGTGCGGTGGTCACCCAAAACGTCGACGGGCTGCACCAGGAATCAGGAATTCCTAATGAGAAAGTAGTCGAGTTGCATGGAAACACCTGCCGTATCCGCTGTATGAGCTGCCGGCGAACTACCCCCATCGAAGGCGTCCAGCAGCGTTTAAAGACCGGCGATCCGGCGCCTGAATGTGATTGCGGCGGCTACTTAAAGCCGGATACCATCTCCTTCGGCCAGTCCATGCCCGTAGCGGAAGTTGAAAAGGCCGTCGCCCTATCCCGGGAAAGCGATTTTTTCCTGATGGTCGGCTCCACCCTGCTGGTTCAGCCGGCGGCTCAAATGCCGTTCTACGCCAAAGACAACGGTGCCTATTTAGCCATTATCAATTTGTCGGAAACTCCCTGTGACGAGATGTGCGATGCGCTTATCCAGGAGAAAGCCGGCAGGGCGCTACAGGCGATCGTTAGCGCGGTGGAGCAAGGATAGGCACTCGATACTGGTTTTTCCGATTTCGGATGTCGGAATGCGGATTGCGGATTGAAAAAACCGGTATTCAGTGTTCGGTTCACGGCATTCGGAAGCAAGATGCTGCGGGTTGATTAAGTATTGCTGAAGGACTGATTGCCCGATTGGCGATCGCGGATTGCGGATCATACTGAATGATCGGTACTGACAGCCGGTCACTGATAACTATTATCTGACATCATCTTGCCATGGGTTTTGTCCTGCGCAGCATTTTGAAGCCGTAAACCTAAAAGGCTAATTGAGGTCTCGAAAAAACAGATTATAAATGTTTCCTCATCACATCCAATAGCCTTTCATTCCCTCCCTATTTCACTACCAAGCCCGCACCAAGAGTTTGCCACAAAAGAATGAGGATGCAATTATGTTGATTTCTTTATTGGGCTTTAATAAGAATTCTTGATAAAGCATGAATCAGGTTTATCATTTTGGACTGGAGGTAGTTATCATGGAAACCTGGATCAATATTGACCGAATAGGAGAATTGTATCGTGATACCTAAATCCATCTTATTATGGCTTGTGGCCGGATTTTTGCCCGTCATCACACCGGGTCTTTACGCTCAAGAAACAACACCGCGCCCAGAAGTGCAGGCAGACGCGATTTCGAGCGACGAGATCATCCCCGGTATGGTCGGCAAGACCTTTACGGACGATTTGTCCGGCATCCGCCAGAGAGGGATCCTGCGCGCCCTGGTGAGCTATAGCAGGACCGACTTCTTTCTCCATGGTGCTCGTCCGCGAGGCCTCTTTGTAGAGCTTCTGAACCAATACGAAAGCTTTCTTAATAAGGGACGCAAGCGCAATACACCCAAGATTTCGATCAAATACGTTCCGGTGACCTTCGAACGCCTCATCCCGGCGCTCTTAGCGGGAGAGGGCGACATAGCGGTTGGCCACTTGACGGTCACGCCAGCCCGGGAGCGGCGTATCGATTTCGCGAGGGACGAACGCGTGAAGGTCGATGAACTGCTTGTAATGCATAAAAGCGTTACCGGGATCCAATCGCTGGAGGATCTTTCCGGGCGAACCGTTTATGTCAAGCCAGCCAGCAGCTATGCCGAGCATCTGCAAGGGCTGAACGCGCATTTCGCAAGCGTCGGCAAGCAGCCGATTGACATCCGCCTCGCCGATCCCCATCTGGTCACGGAAGATCTCATCGAGCTTGTAAATGCGGGCGTTATCGAATTGACAGTCGCCGACGACTTCAGGGCGCGGCTGTGGGAGAAGGTTCTGGAAAATATTGTCGTCCATGATGATGTGAAAATCAATGAGGGTGGAAGCCTTGGCTGGGGTGTGCGCAAAGAGAATCCGGAACTTCTGCAAAACCTCAGAGCGTTCGCAAAGAAGGTTCAAGAAGGAACGCGACTCGGCAACATTCTGTTCAGGCGCTATTATGGAAATACCCGCTGGATCAAAAACCCACTGACCGAAAATGAACGCGATAAACTTGAGCAGTTGAGCGACCTATTTGTCAAATATGGCCGGCAGTACAATTTTGATTGGCTTGCGGTCCTGGCTCAAGCCTATCAGGAATCGGGCCTCGACCATAGCGTCGTGAGCCCGGCCGGAGCAGTCGGAATCATGCAACTTCTGCCGACAACGGCAGCAGATCCCAACGTAGGGATTGCCGACATTAAAGATCTGGAGCAGAATATACACGCCGGTACCAAGTATCTGGCGTTTTTAAGAGACCGATATTTCAGCGGTCCGGAATTCGACGACGAGAATCGCTTTGCATTCTCGTGGGCCGCTTACAATGCGGGGCCAGCCAGGGTGCGCAGCATGCGCCGGCGGGCGGAAAAAATGGGCTTGGATCCTAATCGGTGGTTCGGTCACGTAGAGTATGCAGCCCTGGCCATTGTCGGTCGGGAAACATATCGCTACGTCAGAAATATCTTTAAGTATTATATCACGTACAAGATAATCGGTGACATCGGGGAAGAAAGGCTACAGCAAATCGAGGAGATGCAAAACAATAGATAGCAACACGCAACTCGATTCTGTTTTTTTTAACAATCCGAAATCGCAAATCCCGCAACGCGCAACACGCAACTCGCAACACGCAACACGCAACTCGCAACACGCAACACGCACCCCGTAATCCGCACCTCGCAACCCGCAACCCGCCTTTACTTGACTCTAAGATTATCCACCACCCGGCGGGTTCCCTCGGTAGCTCGGGCAATTTCCATGGCCCGCTTCTTCTGATACCGATTGCCGACGACTCCGGTCAACGTAACGATCCCTTTATGGACGTCGACATCGATGTTCAGTGATCGAATTTCAGGCTCTGCAATAAGTTTGGATTTTATTCTGCTGCCCAGCCAGGTGTCATTGAAAGATTCTCCCCAGGTTTTATCACCGATCTGGAGGTTATTGCGGACGGACTTCACTCCCCGCTCACGGCCGGCGAGTTGCACGGCGCGCTGTGATTCCCGGCGAGTTTTCACCACGCCGGTTAACGTAACATGACCGCTGACCGTGTCCACATCGACCTGGTATGCCTTGATCAGATCATCTTTAACCAGGGCACTCTTGATGCGGGAGGTAATGGTCGAATCATCTATCATGCGATCGGTCTGACGCTCGTCGGTGGCAACGGCATATCCCCCGCTGGCAGCACCCCCGATCAAGGCCGCCGTGCAGCCTGTAGCCAAAAACATCACCAATGCCGCCAGTATACCAAAATATCTTTTCATCGCGCTAAATACCTTTATATGAATATAATTGTTCCATCTTGAATATGAATGCTTGCTGTATTAATCTGGTAACATGCTAATAAAGTATTATCGGTAATTTTAGCGGAATATTTATTTCGCCTTGAAAAAAGAGGCTCGGACGTCATAAAAACAGATGGCCTTTTGGCAATTTCGTGTTGGCTACTATGCTAAACAAGTACTTAAGTTTATTATATTTTCCTGGTTTACAAAACTATCCATCAGCTGAATGGAGCCGCAAAGAAAAAAACCTAATAATAATGCGAAGCATAAAATAATTAATCCGCGAAGCTTCAATAGAACACTGCGTTTCAGTTGTCACGAACAGGCTTATAAATTAGTAATACGCTGTATTTTAGAGCGGATTAATTAGGAAGGACACCCTGTTATGAAACTGACGGACCATCTGCACGCCTTTCTCTGGCAATCCATGACCACCAACAATTGCAACGCCTATTTAATTGACGGTCCCAGCCGGATATTGATCGACCCGGGACACCGCGCGCCATTCGATCATGTTGAGCGGGGGTTGGAGCAACTGGAACTGAGCGTCGATGACCTTGATTTGGTTATCTGCACCCACGCCCATCCGGATCATATTGAAGCGGTTCCCTTGGTAAGGGACCAATCAACCCCGTTTACCTTGCATGAGACGGAATGGCAATGGGCGGCCACGATCGGAAAGCAGATGAGTGCCGCCTACGGCATCGATTTAGGGGAATTTAAACCGGATTTTTATTTGAGGGAAGGAACCCTAACGGTGCAGGACCTGGAACTGAAAATTATTCACACACCGGGGCATTCGCCCGGCTCGGTATCGATTTACTGGCCGGCTCAGAAGGCACTCTTCACCGGTGATCTAATTTTCAAAGAAGGCGTCGGCCGAACGGATCTTCCCGGCGGAGACGGAACGCAAATCAAGGACAGCATCAAGCGACTTGCGGACCTGGATGTGGAGTGGCTGCTATCGGGGCACGGTGATGTCATTTCCGGCACCGAAAATGTAGCCAAGAATTTCGCAGAAGTAGAATCTTTCTATTTTGCCTATATTTAGGGCAGATGACAGAAGACAGTGGACAGAAGACACTGGACAGAAGATGGGAAGTTGAGAAGATGAGAAGGTCAGAGGATCCCAAAACGCGGAAGTATTACCGGCATTCGGTATCCAGCATCGAGCACAGCATCGAGCACTCAGCATCGAGCACTCAGCATCCAGTGTCCAGCATCGAGTATCCAGTATCAAGCATCCAGCATCCAGCATCCAATACCCAATACCGAATACCTAATACCCATTCGATTAATTCGTCATTTCAAACGCTTTGCTCAGGCTTTCCTCAAATTTTCTTTGCAGATTCTGGGTTTCCTGCTGCCATTGGCTGTCGGCTTCGAGATTGGGGATTACCGCGGTTCCTGCGATGGAGTGTTTATGGGCGAGTTCTTCTTTGATAAGGCCCATTCGCTTTTCGGTCGCCCGGTCAGCGGCATTCCGATAGTCACTGATAACGGATCGAATGGGTGCTGTGTCGAGGTGGCAGCATTCCTCCAGTATTTCCAGCAGGACCTGGCTGTCCTGGCCGGGGTCCAATCGGGTTAGGATGTCCCTGACGAGCAGGCTGTCATCCGGCAGGTCGGCGTCTTTTTTCAACTTTACATATGCCTCATTGAACTGGCCGGCAGCCAACACCCCGTCCTGAAGCTTTTGCACCAAACCTTTGATGCGGTTGGTTATTTCTTTATTTTTCTGAGCCTGCTTTTCCTCGGAGCTGAGTGTCAGATTTTTAGTCCGTTCCATCACCAGATCCAAGGTGCTTTTTATCTCTGCCAAATCGTTTCCCTCCGTTACTGAAAATCAATAGATTCGAGGTTTCAGTATAAATACATAATTAATTTTAATCATGAAAATCCCAAATCTCAAAATTCAAATCCCAAACAAATTTCAATGATCCAAATTCAAAATACCAAACACAAAATTCCTACGCAAATATCTCCAATGGAAACATCAACGGCAAACAAAAGCTAGCAACGTCAAGCGTTACATCATTCGTAAAATTTTGGTCATTGGATATTGAAGTTTGAAATTTATTTGTAATTTGGTGCTTGAGTTTTGTTATTTTGTAATTTGCTTTAATCGTCGGAAACAACCGACTGATTAATTTTAATGATTTTCCCCGGGCGAATTATCCCGGTTCGATCAATTTGTCTAATATCAATCCATGAAAATAATCGCCGCCGCTCGAACCAAAACGCCATCCCAGGTGGGTCAGGCACATGGTACAATAACACACCCGCCAGCGATAACCGGCAAACCAGGTAAACTCGTCGGAAGCGCCACCGGCATAGCCGCATCCCACGACCTTTTGAAAGCAACCGATTTCATAAACGATACCATGCGGATTGGCAAAGGTGTGGCGATGGGCGCCCTGGACGGAGAGCCGATCATTCGGTCTGGTGATTGCCTGGCGGCATTGGCGGCACAGGATATATTCTTCCTCTTCAGGCGCCTGTTCCGCTTCCTCTTTCTCGATTACAGCCGTCCCGTCCTCTGCGCCCGGTTCGTCCGCCGGGACGCGCAAACAACGTATATCGACAGTGCCGACTCGTTTCATAGCTGGATCTCTCGCTATATTATAGCTGTTTTTGGGTCGCAGCAGGCTTTAGAGCGGGAGTCAATCATCATTCAGCCCGCTACTGTTCTGAAAGCGGTCGTTTCAACTACCAGCGATTTTTGGCCATCCAAAGCGGATCTTGACCCTCGTAATGCATCTCAACTTACATTCAACCCGTCCGCTGCCATTATATGCGGATCATATTTCTAGCAGATGAATTAAAAGATAAGCACATCAAATAAAAATTAAACCTCTTAATTAATCCACCGGATCTTCATTCAATCGATACTCTTGATTTGTTAAAGATCGATGAATAATACCTGAAAACTGGTTCTAAGGGTGGATTAATTAAGAGGTTTAATTTTTAAACAGCGCTTTTTTAAGCACAGCTTTGTCGTAGGCCCCGATGATATCCCGCCGGCTGATAATCCCGACCAACTCGCTGGGATCGTCTGTGGAAACTACCGGCAGGGTGGCGAAATCCTTACGGCTTATTTTTTCCAGCGCTGTATACAGATTGTCATGGGTCGAGACCGTCACCACATTGGGAGTTGCCAAGTCTTTGGCTACCACCAGATGTTTGAGATCTTCATCAAAGATGGCTTCGCTGTAATCATTGAACGATAGAATTCCGCAAAGCTTATTGTCGGAATCGAGCACCGGAAAGCTGTTGAATTTGCTTTTCGAAATTTTATCCGTCATTCTTTCCAGCGCGCATCCTTCGGGGATGGTTTCTACCTCCTGGCTCATGATTTCTTTAACTTGCATGGATTTCAAAATATTAACTTCTTTGCCTTCTTTGATGTCGATCCCGCGCCGGGCCAATTTTAACGTGTAGATTGAATCTTTCAGCAGCTGACTGCTGGCAATAGTCCCGACAATGCAGGCGAACATGAGCGGCAGGATAATTTTATAATCGCCCGTCATTTCAAAAAGAATCAAAATGGCTGCCAGTGGCCCATGGGTTGTGGCGGCGACGACGGCGCCCATGCCGACGATACTGTAAGCGCCGGGAGATGCCGTGACCGTCGGAAACAGCGAATTCACGGCCATGCCGAAAAACCCGCCGGCCATGGCTCCCAGAAACAGGGACGGTGCGAAAATACCCCCGGACCCACCCGAGCCAATCGTGATGGATGTTGCGAAAACTTTGACAATCACCAGAACCAACATCAGCCACCAGGCGATCTGCTGCATCAGCGCCATATCCATGGCGCCATAGCCCACTCCCAGAATCTGCGGAAACACCAAACCGAGAAAACCCAAGAGCAGACCGCCCAATACAGCTTTGAGATACTCGGGAAATTTGAGGCTGTCGAATAAATCCTCAACCTTGTAAAGGGTTTTGGTAAAAGTTACCGCCACCACCGCACAAAAAACACCGAGTACCAGGTACATGGGCAATTCCCAGGCGCTGACGAGCTCGTAAGCCGGGACAATAAAGGCCGGGGTATCACCGAGATAAGCGCGTGAAACGACGGTCGCCACCACCGATGAAATTACAATCGGGCTGAACGTGGCCAGTCCGAAATCTCCCAGGATAACCTCCAAGGCAAACATGGAACCGGCAATCGGAGCGTTGAAGGTGGCCGCAATGCCGGCGGCGGCCCCGCATCCGACCAAGGCCCGCATCCGATCCGGGGAGACTTTTATCGCCTGGCCCAAAGTTGAGCCGATGGCGGAGCCGATTTGAACTATCGGCCCTTCACGGCCGACGGAACCGCCGGTGCTGATACTGATGGCTGAGGCCAGCGATTTTACAACAACCACCCTTTTTCTGATAACACCGCCCTTTAAAGCCACGGCTTCCATTACTTCGGGCACGCCGTGTCCCTTGGCCTCCCTGGCCAGAAAATAGACCAGCGGACCGACGATCAAACCTCCCAGGGCCGGAATCCAAATTTTAATATTCCAGGGGATCGTTGCAACCACCTCGAGCAGTTCATCGGAAGATCCATAGGCGATTGATTGAAAAAAATAAATTAAGTGCCGAAAACCAACCGCACCAAATCCGGCGGTCAAGCCGACAACTACAGCCAGCACTGCCATCGTGGTATGTTCATTGGTTCTAATCCGCCCCACTACCAACCGGTATTTAGCTATAAATTCCTTAAACATGCACCCCTCGGTCTGAATTATGTCCGGCGCACCGCTCCTCCAGCATCCCATCGCTTTGGCAATAGTTTGGAGCTATGCCCTTAATATCTGAAAATATTTATAATTTCTACATTGTGGATGGCCGTTCTGTCAAGAAATATTACAAAGTCTTGACAAATGGGATATAATGAGTAAATTTGCCTAAAAAAATTGATCCCCAAAAAAATCCAAAAACCTGATCTGCCTGCGGCCGATCAGTTTCGGGAGGAAAGATATGCCGTTTTATGAATTTGAATGCTCGGATGGACATGTTACGGAAGAACTGGTGAAAATAGGAACCAAAAGCACAAAGTGTTCCAAATGCAACAAAAAAGCCAAGAAAATTATGTCTCAGTGTTCCTTTGAATTAAAAGGCGGCGGTTGGTATGCTGACGGCTATTCAACCAAAGGATCAAAAAGCGGCAAGAAATCAGATTAGGGGGCTGTCCGGAATCAGGAAACCACTGCAATTTATGAAATAGATGGTCCTTTTTTAAATTATTATTGGACAACAGATTAATCAGCACCGACTGAATCCGACTACGTGCCTGCCATGGGTCGGATTTTTTATGCCTTTTATTATCAGATGACAGAGGTCAGAGGACAGAAGACAGAGGACCCGTCTTCGCGCTTCGAGCTGCGCCGCGGCACGCAGAGGTCAGAAGACAGAAGATGGGAAGTTGGGAAGGTGAGAAGGTCAGAAGGTCAGAAGTTGAGAAGGTCAGAGGAGCCCGTCTTCACTCTTCGAGATACGCCGCGGCACGAAGATGACTGAAGAGAGAAGATGGGAAGGTGAGAAGGTCAGAGGGCAGTTATTGGTTATTTGTTATCAGTTATTAATACCCCGTAGCCGTGGCGTTGACTAACTTCCGGCATTCGGTATCCGCTATCCATTATCGAGTATCCAGCATCAAGCATCGAGCATCTCGCATCCAGCATCGAGCATCCAGTTTCCAGCATCGAGCATCCAGAACCGAGTATCCAGCATCAAGTATCCAAGTATCCAATAAACAAGTTGCCATCCCGGAGACTTCTATCGTATAATACATTTTGATTCAGCAATTTTCATTTGCATATAACGCTGAGAAGCTTTGAATGGATTTAAAAAGTAAAAATCAAACCGCCAAATGGTATCTCGAAAGCACTTCTGACCCGAACAACAAGTGGATTTTCCCAATCGATCCGGTGCCCTTCACCATCGGCCGGGACAAGAGTTGTCACCTGACCCTGGAATCCAACGGCGTCTCCCGACATCATGCCCAAATCAATGTCAGCGGTGATATACTCTGGGTTCACGATTCCGGCAGTACCAATGGTACATTTTTAAACGGCAAAGAGATCACTGAATCAGAGTCGCTGACAGATGGCGATATCCTTCATTTCGGAAAAGTCGGCTTCTGCGTTTTGCCCATGGATCAAGCCAGATCTTCCGATAATGATTTCGACAGCAACAAAACCGTACACCTGGATAAGCCTGGCCTACTGCCCGATCACTTGGAGGCTTACGCCGCTCCCTTTAAAAAAATGATTCATGATCGAGCCGTGGTGCCCCATTTTCAACCCATCCTCAGGTTTACCGACAAAAGTATCAAGGGCTATGAAATTCTGGGGCGTCTGACCGGCAATGCCGATTTACCGGAAAACCCGGGCGATATCTTCAATATCGCGGTCTCGCTGGATATGGAAGCCGAACTGAGTGCCCTCTTTCGGGAAGAAGGTGTGGGCCAGGCCCGTGATTTGCCGAAAACGGCCTCCTTATTTGTCAACACCCATCCTATGGAGTTGATCGATATCGGAATGCTTGAGTTGTCTCTGGCTAGAATTCGCAAACTTGCCGGTGCTACGAAACTTGTCCTGGAGATCAACGAAAAAGCTATCACCAATTTGAATCGGATGAAAAGTTTGCGATCAATCTTGCAAAATCTCAAGATCGGTCTGGCTTACGACGATTTCGGCGTGGGGGAGAGCCGGCTGGTCGAACTGGCGAAATTCCCGCCGGATTATCTCAAATTCGATATATCCTTAATTCGCAAGGTCCATCTGGCACCCAGACGTTTGCACCAATTAATCGTCACGTTTTTGAATATGGCGCGAGATCTCGGAATTTCCACGATTGCCGAGGGAATCGAATGCAGCGAAGAGGGTGAAACCTGCCGCCGGCTGGGTTTCGATTATGCCCAGGGTTTTTTTTACGGCAATCCCATCCCGATCTCCCAATTCGCGCCCCCCACCGCGACGATCAATACCAGAATATAGAATTCACGTTTTTTTGACAAGATTCCTGGCATCTGGCACAACCGGACCTCCCTCGGTGGCCAATACCGGATTTAGATGAATTTAGAATACGATTCAAGCTCATCTCGTTCAAGCCCCTTTAAACTCGGGCGGCCGGCCTTCGTTAAACGAACGGATTCCCTCATGCCAATCTTCAGTGTTCATGCAGGTAAAGACTGCATCCGCTTCCAGCAGCAACACCGTATCATGGTCGAAACCATACATTTGCTGAAGCCGTTTTTTAGCCAGCTGCAGGGAGACCGGCGCCCGGGATGCAAGCAATTGGGCAAATGCTACGGCCTGTTCAAAAAGTTCCTCGAGCGGGTAAGCTCTTAAAGCCAGACCGAGGGCGACAGCCTTTCTGCCGTCAATGACGGTTCCGGTGTAGACAATCTCCTTAGCGGCCTGGAGGCCGACCATCCTGACCAGGTTATAGGTTATCGCCCCGCCGATAAACGTACCCAGACTCGTTTCGGTGAGTGCCACCGTGGCGTCTTGGGCCATGAAAACAAAATCACAATTCAAGGCTATCTCAACACCGGCTCCCGGGCCGGGCCGTTGATGGCCGCAATGGTCGGTTTCGGAAACTCATAGAGTGCCTTGGTCGCATATTGCCCGAGCATGATGTATTTTCTTTTTTGAGCCTCGCTGCGATCGCCTGCCGCGTGTTTTTTCAGGTCAGCACCCGCGCAAAAAGCCTGCTTGACGATGCCGTTTTTTTCCAATTGCGAGCCGGTTAAAATGACGGCCCGTATGGCTGCGTCGTCTTCGGCCGTTCTCAATGCGTGCTGAATTTCCACATACATCTCTTCGATCACGGCATTCATCCGATAAGGCCGATCCAGGCGGATGATACCAATATTGCCCTCTTGAGAATATTCAATCGTGGTATATTCCATTCAATTTCTCCTCATTCAAAGTACCTTTTATTTTCATCGAACTCTTCTTAAAAAAAATCGAAGATTAATTGTCAAGCGTATTTGTTCGCCCGGCAAAAAAATATTGACTTTGAAAAAAATTTTTCATATTTTTGTATTTGAAAAATTTTATATCTTACTTCGAACGTCCAGCATCGAACATCGAATAATGAATTTTATCTATTTTAAAACGACTGAACGAAGCGATTCCATCATTCGTCAATCGACATTCGTCATTCGTCATTTCATAAAGTTTCACACGAGCGGCGGCCTCCGGCTAAAGGACAGCCTGTCTGATCGGAAAAGAAACTGCGCAAAATCAAGGCGGTTTCGATTAACTCATTTGCCGTTTCGTCCTCGTGCTCGAAGCTTCTGAGCCTATCAGTTTCGAGGACGAGGACGAGCACGATTTGAATACCCTGTTTTGGGGTTAATATAGACGTAGTTTCACACGAGCGGCGCAGGGGGCACGGATCTGTCATCTGACTTCTGCGTGCCTCGGCGAAGCTCGAAGAGCGAAGACGGGTCATCTGTTCTCTGACTCTATGACACCCGAAACCTGACTTCTGAAACGTACAAAGGAGCCTTATCATGAGCAGTGGCGGACATTCCGGTGGTCTTTACCAGCCTCTATCAATAGCCGAAGTTGAACTTCTACACGGCAAGGCCTTGGAGGTTCTGGAAAAAATCGGAATTACCTATGAGGATGGCCTGGAGGATATGCTTGCTTTGGTCTCCGAGGCAGGCTGTCGAATAGATGAAAACCTTCGCCGGATTTATTTCCCGCGCGATCTGGTGTCACAAATGGTTGCTCGTGCACCCGCAGAATTCACTTTGTACAGCCGGGATGGGCAAAGCGATCTGCACCTCGGTCAGGATCGTGTTTACTGCGGCACCGGCGGCACGGCCATTCGTATTGTCGATCTCGAAACCGGTGATGTCCGCCAGACCCTGCTCCAGGATCTCAACAACGTGGCCCGAATTACTCAAGAGATGGAGTATATTCATTTCTTCCAGCACTGCTGTGTGCCCCATGATGTCCCCGTCGAGCACTATGACATCAACGGCATATTTGCGGCCATGATGGGCACTACCAAACACTGTATGCTGGGGTGCAACTCGGATGCCGGCCTGCGCGAGGCCTTCAAAATGGTGACGCTGATCGCCGGTGGCGAAGCACAGCTGAGAGCGCGGCCGCTCTTCTCGATCAGCGCCTGCATGATCATCAGTCCTTTGAAATTCTGCACCCAATCCACCAAAAATGTACGCCAGGCCGCGCAATTAGGTGTACCGACCACTGTCACCAGCGCCCCCATGAGCGGATCGACGTCGCCGATGACCATGGCCGGCACCCTGATTCAGACCCACGCCGAGGTGATGGCGGGGATCAGCGTTCATCAGCTGACAGTTCCGGGTGCCCCGGTGCTTTACGGTGGTTTGCCGGCCATGGCCAACATGAAGACACTCGGATACCAGGGAGGTTCGGTGGAAGTCGGTATGATGATGGCGGCGATCCATCAGCTGGCACGCCATATCCAGGTCCCCAATTATTCCAGCTCAGGCCTCAGTGATTCCAAAATCCCGGATGGCCAGGCCAGTTGGGAAAAGGCGTTTACTACGGCTTTGAATGTAATGGGCGGATGCAATTACGTTCACCATGCAGCCGGGATGTTGGAATCGATGTTATGTATTGCCTACGAGCAATACATCATCGACGACGAAATCATTGGTCAAGCCTGCAAAATGCTCGAGGGCATTCCCATTGACGACGATCATATGGCGCTGGAGGCCATTGCCGAGGTGGGACCGGGGGGGGCATTATCTCATGTCCGATCACACGCTTAAGCACATGCGCAGTGAGTATTTCGAAGGCAACGGGCTGAGTGACAAAGGCTTGCGGCGACAGTGGGAAGAACTCGGCTCGCAAAGTACGCGTGAACGTGCCCGCGAAATGGCACGGGCAATTCTACAACAGCCGTTCGAACCCAAAGTCATCGAAGCCATCGAGCAAGAAATCCGCAATCAATTCCACATTTTTCTACCATAAAGGAGCCCTAATGCCGGATCAGGTCATTGAAACTCGCTCTGGAAAAATAATCCCCCTCGATCAAAACCACCCGGACGATCTCGCTTTTTGCCAAGAGGCCTTCGGTTTTGAAGCTCAAACCCAGGGCTGGTTCAGAGAACGCGACCGCCTGTATTTTTTCCCGCACAAGATCACCATCGAGCAGGCCCGCGAACTGTCAGCTCAACCACAGCCGCCCAGCATTCTGGAGGTGCCCGCGCCTCCCCTGCCCGATGGCCCTGTCAGCCGGCACCTGCTCGACATGCCCGACGGCACGCGCGTTAACTGGATTCGCCATCCCAGCGCCCTGCCGGCAGGCTGCCAACCCCACTGGAGAGCGCATACCCACTTGTTTGTGGTCGAAAATAAAAATTTGGAGTTCACAGCCTATACCTCCATATTCGGCTACGCTCACTTGGAGGGGGCTGACGCCCGTTACCGTATCTTCGGACCGGGCGGTATCCGCTGGATCGATTATCCCTCGCACGAGGCGGCTTTAAATGATGCCCTGGACATGTCGTTGGCAGTGGCCATGAAAATTCAGGTGGTGGGCACGCCCTGCGCGGGAAATAAAATCGCGGTCTATGGCAACTACGAAAAGGTGGGGCCGGTTTTGCAGTCGCTGTTCGCAGCCTACGAGCGAATGGGCATCATCATTACCAGTGCCGATCTGGGGCTTTCCATCGCCCAGCTCCAAACGTGGGCCTTACCGGTGGCACCCACCTGCCTGGTACCCCTGGGGGTTTATAATCAGGGGATCCCCTCGGCCATCATTACGGCCGATGCCGCCTTTGCCGGTCTGCATGCCATGGCCGCAGCATTGGAGGGCGCTCCCGGACTCCGCGATTTAACCATTTCTCTGCAAGGCATCGGCGAAGTCGGGTACCGGATGGCCCAGCTCATTCTCGAGGCCGGGGCCAAGCTGGTGCTAACCGAAGCTGATGGCGACACGCGCCGGCGATTTCAGGCCGAACATGATAGCGCTTTTGCTTCAGGCCAAGCCAGGTTCTTAGAAGATCTTGACGCAATCTATGATGCTGAGGCGGATCTGTTCGTCCCCTGCGCCCTGCGTGATATTCTCAGCAGCCAAAATCTAACCCGCATGAAAAATGCCGGCATTAGAATGATCGGGGGGCCGGCCAATAATTTATTTCCCGACCAGGTTGAGGGCCCGTGGCAGTATCATGCAGCGGGGTTGCCCGTCGTACCCTATGAAGGCATTGGGGCCGGCGGTGTGACGGGTGTTGCTTATTCGATTATGAGCGGTATTTACGGGAGGACACCGTTTACACCAGCCGAGAAGAATGAGGCCATTCGGGATTACGTCGCCCGGGTGATGCGCTGGTCGCAATCCTATGATTTGCCGGCGCAGGTGGTCAGCGACCGCATTCTATTCCGCCGCGCCCTGCGCCGCCGAATTTTATCCCAAACCCAATCAGATCACATACTCGACCGCATGCGTCAGGCTTTCGACTCCGGAAATCAGCAGTTTGAGCACTACTGGATCAACGACCTGACGAAACGCGGCTACTTTTACGGACCGGGTCGCATGGCAGAGGGCGGATGGCGTTACCTGGAGCAATAAAGCCGGTGTTTAGAGACAATCGGCGACGCTGTGAATCTCGCAAACAGCGGGTCATGAATGATTCCATTTGGAGTCTAACGTAAACTCCATCACTCTGGGTTGAAATCAACGCCGGGCCTGCCGCGGCGTAGCGGAGCGAAGACGGGTCCTCCGGTCTCGGATTCTCAACTTAGTATCTAGATATTGAAATCCCACCACCTTTGCGCGGGATTTTCGTCGTATCCGGATTAAATTTCTAATCAACTCTATGGATTTAATTTAATATGACAGATTCATTTCCTGAAGAATCGGATTTTATGAAGGCAATAAAAGCCAAATTGGATCAGTTCACGCCGACCCAACGCCTGCTGGCCGACTATATACTTCAAAGTCCCGAATCTGTTTTGTTTATGACCATCGTCGAATTGGCCAAGGCGGCCCAGGTCAGCGAGGCAACCATCGTACGCTTCTGCAGCCTGATCGGCTACAGCGGTTATACCCAGCTGACCAAAGAGGCGCAGCAGCTCATCCATAGCCAGATGAGCACGGCGGGTCGTTTCGAGCTGGCCCGGGAACTGTTCCATAAAACCTCTCCAGTGGCAGCGCATAATCAATACCGGCCAGAATTCCCGCGCATATTGGCCCATGAAATGGAGAATTTAAATCGACTGGCCGAAAGCATTAAGATTGATGACTTCAATCGAACCATCGAAATGCTGATCCAGGCCGATCGGATCGTCATTGTCGGCTGCCTGGCCTCGGCCAGCCTGGCGGAGCATTTCGGGTATATGTTTTCCAAGATCCTACCCCAGGTAGACGTTATTCGGTCCGAAAGCCACATGTCATCTGCTAAAATCATGCGCTTGAGCTCAAAATCGGTCGCTTTCCTCGTGGCTTTTCCACGCTACCCCGCTCAAACCCTGAGGTTGGGCGAGCAGGTGACCGCCACAGACGCCCGAATCGTCAGCATTACCGACAGTCATCTTTCTCCCATCAGTCGTCTGGGTGAAATCATGCACCACATTCATGTCGGCATCCCGGGTTACGTGGATGCCTATGCCGCACCGTTGACCTTCATCAATGCCCTATGCACCGAATTGGCCGAACGCCATCCAGAGCAGGCCGTCCGGCGCCTCGACCGTTTTGATCGTTTCGCGGAAAAGGCGAATTTATTTTACAAGCGCATCAACCGGGGGCGCCCCAAAAACAGCCCCAATCCGGCTAAGCCGGAAATGAAGATTGAAGATTGATGGTCTCGTAAAAAGTCAAAATTCGAGAATTTTGACCTCGTAACCTACTGAAATTATTAAACGTGAGATTTGATTTTTGTGCTTTTTGCGACTTTTTGCGGCTATATCAAGATTGAAAATTGAAGATTTATGGTTTCGCTTCGCTCGGTCATATTAAATTAAATCGATAAAGGGAATTTATCGACCGCCATTATTACAATTAACAAATAACGAATAACCAATAACGTTTAATTTCGATTGGAGGAAGAAATATGTCCAATAAACCTGATGTGTTGATTATCGGTGCCGGCGTCATCGGATGCTGCATCGCTTATGAAATGAGCAAAGCCGGTTTTCGAACCTTAAATGTGGATTTCCAGCCGGCAGCAGGTGCCGGATCAACCAGCAACTCCTACGGCAATGTCCGTTTTTATTATTCGACGCGTGACGGGTGCGCCCTGGCCTACGAAAGCGCCTGGTACTGGCAGAACCGGCCTGAATATATCGGCGTCTCCGACCCTCGCGGCATGGCTCGCTACAATCAAACGGGAACCGTATTCGTCAAAAACCGGGTTCTCAACTGGGTCAAGATTAAAGCGAATTTCGACGAAGTCGGCGTGCCCTATGAAGAATGGGATTTAGCAACGCTCCAACAGCGGGTTCCGGTGGCGGATTTTCATTCCTATTATCCGCCGCGCCGTCCGGATGATCCCGAATTCTTCAATGAGTCAAATGAATGGCTGGACGGAGCCGGCTACACCCCGGATTCAGGCTACGTACCCGATCCCCAACTGGCGACTCAAAATGTGGAATGTGCTGCCAAAGCCCTGGGTGCGCAGTTTCAATACAACGCCCGCGTCGCGGCGATCCGTCGCGATAGTCAGCGGGTACAGGGGGTGGCCTTGGCGGACGGGACCAACATCGACGCACCAATCCTGGTCAACGTGAGCGGCCCCCATTCCTATAAAATATCGGTCATGGCCAGCATCGCCGACCGCAACCGCATAAAAACCCGCGCGCTCAGGCACGAAGTGCATGTGGTTCCGCCACCGGCAGGTTTCGAACCGGAAAAAGAAGGCTTTCATACCAGCGATGCAGATGTGGGCGCCTACTACCGACCGGAAGCCGGTAATATGATATTGACCGGATCGGTCGATCCGGCGTGTGATCCCAAGGAATGGGTCGATCCGGATGATTTCGACCGCGAGGTCAGTCAGAGCCAGTGGAAGGCCCAGGTATATCGTCTGGCGCGGCGATTTCCGGATTTGCCGATTCCCCAAAAACCTTCGGGAATCGCAGATCTCTACGATGTCAGTGATGACTGGATTCCGATCTACGACAAATCCGATTTGGGAGGCTATTATCAGGCCATCGGAGGCAGCGGCAACCAGTTCAAGACCGCTCCTCCGGCAGGTGTCATGATGGCGGAATTGATTCAGAAGGTGGAAAACGGCTATGATCACGATGCCCAACCGCTGCAGCACAAGTTGCCTAAACTGGGGCTCCGTATCGATATGGCTGCCTTTCATCGCAACCGTGAAATTAACCGCAACAGCAGCTTCAGTGTGGCGGGTTGAGGATCAATCATGCCGCTTACCACCCGTGTCGCAAGATGGATAGTCCAGTCAGAGTTTGACTCCTTGCCGGCGATCGTCATCGAGAAAGCCAAAAAGAGCATTCTGGATACCATGGGGGTTGCTATGGCCGGGGTAAATACCGAGGTGGGCAACATCATTTTGGGATATATAGATACGCTGGGCGGAAACCCACAAAGTCAGATTTGGGGCACCTCACTAAGGACCTCCGCTCAATTGGCGACCCTGGCCAACAGCACCCTTGGCCATGCCCTCGATTTTGACGACACTTCCCACAGCTATATCGGCCACGCATCCGTTTCCGTGCTTCCGGCGGTTGTTGCCGCGGGTGAATTGGTCAACGCCTCCGGGGCTGACGTTGTCCTCGCCTTTATTGTCGGCACCGAGGTGGCCTGCAAGCTGGGAGCCATGGTTACCCCACAACTGTATTCCGACGGCTGGCATTCGACATCCGTCATCGGTGCTTTCGGGGCGTCCGCCGGCGTAGCCAAGGTGTTGGGACTGACAGAAACGCAAGCAAGCCATGCCTTGGGCATTGTTACGACCCAGTCTTCGGGTATCAAGGGAAATTTTGGGACCAGCGCCAAACCCTACCAGGTTGGTCGATCTGCCGAAAATGGGGTGGCGGCTGCACTTCTGGCGCAAAAGGGCCTGAGAAGCGACGCGGATATTTTCGAGAAAGAATTTGGCTTCTTGCACACGTTCAAGTTAAATCGGAATGCCGTGCCAGAGCGTCTGGGCAATCCTTTTGATATTGATCAGCCGGGTTTCTATCTCAAAGAATTTCCGACGTGTTCGTCGACCCATCCGGCTCTGAATGCCGTCATTACATTAATACATAAACATGGCATCGATCCCCTGAATCTAAGATCTGTAGATTGCGCCTCGACGCCGCTGGTTGTGGATTCGCTCTCATACTCAAATCCACAGAACGTCGATCAGGCCCGTTTCAGTTTGCAATTTTGTCTGGCCAGAGCGCTGCTGAATCGAGGCGCTTTGACACCGTCGGATTTCTGCCCGGAAAATCTCAATGATCCCGCAACACGACGGCTCATGGACAAAATCCACCTTCGACGATCCGACACGCTGGCGAAAAAGGGTTATGCGCCTTCCGACGGCCCGGAAGCGGCGATTGTCGAGATCTCGATGAAAGACGACCGGCAGTATCAGATGCAGCTTGCCTTCGCAGACTGGCGGCCGGACAAAATGCCTTCCTGGGAGACTCTGGCCGCCAAATTCCGTGATTGCGGATCGCGAGTAATGGAACCACGGCGGATCGATCACATTGCGGAACGGATTCGAAACCTGGAAAAAGTTAAAAAAATCCGGGAAATTACAGCACTCACCAGCAATTGAATGATAGCGAACCCATCGGTTTACCCGGAATTTGAGCTTATGAGTCCGGTTTGAAAAATGAAGCAGCCGTATTGATTATAGAGGGGTTAACAAAGTTATTGAAAGCTTATTTTAAAAATGTTATGGGCTCAGAAGCTGTGAGCGGGGTATTATGATCACAATTCTAATATAAGGAGGTAGGAATGAAATCTAGATTGTTCTCTCGAATTGTTATTAGCATAATCGTGTTGGCATTCTTGGCGCCTGCGGCCTACGCCCAAAATGATCGCTTTTTTGATGTCATCAAAAAAGGCAAGATAGTGGTCGGCGTCAAGCCGGATTATAAACCGTGGGGATTCCGTGATCCGAGCGGCAAATTGATCGGCATGGAAATCGACATGGCCCAAGACGTCGCCGATGCTCTGGGGGTGAAACTGGAATTGGTTGCCGTTCAATCCTCAAACCGGATGCAGTTTCTCCAGCAGGGTAAAATCGATCTGATGATCGCCACGATGTCCGATCGTACAGATCGCCGCAAAATTGTGGGTGTACCCGATCCCAATTACTACACATCCGGCACCAATCTGTTGTCTAAAAAAGGTTTGCTCAAAACGTGGGAAGATTTGCGCGGCAAACCGGTATGCGGCAAACAGGGCGCCTTTTACAACAAAATTGTGGCCAAGCGCTACGGCGCCAAAATTATTGCTTTTAAAGGCAACGCCGAAGCGAAGCAAGCGGTGCGCGATGGGAAGTGCCTTGGATTCGTTTACGACGATTCATCCATCATGTCGGATCTGGCTTCCGGTGAATGGGATGACTACGAGATGCCGTTTGTGACCGAAGATGACAACCCCTGGGGCTTGGCGGTTCCCGTTGATGAGTTAGACGGTATCTGGGGCAATTTCATGGCCGGTATGATCTATCGTTGGCATGCCACCGGACGCCTCATGGAACTGGAAAAGAAGTGGGGAATTCAGCCCACCGAATATCTGCAGAAAATGCATGAGAAGTTTAAATTTGAACATGCGCATCTAAAATAGGTTCTAAAACCGGAAATCGCCGCTCTATCCGGAGCCTCAAAATCCCCGGAGGGATGCAGTTGGTGGTGAACTGACTTGGATCTCCAATCAGGCTTGAAGCTCCGGTAAGGGCGGTAGTGTCCATGGCAGGTTGGCGTAAAGAACCTGATTCCCCCGACGACCCGCCCGTTGGATCGAAAGCGATCTTATCAGGCCCGCAGCGAGGATAGGCATGTTAGAATTCTTATCAGGGTATTTCAGGCGCTTGTATGATGATACCGGACTCAATTTCGTTATATTTTACGAGCAATATGAATATGATCGATTTATTGAAGCCATCTGGGTGTCTATTAGACTCATTATCGCCTGTATGCTCTTCAGCCTGATTGTTGGTATCGTCGGTGCCTGGGCCCAGGGATCGAAGTCACGCTGGGTACGCCGCATCGTGGCCGGTTATATTCAAATCTTTCGCAACACACCACCTCTGGTCCAGCTGTTCTTTTTCTATTTCGTGCTGGGAAATTACACGCCGACCTATGATGCCGGCGGCTGGCAGGAGGCGTATATCGGCAGCTTCGGCTGGGCAATGATATCGCTCGGCTTTTTTGCCAGCGCATTCAACGTTGAGATATTTAGAGCCGGTATCGAAGCCGTGCCGGCCGCCACGCGTGAGGCAGCTGCCTCGCTGGGGTATTCACGTCTAAAATCATATATATACATCATTTTTCCGCTGGCATTTCGCGTCTGCTTGCCGTCATTGAACAACAATCTCGTCAATCTGTTGAAAACAACGACCCTGGCATATGCCATCGCGGTGCCGGAAATGATGTATACCTGCAACCAGATTTGGTCTGATAATGTGAACGTGCCGGAAATGATGTTGGTTATGTTCATTTTCTATATTGCCCTGGTGGGCATCCTGGTATGGTTCATGCACAAATGGGAACATAAACTGCGGATTCCCGGGTACGGTTAATGCAAATGAAAACATCCAAAGCTTCGGGCAATAACTGCGATTTGCCAGTACTGCTGCCCTTCAAGCTGGCTCGGGGGCAACAAACCAATTTCAGCGCGTTGCTGGCCGAAATCAGTCCATGGCATGTGTTTCTGGTTCTGGCGGCCTTTTTTGTCGGCATCGGGATCTCGGAAGCCTTCGCCGCCGGTAATGCCGCTAAGCCCAGCCCTTTTGCGACCCTGGTCAGATGGGTGCCGTTCATCATGAAGGGTTTTGTATTGAATCTGATCATCAGTTTTTCCGCCATGGCCATCGGTACTTTGGCCGGTGCGGCCCTGGGCCTGATGCAGGTATCGCTGCTGGCACCTGTGCGTCACAGTTCCTGGGTGGTGACGCAGTTTTTCCGCAATTCTCCTTGGCTGGTGCTGCTGTTTTGCATCATGCTGCTGCTGCCGTACCAGATCGAATTCGGTGAGACGACCATCGGCATTCCCGATTGGATCAAGGCGACACTAGGCTTTTCCTTGCCGGTGATGGCCAATATTTCGGAAGTTGTCCGCGGCGCGGTCCAATCCCTGCCGACCGGTCAATGGGAGTCGGCGGAATCGCTGGCATTTACGCGTCGCCAAACCATGTGGCTGATAATTCTGCCCCAATGTATCAAACGCATGATTCCACCCTGGATGAATTGGTATGCGATCCTGACGATGGCCACGCCGCTTTGTTCCATCATGGGTGTCGAAGAGGCCGTGCGGTTTTCCCAGCAAGCCCTGGAAGCGGAAGGGGCCCGCCCGGAACTTTTGATGCCGTTTTATTCTTTTTTGCTGGTTATATTTTTTGTCTACTGTTATCCGATCGCCCGCTGGACAATTTCTTTGGAGAAGCGGTTCATGGTAAAAATTTGAGTTCGATTGTTTTCTGAATGTCAACGAGTTGAGAGGTTCATATGGCCTGGACACCTGATCAGCCGATGGTTAGCCTTAGAGATGTTTACAAATCCTTCGACGATTTGGAGGTCATTAAAGGAATTTCGATGGATGTCATGAAAGGCGAGGTGATTTGTATCATCGGACCTTCAGGCTCCGGCAAATCCACCCTGATTCGCTGCATCAATGCACTCCACCCCATCAACAAGGGATCCATCCTGGTAGAAGGTCAGGAGGTCAATGATCCCAGGCTGGATAAATTGGCCCTGCGCAAAAAAGTCGGCATGGTCTTTCAGCAATACAATCTTTTTCCGCATAAAACGGCTCTTGAAAACGTGAAGATGGCGCCCATTCATGTTCTCAAGAAGGACAAGTCCGAGGCCGAGAAACGCGCCTACACCCTGATTAAAAAAGTCAGGCTGGAAGGCAAGGAAGACGCTTATCCCGGCCAACTGTCCGGCGGTCAGCAGCAACGAGTGGCGATTGCGCGATCACTGGCAATGGACCCGGACGTGATGCTGTTCGACGAGGTCACCGCAGCGCTGGATCCGGAAACCGTCAAGGAAGTCCTCGTGACCATCAAAGAGTTGGCCGAAGACGGCATGACCTGTTTGCTGGTCACGCACGAAATGGGTTTTGCCCGGGAACTGGCGGATCATATCTATTTCACCGATGAAGGCCGCATCGTTGAGCATGGTCCTCCATCAACCTTTTTCGACAATGCCAAAGACCCCCGCACCCAGTTGTTTTTAAGCCAGATATTGTAGCCCCGTTTCTTTTGAATGCTTTGAATCGAGCATAACTTGAAAATAGTGCATTGTTTTGTTACAGAAATCCAGGTCCACTGAGCCAGGTCAGTCCCGCCCAAGACGGGATCACCGTAAATCCTGCTGCAAGCGTAAACGGAATGATGGAATACTGGAATGTTGGAACACCGGGTTTAGCAGAATGAGATCTGATCTTATAATGATGGCACGAACCAGAATATAAAATCAGACCATCCTCCGTTTTTGATTCCCAATATTTCATTATTCCACCATTCCATCATTCCAGTCGGAGTCTGGGGAAATGCCACACGCCTCTGGAGTGAAATCAAAGCCGGTGCTACGGGCGCAGAGCATTACTCATCTGCCCTCTGCCTCTTTTTAACGAGAAATACTGCACCTGGCACAACCATGCCCTCCTCGGCGGCTTGGAATTCAAATTCGGTTGGCACTCGATGGGACTCTCTTTTAATCACAGACTATTAGCGATCGTCATCACAGGGGCTTTGCTGTTGACCGGCGCTGCGACCGCTCGCTCTGAAGTTGTCGTGTTTGATGATGTCACTACCGTCCAAACACCGATTCGCATCAAAGTCCTGACCAAAGGCAAATTCTTTGCACAGGGCGGCCGCTTGGTGGACATTTATTTGGATGAAGTACACCTGAAAAGAATTATGACCGGCGGCGATGGATACGGCTTCTTAAAGTACACGCCAGGGAAGGCCGGATTTCAATCGATAAGAGCCCGCTCGGAAGGCAAGAGCGCCTCCGGGCTACACCTGGTCACCACCCAAGACGACAAGACGCTTATCATCGATGTTGAAGGTGCTTTCAGGAATGCTATTTTTTCGGAAGAAATTCGTGAGAACAGCCAGGAGGTCGTCAAGGCCCTGAGCAAAGAATACAAAATCATTTACATCAGCAGGTTTGTCGGCAAAGGCGTGAGCAGAAGGTGGCTGATAAAAGAAGATTTTCCGAAATCGGTCATACTAGCCTGGCAAGGGGCTGCAACCTTTAAAAGAATCAAAAATCGGGGCGTACAGCTGGAAGCAGTCATCGGATCGGCCGCCGTAATTTCAGCGGCCAAAAAGCACATCGAGAATCGCTATACCTTCGAGGAAAACAAAGACGGCAAAGTTGTCAAAGACTGGAAAGAAATTTTACAACTGCTGCAACCCGTCACCCCGGCCGATAAAGGACCGGATCGACTGCCGGTGAAGGAGGAAACGACTACGCCGCCGTGAGGTCAGATGTCAGAAAACAGAGGACAGAAGAGAGATCTTTGAATGCGGAAGTCGGAATCTTTCGATTGCGGATTGCAGATTTCGGATTGCGGATTGAAAAATCCGGCATTCGGGATTCGTTGTTCGGCATTCGGTGTTCGATAATCCACTATCAGTAATCAGTGATCAGTAACTGGAATCTGGAATCCTGCAACTGGCATTTGGTATGCGGCATTCAGTACTAAACACCTAACCCGGATAAACCGGAAATAAGAAAATCGAAATACGAAATTCGAAACAAATCTGAAATTCCAAAATTCAAATGTCTCAAACGTAATTACCGTCGTGACAAAGTTGAATTCCTTTCAAATCCATGTAAATGCTTGTTTGTTAGTGCTTTACAAAGATGCCAACAAATGTTTTGAACAAATTGCGCAAAACTGATTTGGTAACTGTCCAATGCCCAAAAACCAGTTTCCAGCATTCCTTTGCCGAAAGCCGTGCGCCGAACGCCGAATAACGGCTTCTTCAATCCGCATTTCGAAATCGAGTAACCCTAAACCTTACACCCTAAACCTTACACCCTTCTTTTTTGCCGAATGCCGAATACCCGTTCAATTTTCCAGTACCCAATACCTAATACCCATCGCCCGATACCCAGTACCCAATACCCAGTACCCAATACCCAGTACCGAATATAGTCTTTTTCAATCCGCAATCCGAAATCTGCAATCCGCAATCGAATCATTCCGTTCCCGCATATTTTCGAATCGTACCGTCGATGGCGACGCCATAAACGGCCCCATCGCGACCGACGGCTACCGAGGAAAGGCCGTTGCCCTGGAAATTCGTGTCTGATGCCCGGGTCTTGAGATCATGGGTGGTAGTTAACATTTCAAAGGAAGAGACATAAACCAGGTTGGCAGTTACGGCTGGAGATGAATGCGTGGCACCCCTTAGTGGCAGTTTCCCGGTCCTTTTGGCGTCGTGCATCAGGGTTCCGTCGGCTGCATTGATAGCCTGAAGGTGATCTTTGGCCATTACAAAAACCAAGCTCCCCGGAGATCCGGCCGGTGTGGCAAAAACGGCCTGGCCGGCGTCAAACTCCCACATTTTTACCCCCGTATGCACATCATGGGCAATCACTTTGCCATCGTGACGCCCAAACACCATCAGCCCGTTGGATATCATTGCCGCAGAAGAATGGTTGTCAAAGCCGTGTTCCTGGCGCCAGAGCACCGCCAAATCGGCCCCGTTCCATTCAAAGACGCCGATGCTGCAAAGATTGTCCGTGATAGCAATCAAGATTTTGTCCTCAACCGTGACAACTGCCGCGGTGGGGTCCACGAATCGGTCCGGCGGACCGGAAGCGCCTTTTTCATATGTTACCGGAAAACTAGCGATTAAATCCCAGGTTTGGTTCAAGGCGCCCATGACGTCATCAAATTTTATCCGGGTTGCCGGATCATCGAAGCGGCAGGTACCGATTGATTTGTCGTCGAGCATTGCTGCCCGGTCACCATCATCACGCAGCACAAACAGCATGCCTTGGATGTCTTCGACCATACCGACCGATGCATAGAGAAAGATCAAGGTGGCGCCGGATGAGGTAATCACTTTGGGTGAACCGGTGGTGTATCCATTTTCCGGCAGGGAAAACGACCATTGCGGCTTGCCGTACTGATCGACTTTGTGAAGGGTGCTCTGCATCCTGCCGGTATCGGTCTTACGATTGGAGATGATATAGATATCGCCCCGGTCGGAGACCGATGGCGACGACACAATGTAGCTGTCCGAACCGGCAGTTCCCAGCGAACGTTGCCATTTTTCAGTTCCGTTTTCGGTCCTGATCGCAATCAGCTTAGCGTTGGTGGTGCCGACATATAAAACTTCCCGTTTCTGAATGTCCAGCCCGATAACCGGCGAAGAACTGGTGATTCTGTACGGATTTGAAATCCAGCTCGAAGAAAGAGCGAAACCGCTTTCAATCAACTGAAAGCCCTGGTTCGATGGGTCACCGTGAAAGTGACCCCACCGGGTAGGTTTGCCGCTGCCACAACCGAATGAACTCACCACAAGGAAAATCAGAATCGCACATCGCAAATAGATAAACATGGTACCATCCTCAATTCTACACGGATTGTTGGCTCAGCCCGGATTTTCGCTAGCTGCGGGCAAACTTCTGCCATCCGCTAACACAAGGTTGCACGTCTATCCTATATATTCCAATTTTGGAAGAAAAATCAAGCCTATATGTGGTTAATTGTTATTGGTTATTCGTTATTGGATTTGAAAGACAGAAGACGTATGGGATGGAGCCTGGCGCACAGTGCATAGCGCATGGAGCTAGTGCAAAGTTGCAGGTGAACATCAAAATTGGCTGAACAATTTATTCCTTAAACCCTAAACCCTATACCTTACTCCTACCTATGCCGAATACCGAAGGCCGAACGCCGAATACCGGCTATTTTATTCCGCAACAAATACCAGAAGTCAGATGACAGAGGTCAGATGACAGAGGTCAGATGACAGAGGTCGGAAGACAGAGGTCAGAAGACAGAGGTCAGAAGACAGAGATTCCGACTTTAAAACGTCCTCCTCGGCGTGCTATGTCCCATACCCTATGCGCTCTGCTCCATGCGCCATGCCCAAGCCGCCGGAATGCCGATTACCGGTTTTTTCAGCCCGCAACACGAAACCCGTTCCTACCACCAGCGAAATTGCCAATTGCCGCTGTGTAGCACCTGCATAATCTCGATTGAATACAGCAGGGCCATGGATGAATAAAAAATCCACATCAAGATTAAAATAACCGAGGATAGCGAGCCATAGAGTAGATTTACTTCTGTCACATTCTGAACGTAAAAGCCGAAAAAGTTGCGGGCCAGAATCCACAACAGACAAAAAATCAAACCTCCTAGAAATTGATGGCGCAGCTTGATCTTGACGTTCAAAAAGAGTTTGGCGGTAACCAGAAAAAAACCGATCATAACCAGCACCGAGGCTCCGTCAATCTGCAAAGAATTGGCCGAACTTACGGCCAGATGATAGATATCGTACAGGTAGGGTGTCTTGTTGATCGTGTTCAACACCTGGGCGACCGACGTGGACATAATAATCCAGGTAAAATTGGATATGAAGAGCAGCAGCACGGCAAACAAGCTCATGATGACATATACTGCCTGGCCAAACAGCAGGTGGCGCGGGGGCAGTTGAAAGATTCTCCGGTAGGATGTCTCGAGAGTTTTGAAAATTAGCCCGCTGATAATCGGCAGCATCAAAAAATTGATGATTTTAAATGAACCATGAGAGCTCGAATTGATCAAATGCGTCTTCAGCCAATCCCTGGAAACAAAGGGAATGATCTGGATCAGGTCATCGACAAGCATCTCGGTTACCTGGCCGGTCCAGCTTGCTTGGGCAAATAACAGCTTCTGAAAAAAATCGACGATCAGGATACTCAGAGTCGCAAATGGAATAATTGACAAGAGGAACACAAATGAGACGGAAAGCGACAACGTAAAACAGTCATCCTGTAAAAACTTTCTAAAAGCAATTACGAACAACTTGTGGCCAACAAATCGGTTGCGCAAGGCCATGACCTTAACTACCATCGTGGATGCCTGCCTGTGTCAGTTCGGGGGCCGTCCCGCAGACGCCGACCCGAGTTGCCCGCCCTCAAAAACAGCTCCATCAATCTGAAAGCTCCATAATTCAGGGCGGACAAATGAGCGGCTGCGCCCCCAATTGTACTTTTCGTTAAGTCGCAGAAGTATCCGGACAATCAGTCAACACATGTCCGCAAACTCCTCTTGCAGATCCTCGCGCATGTCCGCGGTAAGGGACTTTATTTTCGGAAAGAGATCCGTCAAGATCTTCTTGGCTTTTTCTATGCTAACGATTGCTTGCGAAAATTTGTAGTCCTCTTTTTCTGTCAGGCTGATGCTGTCTTTAATTTCATCGATATCATCGCAAATAAAATCAAATTCGCTGATCACCCGGTAAAAGTCCTCTGCCTGCATAGTTTATCTCCTTTTTCAAAATTGTTTCGCCCCCAAACTAAAAAATCTACAACAAATTCAAACAACTAAATCTGTTCCCCTCTATTATTTGAACCATGGGGATTATCGGCACATACTTCAAATAGCTTGAGTTTTTTTTCCCAGGTCTGATGTAACACGCGAATTGTATAAAAGATATTGGGTATTGGGTATTGGGTATTGGGTATTGGGTATTGGGTATTGGATTACTCGATTGCGGATTGCAGATTACCGAGAACCGAATACCGAATACCGAATACCGGCTTTTTCAATCCGAAATCTGCAATCCGCAATCAAATAATTCCCACTTCCGCATTCCGAATTCCGAATTCCCACTTCCAATTAGTCTATAACCTTCGATTGCGGATGTTTGGCTTTCCAATTTTTCCAACGGGTGTCATCTGAAGCAAGCTTGGGCAACCGCCGTTTGAAATAAACTCCCTGAATGCCCCTCAATCCATCCTCGGCGGGATACCACAGAGATCCGGTTTCCCGGTCATAGAGGACAAACGTTCTATCATAGGTCCATCCCGAGGGTACCAGGGTGAGAGTGCGGCCGTCGATCTCGCGGCTGTACACAGCCGCCAGGTCTACCAGCGGTCAGTATGCCGCAGCGATCGGCCGGCTTCCGATCTGACTGTTGGCGACTTCATGGCGATAAAGCCTCGGAACGGAATAGGCCCGGGCCTCCTTGCCGTCTGCGATGCCGATAACCCGGGTATTGCTTGAGACATCCTGACTATTCTCTTTTAAATGCGTGTCGTCCAACGGTGTGAAAGCGTTGCGCCCGATACCGTGCCGAAACCGGTGCGGATCAAAACCAATCGATTTAGCCTGGGTTACATCCCAGTACTCGCCGTGCAAATCGACGATGTAGCTTTTACCTTTCTCCTCAACAGCTCTGGAGAAAGTAAAACCAAATAAAATTAGCGGTGTCGTAATAATAGTGGTTAAAATTAGTATTCTGAATAAAAATATCTTTAGAGTCATGATAGATCTCCTTGTGGGAAAGGTTCTGGGTTCTGGGTGCTGGGATCAAGGTTCTGGGTTCTGCGTTCAAGGTTCAGCGTTTTACTCTTATGAAACTTCATGAAAAACAAGGTTTCAGGTGTCAGGTTTCAGGTGTCAGGATATGACGCCTTACCTCCCAGCCACCGAACATTTTATATGAAGCAGCAAATTACAGAAGCGTAGGGCGGGCCACCGTGCCCGCCGAAATGAGGTCGGCACGGTGGCCGACCCTACGTTGTCATATAAACGAAGTTTCTGACATTGATCAGACTGGCCGTTTTTTTGGCCAGAGGCCGCCGCTCGTGTGAAACTTCGTCTATATTAGCCCCAAGAGAGGGATTTTAAATCGTGCTCGTACTCGTACTCGTCCTCGTCCTCGATACTTAGAGGCTCAAAAGCTTCGAGGACGAGCACGAGGACGAGGACGAAACGGCAAAAGAGTTCATCGGAAACTGCGTTGATTTGGCGCAGTTTCTTTTCCGATCAGAACGGCTGTCCTTTAGCCGGCCTGCGACGAGCTCAACCGAATCGAGTTCGTTGCTCGTATGAAACTGTCTTAACCGTTAGTCGTCCGATGGCTTGCATTCTTACATCCGATTGAAATTCGAACAGCAGGATTGAAAATCTCTCCGCAAGCCGGGCGGGTACTATTGGCGGACGCCAAAACTACTATATTTTCAAATCCGGTTTGTCCGGGTTGGGCCTTTTCGGTTAATCCGAGAATTCTGCGATATCGGTGGATTAGAACTTGACAAAATCTATCGAATCCACCAGTTAAAGCAATTTGCTTTCAAAAGTCTAATGTGATTAAATTTAGCAATATGGAAATCAATAACGCGAAAACTGACCTGAGCAATATTGCGTCACAATTAGCCAAGGTTGCCGATGGAGAAGTTCATACCAACAGGCCTCTGGCACCCTTTACCTCCTACAAAATCGGCGGGCCTGCGGCGATTTGGGTTGCACCCGGCACAGAATCCGCCGTTGGCGAAGTTATCAAGGTGATTTATGACCATAATCTGCCTTTTTTTGTCCTGGGCCGGGGCTCAAACCTGTTGATCGCCGACAGCGGGTGGAACGGCGTCGCCGTTTATCTGGGTCATAATCTAAGCGGTTTTTCATTTACCGGCGATCGGGCCGTTGTGAGCGCCGGCACGCTGCTGATGGAATTGGTTCAGGAAGCGATCCGAAACGGGTTGGGCGGCATGGAATTGCTCGCAGGAATTCCTGGCGGGGTCGGTGGGGCCCTGCGGATGAATGCCGGTGCCTTTGGTCAGGAAATTGAGAGAACCACCGAAACGGTCAGCGGTTTTAGATATGACGGCACCCCATTTGAAGCCAGCCGGCCAACCATCAATTTTCATTACCGACAGGCTCCGGAATTGGATAATGTGGTCATCACCACCGCCCGCTTTCGCTTTAAAGCAGCGGCCACTGCCGTACTAAAAGCGCGGGTGGCCGATATTCTGGCATTGCGCAATAAAAAACAGCCTTTGGACCATCCTTCCTGCGGCAGCGTGTTTAAAAGGCCTGCAGGGTACTATGCCGGCGCCCTGATCGAAGAAGCCGGACTGAAAGGGGAGCGGATCGGGGGTGCCATGATCAGCCCCAAGCACGCCGGTTTTATTCTCAATACAGACAAGGCGAAAGCATCCGACGTTTATGCCTTGATTCGGCTGGTTGAGAAAACCGTGTTGAAACGTTTTGGCGTCCGGCTCGAAAGGGAGGTCAAGTTGATCGGCGATTTTGATTAGACGGACTGCTTTTCAAGCCAATTGAGCCGTGGAATGCAATATCATTGAACCCTGAACCCCTGAATCCTGAACCATTAAACCTTGAACCACTGAACCCTGAACCTTTGAACCTCTGAACCTCTGAACCCTGATACTTGAACCTCTGAACCCTGAACCTTTGAACCTCTGAACCTCTGAACCCTGATACTTGAACCTCTGAACCCTGAACCTCTGAACCTCTGAACCTCTGAACCTTCAAAACATATGAGTTCAACCACATCTCCGGCATATCGATCACTCACCGCTTTTTTCATACCGCTGGCAATCCAGGCTGCTTCCCAGGCCCTGAGCTATCCGCTTGTCGCCATGGTTGCATCCCGGGGTCCCGGCGGCCCGCTGAACCTGGCTGGGCTTGCGCAATCCAATACCATCATGTTTTTTCTCGGCATGTTCGCCATCAGTTCGGTCACCACGGGCATGGTCTACGCTAAAACGCGCGAGGGATATCGAAAATTCCGGCTAATGATCCGGGCCACCGGGCTGGTGGTCATCGGCATTCAGGCGGTCCTGTGCATTCCTTCTGTGTCTCATTTGCTTTTCGGCCGCCTGATCGGATTACCGCCGTCCATTGAGCAGCCGGCCCAAATTACGTTGCTATCATGCCTGCCGCTCCAATTTCTGTTCTTCTTTCGAATTCCGTATTTTGTGGCCATGTATGTCGGCCGGGCCACCGGCAAAGCCAGCATGGCAACCATTGCCCGCGTCGTTCTGACCGCCGCCTTATCGCCGCTGTTTTGTATGCTGGGACTGGTGGGCCCGATCTGGGCCGTGGTATGCCTCACCATCCCGGTAGCCCTGGAAGCCCTGGTCGCAGGCGTATTTGCAGTCCCGTTTGTGAGGCGTCTCGAACCCTGTCGGGAAGTTCCGCCCAGCGTGAAGGAAATATTTATCTTCAATATTCCATTGTCGGTGGGTGGTTATTTTCTGGTGGCCTCGGCCATCATCCTGGCCGCTTTTATTGCCCGGGCCCCAGACCCGGACCGCATCCTGCCGATCTACTACCTGGCCCTGGGGCTGGCGAATCCCATGTCCTTTGCCGCCACCCGCATCCAGGCGGTCGTTATCGCTTTTCCGCCAAAAAACCGCCTCGATCGCCGCACCCTGCGTTTTGCCCTGGCGGCAGGTGCCTTCCTGGGAATATTGCCGCTGATTTTTATCCTGCCCGGGACGGCCGAGCTTTACTATGTAAAATTGCAGAACCTGGACCTGGCCGATCTCAATCTCGTGCGCCTGGCCGCTGTCTCGCTGATTTTTTTCCCCTTTAGCGTCGCCATCCGCGCCCAAAGTGAAGGTCTGGCGGCCTGGCTGAAAAAACCGACCACCGTATTGACCGGTCACGGTATGTTTTTGGTCACCATAGTGGTTTCCGGTTTCACGCTGCTCATGCTGGGAACACCGGGTCAGGTGATTGGGGCCGTGGGATTGACCCTTGGCAGCCTGGCATCCTCGGCTACAATACGGCTGATGTTGATGCGGGCAGAAGAAAGAGCGTTTCCGGTCGGGCAGACAACGACCTCACTGGGGCAGATAAGGTAAGATTAGCTCATAGATGATAGATCATAGCTGATAGATCATAGCTGATAGCTCATAGGTCATAGGTCATAGCTGATAGCTCACAGGTCATAGCTGATAGCTCACAGGTCATAGCTGGTAGGGTTTTATATTTTTAGATTTTAAGGGTTGGGGAAATCAAGAGGCCTGAAGGCGGGTTTATGGTCAGTGGTGAGTCGTCCGTTGTCTGTGGTATCCTCTATCGGAATAAAACCATTTTGCTCCTTAAGGCCGGATGTCTGTCTGAATCCAGAGCCAGCGAGACTTAAGCTCATTTTGACTACTATTAAAAAGTCATTCCCTGCACAAGTCCCGGCACTGGAGGTTCAAACGACAAACAACAGACAACGGACAACAGACCTTTCTCAGTCTTCTTCCCAGTGAATACAATCCACCGGACATGTATCCATGGCTTCTTCAATGCAGTCTTCGGGCCCGCCTTCGGGCATAATGACTTCAGCTTTTTCTTCTTCCTCATTAAAGGTGAATACCTCTGAACAAAGTTCCACACAGCTTTCACAGCCAATACATTCATCGGCATCGATAATAACTCTTTTAGCCATCGCAAGCACTCCTTTATTCGTATAGACTATACATGTATTTGTAATGATTATTCATGATCAGCAGATCATACCACGCAATCTAAGCGCAAATATCAAATAATCAACGGAAATTTTGGATCCATGAAATTCTGCCGGATCTACAAGCAGATAGAGCGGAGCGACACCGACAATCCAAAATCCGAAATCCCAAATCTAAAATCCCTGAATCCCTAAATACCTCAATTCCTCAATCCCTGAATCCCTAAATCCCTCAATCCCTCACATCTCAATCATCATCGAAGCGCTCCTCTTTCCAGGGGTCTGCAGAATTGCTGTATCCGCCGCTTTCGTAATAACCCGGCTCATCCTCGACGACAAATCTGATGCGCTCGAGCCATTTTACACTCTTGTAAAAATAGCGGTCCGGCACCAGGCCGCGCAGCGGCGCGCCATGTTCCAAGGGGAGATGTTGATCTGAAAAACTATGGGCCAGTATCACGTTGGGTTCGCGAGCTGCGCTGAGAGGCAGGCTGCTGGAATAGTCACCCGGAGCCTCGAATACAATAAACCCGGCGTTTTTGTTTACTTTAACGAGATCCATAACGGTTTGTACTTGAATACCGCGCCAGCGGGAATCGAGCAGGGTCCAGCCAGTGACGCAATGAACATCACAGGTCAGGTCCACCTGTTTCAATTGCATGAGGTCCGCTAACTTCAACGTCACCGGGTTCTGCACTTCACCGCCAATCGACAGCCGCCAATCCGGCACGTTCCCGGGACCTCTTACCCCGCCCATATTGGGCATGGCTTTAACGGCATGCTGGCCCGGAGGGATACGCGGGCGGCCGTCAACTCTCAACTGTGCGGCCAGGGCCCTGTTTTCCGAATCCATCAGTTTAACGAAAACACCCGGCAAACCGGTCGATACCATGGTTCCGCCGGCCGCCGCCATAAATTTTCGCCGGGTAATTCTTGGGTTCCCATTCATGATAACCTCCTGCCGCAAAATAACTTTTAAAAAAATTAAGACGCCGGCCATCTGGCGTCAACTTTTTGGTGCGTTTTAGTTCGAAGCCACCCCTTTACACCGGATGAAAAAACCTTAACGTATTGGGAGTGTGCTTGTGGACCTGCAGCCAAAATATGTGAATTTGACATTGCACCTATTCACTGAAAGGTCTCGTTCTTGGAGTATTGGAGTACTGGATTACTGGGAAATTAACGGGAAACATCAAACCTTTGAGCAATACTCCAACACTCCAGCACTCCAATTATCTAAAACTCCAATATTTAGGAAAATTTAAAATCCTGCGACGGATAACCATCTTTAAGTATAGAGAACCGCTTTCTACCAGGTACGCCAGCAGCACGGTGGAGTCGAGTTTACACGGTTGCGTTCTTGTTTTTGATCTGCTAAGTTGCAGCACCGAATGAAAATGATCGGACCCTAACAGGTGACTGCGCTTCCAACTGAGCAGATGGCCTCAGGAAGCCCCCTGGAAAATGGCTGGATTGAGCGCTCATCAATTAAAAACCGAAATCCGAAATCCGAAGCTCGAAGCACGAAACAAATCCAAATTAAATAAATCCCAATGACAAAAACAAATTCAAATCCGATACGCAATTCAACGATGAACGCGTTGATCAGTATTAGGCCCGACTTTCATCGTCTGGTTTTGACCGTTTTGAACATTAGGACATTCGAGATTGTGATTTGTTTCGGATTTCGAGATTCGTGATTCGTATTTTCTTAAGCGTCTTTTGACTATCACCGGATCGGTAGAGTCTTTTCGAGTCCACCACTATAATTACTGAATCAATGCCGGAAATATAAGGAGATCGCAACCCATGATGGATGAACAGCCCAATAACCTTGAATTCAAAATAGACCGATCAAATCTTTACTCCGAAGAATCGTTCAGCGACCTTAAAACCGGCACAATCAAACGCCTCACGCCGGTTAAGGCCGACGGTTCAGAGGATAAAAGCCGCAAAACCATATTTGTCGGGCATACCAGCATCCTCACTCCGAACGGCCCGCTGCCGATCCAGAACAACATTCCGGCCAAAGACCTGCAGCAGGCCATCAAAAAATTTCCAGAGGTTATGCAGGCGGCCATGGATCAGCTGATCGAAGAGGTGAAAAAATACCAGGAGCAGGAGCAGGGCCGGATTCAAAAGCCGGAATCGGGAATCATCATTCCCGGCCGTTAGCAAACGCTCCACAGTTTGGAGATCCGACCCCAAATATCGTGAATCTTAAACGTTTGAGTTGCCGTCTCGATCATGGAATAGTGGAAAACTGGAAGTTTGGGTTTTCACAAGGATAATGGCCATATATATTTTAATTTTGATTAAAACTATTTTACATTCTTCCAATATTCCAGCATTCCATTGTTCCGGTTGGAAAGAACCTAACTTTATTTCTCAATCATATTAGCAACATGCTTAAAATCGTCAGGAAATAGTAGCACAATGGGTATACTAAATTTTTTTTCAAGCAAGGATCCTGAAGATTACGAAAAAAAAGGTGATGGCCTGTTCGAAGTCGGGGCATACGGCAAGGCCATAGCTGAGTATGAACGCGCCCTTGAGCGACTCGAAAAAACATCCCCCTGGGATGACGATTACCGGCAGAGCCTGCGGGAAAAAATCAGCTGCTGCCAGGAGCAATTGGCACTGGAGCACGAAAATACAGCCCGGGAACTGATGGAGGCCGGCCACAACGATGACGCCCGTCAGTATATCGACCTGGCCCTGGAATTAACCCGGGATGACCAGTTAATCGCCAAACTCGAGCAGCATCTGAACCAGCTTGATAAGGGCCGGTTGGAGGCGATTCAAACCACCCTGCCGAACTTTGACATCCCGGATATGGAAGAGCAGCCGGAAGAGATGCCGGTTGGGCAGACGGACGGTGCCCAGCAGGATGAGGAGCATTTCATGGCCCTGATCGGCACCCTGCCGGAAGATCTGCAGGAGTCCTATCGCAATTACCCGGTCGCGTTCAAGACCGGGTATTTGGCATTGAACCGGGGGGATTTCGAGCAGGCAGCCGAAGATCTATCCCAGGCCCTGGATGAACAAGACGACCCGCAAAGCTATATACCGCTGGAGTTGGCAACCGCCTGTCTTAACCTGACGCGCTACGATGAAGCCTGCCGCCACGCAGAAGCGTTTTTGCAGCACCATCCCGATGCATTGCCGGCCTACCAGCTGTTATGTGACATATACTGGGAAACCAAAGAATTTGAACGGGCCGATGCGTTGCTTGCCTCCCTGCCCGAGGAATTGGCCGAATCCGTTGCCGGCTACTTGCTGCGCGGCGAAACTCTTTATCATGCCGAAAAATATGCCGAAGCCAAGGCGTTTTACCGCGAATTTTCAAAAAAATACGAATGGAATGAATCTATCGCCCGGGCGCTGGCAAAAGCCCACGAAGCACTGGGAGAGAGGACCAACGCCCGTTATATATACGGTGAGATCATGAATCAATGCGTCAGCTGTCACACCCGGGTCGATCCTTTTCTCAAGCAGAAATATGCTGATCTCAGTTTTGAATCCGGGCTCAAGACCACTGAAGTATTGGAGCTATATCTCTCCCTGGCCCAGGAAGTCCCACAAAATGCAGCGGACTATTATCAAAAAATCAGCCGGATATATACCGCCCAGGGAAACGAGACAGAAGCCGAAAGGTTTCAGGCGATATCTGAGAAATACGAAGCACGATGACGGAAAACCGAGCCCAAAGGATCCGGCTTTGACTTCACCCAAAAGGGTTGGATTTTATCTTAAATTCCGAATGGAATATTGGAATGGTGGTATTATGGAATATTGGGAATAGAAAGCGAATGACGGTCTGATTTAATAAACTGATCCGAGCCATCCCTATAAAAATAGACTCCATTCCACTAAACCCAGCATTCCAATATTCCAATTTTCCATCATTCTACTCCCGTCGGCTACATGATTTATGGCATAGCCGATTGTCTCTGAGCCCCGACGACATGATCAACGACTGGCTCAAGGGACAAGGTTTTATGCGACAAGAATAAACGATGCCGTCACAAAAGACGGCATTCATAGAGTGTTGACACCATGGCCAACGATTATTCTGTAGCGATTCACAATTACATAAGCGATAAAATTGCAGTAGCCGAAAAGAATATAAAAATATCTGAAAGTGAAAATGATTTAGGCTCTCTTCGTTATTATCAAGGACAGCTTATGGAATTGAAGGACATCCGCGGATATATGGCTGAAAAGATAGATCTGAAAACTCAGCGATATTTCTGATTATGGCATACGTTTACTTACTGGATTTGTATAAATATATCGACGCAAGACTGGAAGATGCAACCGGCGGCCTCGAGACCCCGCAGGGCGATATGGCGACCGCAAAATTTGGACAGGGTCGCATCGATGCCCTGACGGAGTTTCAAGATTTTCTCAAAGAAAATTTCAACCCCAAGCTACCCCGCCGCATCCGGGAATCCTATTTTAAAACATAGGTTAAGCAGTTCAAGGGTTCAGCGTTCAGGGTTGAAGAATCGCCAATTAACGCATATCAAAGGGATCATTGGATAATGGGATTTGAGATTTATTTGTAATTTGTGATTTGTCCTGATGTACATATTCAGTTTCTTGTTCGATTTAACCGGCCGCTTTCCTGGCCGGCGGCTGGGCTGAACCTTGAACCTTTGAACCTCTGAACCCTTGAACCCCTGAACCTTGAACCCTTGAACCTTGAACCCAGGCACCCTAATGCCTTTCAAACCCGAATTCAAATCCCCCTTAATTCCATCTTCCCGGGACCTGTGGTTTGTTTTTCAACAGGACCGCTTGCTGCTCAAGGATGGCAATGATGGATACCGAATCCCGGTGGACAAAGATTTGGCCGGGATCCAGCCGGCCCCGATCCGCAGCCAATACCTGGGCGCCCTGGATGGCCGGCCCTGCTATGCTGCCGAATTGCCGGACGGGAATCAGGAATTGAACGGCCTGCACCTGAAAGGTTTGCGGGAAACTTTCGGTCGGTTAGATGAGAAATTGATCTGGATTGCCGGCCGCGCCAATCAACTGATAGACTGGAGCAGGAACCACCAGTGGTGCGGCCGGTGCGGCGAACCGACAGAAGACCGATCGCGGGAGCGGGCCAAGATCTGCCGTGCCTGCGGGCTGGTGAATTATCCGCGCCTGTCCCCGGCGGTCATCATGGCTGTCGTCAGGGGCGACCGTCTGCTGTTGGCCAGCAACAAGCGGTTCAAAGCCGGGTTTTACAGCGTGCTGGCCGGATTTGTCGAGCCGGGCGAAACCCTGGAGGAGTGTGTCGCACGGGAGATCAAAGAAGAGGTGGGCATCAGGGTCAAAAATATCCGCTATTTCGGCAGCCAGCCCTGGCCGTTTCCAAATTCGTTGATGGTGGGATTTATCGCGGATTATGCCGATGGTGAAATAATGGCCGACCCTGCCGAAATAACCGATGCCGCCTGGTTTACGGCTGAGAATCTGCCTTCCATACCGCCTAAAATCACCATCGCCAGACATCTGATCGATTGGTTTGTTGCTAAAAATCCCACCTCCGACCCATCCGCCGCCGACCCTGAATTGACCTCTTGACATAAGCATTTTCTGGCGCTTGGCGGCATCTTAGCGACGATTTATTACCGATGTTAACGCGTGGATTGGTAGCTCTTGGTTTTCAGGTGTCAGTGTTCGGGTGTCAGGACCACCTCTGGCCGGGGACGTCCAGTCTAAGAAACTTTTGGGAGTCGTCCGCGAAATCGGCCGTTGTTGGGTTTCGCTTTTCGTGATTACAGCGTTAACATGTAGGTTGGGTTGAGTGCAACGAAACCCAACAAAGCCCGGCGTAAGCTCAACCCAACCTACAAAAATTCTGTTTTCTCTCCTCTGACTTCTATCTTCTGCGTGCCGCGGCATAGCTCGAAGAGCAACGACTGGTCCTCTGTCCTCTGCTTGCCGCGGCGAAGCTCGAAGAGCGAACACGGGTTCTCAGTTCCCCGACACCCGAAACCCGACACCCGACACCCGAAACCCACAAATGGCGCCCTGCCTGCCCTCCCCGCTCCATTTACAAAGCGCAATATAGAAAAATAGTCTAGTTGCCTATCCGCACAATCCTGCCATCAACCCGGCTTTCGATCACCTTTCTCGAGCGAATCGTATCGACTATTAGTTCACGCAGCGGCAGCCCGGTATATTCAGCGGGTTTGCCGACAAATAATTTATATCCGTCCCCACCGGATGCCAAAAAATCGGGAATCGCAACCCGGTAGATCTGTTTGGGCCTGAGGGGTTCCTTTTTTAAACCCACCTCGACCTTATCGATCACTTTTCCGCGGACTTTAAACCGGATGCCGGAAACCTGCAAAAATCCGCCGTCCTCGTCTTCGCGGGTTCCCATTATCGACCGGGTAAGCGCCTGCTTCACCTCAACCCCGGTCAATTCGACTATCACGATCTCATTGGCAAAAGGCATTGCTTTGTATGCATCTTCCAGGGTAATGGGACCCGAATCGATGCTGGCCCGCAGTCCCCCACCGTTTATCAGTGCTATTCGGGCACCGCTGTGCTCCCGCACGAGGTCGGCTACAAAGTTTCCTAAATTGGTTTCCTCATAGCGAATCCGCTCACGCTCGGCATCCAGGAATACTTTGGAATCTCCGATTACTTCCTTGAAACGGGTGTCCAAATCGACCCGATATCCGGCAATGATATCATCGATTTGGGCATCGGCCTCGATATCGGCCGTCACCGGCAGGTAGCTGTTTGACACGAGGCTGGCCTTCTTCGAAATCGGATCGATCGCCAGATCGATTCGGCCCAGGTATTTGCCCTTCTCAAAAGCCTGGAATATAGGTACTTCGCCGACTTTGCGAAAAGGTGACAAAAGGATTTGGTCGTGCCCACCGATAACCGCCGTCAGTTCGGGCACGGCGGCGGCTATGGCACGGTCTGTATTGTGTTCGCTGTGGGACAGCAGGATAACCGGACCGCGATCCTTGACCGCTTCAAATGCATTGGCCACAGTTTGCACCGGGTCCAATACATCGACGGATTTCACATTTTCGAATTTGGTGGTGGTCAGCAGCGATTTCGTGGTAGCGCCGATGATAGTCACGGGTATCTCGTCGGTGACGTTGAGAGAAACATAGGGCGCGCATAACAGCTTGTTGGTGGCTTTCACGACGATATTTGAACTGATAAAGGGGAATTTCGCTTGTTTCTTGAGGTCCATAAAATTTTGCAAACCAAAGTCAAATTCGTGGTTTCCCACCGTCATCGCATCCACCCCCATGGCATTGAAGCATTCCACATCGGGTCGGCCTCGAAAAACGGTTGACATGGGCGTTCCCTGCAAAATATCACCGGCGATCAACACAAATGTTCGAATGTTTTTGATGCGGTTTTCCGTACGGATGGTCTCAATCAACGTCGCCATGCGGGCGATGCCGCCCACTTCCTTTTTCCCGCTGTCTGTTCTAATTTTAAATGGTGAAAGATGGCCGTGAATATCGTTGAAAAATAGCAACGTCACATTGATAGGATTTTGGGAACTTGCAACCGCCGGAATTCCGGAACCGGCCATGGTAATCAACAGGGCAAGAAGAATTAGCAAGGCCCGAAATCTGAAACAACGCATGAGGATACCTCCTTTAATAGAAATATGATGGTCTTGCCCAATCTGAGGGTTGGTTGATATTAACGCCCAATTCAGCAGGACAAGCCGGAATTGAAGATTGAAGATTTGTGGTAATCTATCTATTTTTAGATGATTCCGTTGGCAATTGCAAAGACATTTAATACTAATAATGCGAAGCATTTAGTAATTAATCCGCCGACACACTTCTTTGCACATAATTACCAGTCATCTATAAAATCGTGGCAAACCAAAAATGGGGCATTCTTAAGGGCGGATTAATTGGGGTTGATATAATTCGCATTCATCGGTAAAAACAGAGACATTATGGATCAGCTACCTCAATGGCGCTTTCGCAAAATGCGGCCCGGTGAAATCAATGTCGATCCCATCGAAGGAGAGTTTTTCACCACCGAAGTTATCGGCAGCATCACGGACGCGCTAGTCCGGGAGTCAATTCAGAACTCCCTCGACGCAGCCCAAGGTGACGGGCCGGTCACCGTCAGTTTTTCATTTTCGTCCGGTCCCGGTCGTGGATCCGATCCCAAGGCAGTCATCGAGGCCTACCTGGAGACGCTCAGGCCCCATCTGGAAGCCCGGCATTCCGGTCTGCTCCAAATCCCCTCACCCGCGGAGAACCTGGACTATATATTAATCGAAGACTTTGGGACCCGCGGCCTGCAGGGTGATATCCGGCAGTACGATGACCTTGATGATGATCACAAAAAAAACGACTTTTACTACTTCTGGCGCAACATCGGCCGCACCCGCAAAGAAGCCACCGATCTCGGCCGCTGGGGGCTGGGTAAAACCGTTTTTCAAGCAGCCTCCCGGATTAATGCATTTTTCGGTTTGACCGTTCGACAGGATGACGGGCGCACCTTCTTAATGGGACAATCTGTTCTCAAAATTCACAAAACAGGGGACATCCGGTATGCGCCCTATGGCTATTTCGGCGCGTTCGATGATGAGTTGGCTTTGCCGGTGGAAGACCGGGCATATATAGATTCTTTTGCCAGCCATTTTTTAATCGACCGTGACGGCAAACCGGGTTTGACGGTTCTGATACCGTTTCCGGATAAAGAAATTAATCCGCCGGAATGCATCAAATCGGTGATCAAACATTATTTCTTCCCGATACTGGCGGGAAGGCTGAGGGTCGTCGTAAATCACGCCGGCAAGCATTATCATCTCAACGCCAAGAGCCTGGACGATTTGTTGAAGAATTCCCGCTACCCCGAAAGCCAGGGCATGCTCGGCCTGCTGGACCTTGCCCGTTGGGCCATCAAACAGCCTTTGGATTCCCAATATAGGCTCAAAGAGCCCGTGGCCGGGCGGGCACCCAAACTCCGGGACCATCTCTTTGAAACCGGAGACCTGCCGGCGCTCAGGCAAAAATTTGCCGAAGGAAATCGCCTGGCCATCCACGTGCCTCTGACCTTTCGACGCCAGTCCGGCAAAGATCTAGTCCACACGGGATTTTCGGTTTTCCTGGAGCGTGACGAAAAATTGACCAAAGCCGAAGACCATTTCATTCGCCAGGGTATCACCATACCGGAGGTTACGGCCCTGAAGCACAAAGGGGTGCGAGCTATCGTCTCCATTACCGATCGGGAGCTGTCGGCATTTTTGGGTGATGCCGAAAATCCGGCCCATACCGAATGGGAGCGTAATTCCAAAAAGTTCAAAAGTCGCTATAAGTTGGGTCCGTCCACCCTCGATTTCGTAAAATCCAGTCCGCGCGAAATCACCAAAATCCTGATCCAGCCCCAAAAAGGCCGAGACGAAAACCTTTTAAAGCACTTGTTTGCCCTGGCGGCTACTACGGCGGATCACAGCCGGATCCCGGAAAAAGACCTGCCGCGTACGGATGCCAAGCAGATAAGCGCCGATGACTTTATCGATGCCAGCGCCCAAAACTATCTGCAGCTAAACGCGATCAAGGGCGGATTTAATTTGGCGAAAAAGCCCAAAGTCCGGCGTGTGCCCCGTTATATCACGGTCTGGATGGCCTACGAGGTGCGCTCGGGCAGCCCGTTTAAAAGGTACACGCCCCTTGATTTTGACGTCAGCCGGCCGCCGATGTCGATCCATTTAACCGGTGCCGAGCTTTTGCTAAACAAACACAACGCCATCCAAATTGAAGTCAAGCAGGGCAATTTCAAGCTGGCCGTCACGGGTTTTGATGTTAATCGTGATTTAAGGATCAAGACAAACCCTTAATAAAATTTTTTCTAAAAATTTTATATGATCAGAAAGTTTAACTATACCGGCCGAAAAAGGATCCGGCGCTCGGGGGTTCACATTGACTTGCAGCGGGGTGATGACGGCCGTCGCTTTTTTAATATTCGCCTTCAACTAGAGGATCTGGAACTGCCGGATACCGCGCAGGTTTACGTCGAAGCCTACCACCGCTCCGGCTATCGTCGCTTTGATTACGGAACCGTGGGCCGGCTGCGAATTCCGGCCGATCGAACCCTCGGCAGTATATCGACTTCGGTGACGCCGCTGTTCCGGATCAAAGTTGTCGACCAAACCGGTACCCACGGCCGCATACTGGCATCACTCGACAAAATCAGACCCACCGGCCAGGACAACCAGCCGACTGACAGCCGCTCATTGCTTTTCGTGGAATACGATGATCTGGGCAGCGCAATCTGGCAGTTGGACCTCGAGGGCGACTGGCCGGTTCTGCGGTTAAACCGCGCCGTTGATGAAATCAGCCTGATCGCAAGTTCGGACAACCGGTTTCTATCCCTGGTGTACCCTGAAGTGCTGCGCCAGATATTGACCCGTATCTTAATCGTGGACGAGCATACGGACCCGGACTGTGACGATGACTGGCCCAGTCTTTGGCTTAAGCTGGCCAGCACGCTGCCCGGCATGTCGCCGCCCTATCAGACTTCCAGGGTGGGCCGCCGGGCCTGGATCGAAAGTGCCGTGGAGGCTTTTTGCGCCAATTTCAATCTGCTGGATAAATTCGATCAGGCATTTCTGCAGTGAGGCGCAATCCGGACAAGCCGGAATTGAAGATTGAAGACTGAAGATTGAAGATTTGTGGCATTCTATCTATTTTATTTCGACGCTGTCGTTAAAACAGCTAACATCAGATAAGTCAATGCCCAGGCACAGCTCGCTCAACATGTAGCGATATAAATAATCTGTGTAATCTGCGGATTAAATCCCTATTTGGTTGCGGCTTTGTCGCGCCAAGTTCATCCGCGCCCCATACATGAATCATAAAATAGACCCCTGTCAATCGCCATGCTGATTCGAAAATTGAATGACAAAGGTATTGAACGGTTCCGCGATTACCTGGCTGAACTCAGGCAGGGTGGTAAATCCCCTCCCCCTTTCGATCTATTAGAAGATTCAGATTATACATTGTCATATAGAGAATATGCTGAAGTCGAACCGGGGACTTTTGAGACCCGTCTAGAACTGGCGCGATACCTCGATCAGGTCCTTGACCCATTATTTAGTGGCAGCCTTCAAGACGATGTTCACCTTTGGAGTTGGCTGTCCCTTTATTTTTTTGACCAAGTTTGCCCGATCGAAGACAATGGCCTGCGCAAGCCTGGCCGGGATTACCGTCATATTCTGGAGCCGGGCTATCCGAATGGCCACAACCATCTACTGGCTGGAGCCTACCTGGTTTACTCGGTTTATGACTTGGGAGTAAACCTGAGCCGCCTGCTGCTGTGGACGCCGCCAAATCGTGAAAGCGATTTTCATCACAAGTTGGCGAGCCGGCAAACTTTCATCACCAATAAAAGACTACTGGAAGCCGCAGACGAATTGTATTTCAATGCCGCCGAAGGTAAACCCAAAAAAGGCGCCCTTGTAAAAAAAACGCTCCGGGAACCCTACAGCGCTTTATCGATGTCATTCAGCAGCTGGATCTGACCTACGATCTGTATAGCATGCAGGGGTCGGAAATCCTCGCGCTGCTGCCGCCGGAATTCGACAACTGGAAGTAGGAAAATGGGAGGAGTCATGAAGCTGCGCTGGAAATACTTCCTGGTTCTTGTAACGGCCAGTCTGATCCCGCTGCTGACAGTCACCTGGATCAGTCAGAACGCTTCCCGGCGATTGGGAAAAACCATTGCCGGGAAAGCCCAAAACACCCTGACGGAGACAATCAAGCAAGAGATGGTGAGCACCACCCGCAGCTACGCTGTTTTCAGCTTGTTAGGAGGGCAGACCACCGAGTTCGCCCTCAAGGTGCTGGCTGCCAAAGCCGAGCTGGCCCTGGCCCTGCCCCCGCCGTCACGCACCTCAATCTACTTTGCCGCTGATTTTAACGATCCCCGCTCAGCTCCCAATGATCTGGCGCCGTCAACGAGTCATTCGGTCCGCTCCCAGGAGGGCGTCGAGACCTACAAGCCAATCAGCCGCAATCACCCCAATTTTCTTCTGGCACCGAGGACAATAAAGGCCGATGTACTCAAAGATATCAACCGGTTTTCGCGATTGAACGCTGAGCTGATAAGCATCAACCAAAATTACGGCACGGGCCTAATTTGGATATATGCCTGCCTGGAAAATGGGGTTCATATATCTTACCCGGGCCACGGCGGGTACCCGGCGGACTACGATCCCAGGGAGAGACCCTGGTATAAGATGGCCAAAGCATCAAATACTATCACCTGGCTCCCAATAGTAGACGCCACCACCGGTCGACTCACCTTGACCCTTGCCATGAGGTTCAAACGCCCGGACGGAAGCTTTGCCGGGGTGGTTGGCATGGACATCAAGCTCACCCATGCCCTCGTGGAAAGTGAATCGACCTCTCGCTGGTCCAAAAATCTGTCCTCTTTTATTCTTGGAGCGGAAACAAAACCCGATTCGGACAAAAGAAAGATTTGGGTTATCACCTCCCAGGAAAACACATCCGCAACCAGGATGAAGACGGGGCACGAAGTATTCGACCAGGGCCCGGAATTCGACAAGTTGTTTGGTCTAATCGAAAACAAGATTTCCGGCTACCTCGAAATGCCGTACAGAGGGGTAGACTCGCTGTGGGCCTATGCCCGCATGATTGCGGACCAGTATTTCGTTATTGTCGTTCCCAAAGCGGAGATCATGACGCTGCCGGAAGAAGTCGGGCAGATGGTTGTGGGATATGCCAAAGAGCAAAGGGCTATCACCGGCGTGGCCGTAGTGCTGGCTCTAATACTCGTGGGTATTGTGTCTTTTTTCACCTCCCGCTTCAGTACGGACTTTATCCTGACCGTCAGCGACGCCTGGAGACGGCTGGCAGCAGGCGACTTTTCGGTCAGGCTCAAACCCCGCGTGAAAGATGAACGCGACCAATTGGTCCATGCCTTCAACGAAATCGTGCCCAAGATCGAGGAGCATTTACGGATGCGCACCGCCCTGGGGCTGGCCCAGGAGGTGCAGCAGAGTCTTTTGCCCCAGAGCGATCCGATGCTGGCGGGATTCGATATTGCGGGGACCAGTATCTATTGTGACGAAACCGGCGGAGACTACTACGATTTTATCAAAACCAAGCGCGGCGATGAAGCCGGGTTGGCTGTGGTGGTCGGCGATGTCTCGGGCCACGGGGTATCCTCGGCCCTGCTCATGGCCACCGCCCGGGCCCTGATCATGCTGCGTTCTTCCATGCCCGGCGAGGCCGCCGGCATCATCAGCGACGTCAACCGCTATCTGAGCCTGGACACCGCGCAGACCGGAAACTTCATGACCTTTTTCTACTGTGAACTCGCCGAGGGCAAGACCGAAGTCCGATGGGTCCGCGCCGGGCACGACCCGGCGCTGGTCTACGATCCCGCCACAGATACCTTCAATGAACTCAAAGGCCAGGGAATGGCGCTCGGGCTGGACGATGCGTTCGAATATGACTCTTTCCACCGTCGCCTGCAAGACGGCCAGGTGATAATAATCGGAACTGACGGCATTTGGGAGATGCTCAACACGGACGGCGAAATGTTCGGGAAACAAAACTTGATGGCAATTATCCGCAGCAGCCATGAGGCATCCGCCCGACAGATCGTGGACATGGTCACGGAATCGCTCGCGCGCTTCCGCGGGGATGAGAGGTCCGAAGACGATATCACGCTGGTCGTAATTAAGGTGGATCGGTGAACGCTCCTCCTGCTGAACGGAAGGCCTCAGGAAGATCCTATTTTTTTCTTTTCATTTTCCCATCTGGTAATCGGCCCCTTTTGGGCAGGTACCGATCAAGCACGGCTTGATTGAGCGGCATGACGTCAACCTCATCATTATCGTAGTCCCTTTCCGTCCAAGATTCCGCATCATTGCCGGAATCAGAAAATTTTACACGGCAGAGGTAAACACCGATTTCATTGGAATTGCGGACAACTGTGGTGGGTTGCATCGCTTTTTTTCGGGAAGGCCGCTTCTGGTTTGCCGCTGGATCCAGGCCGCACTCGTTGGCTTCAAAATTCACTGGGTTTACCGGCCAGAAATATTCCGGCCGTTGAATCAATTCATTGCAGATGGCGTTGGTCGAACGTCCTGAAAATCCGAATAATGCGATTCGCATGGACCCTGCGCTGCGCACGGTGATGACAGCACCGGAATCCTGTTTGCCTCTCTTCCATTCGCACAACTGCCACTTGCCATTGCCATCCAAGTACCAGATGCCGCATTTATTTGTGGCCTCAACCCCGAGCAGATTCTCCCGCCCCCCGTAGCAGCTCGGAACCGGTCTATCAAATGACCGATAGCGCAGATACAAAGGAACATTCGGTTTTTTAATATTCGGCACAAATGGTTGGCAGCCGAATAAATCGGCGATAAAATACTCAACTAGATAATTGACCCGCTGACTGCCGATAAGGATGACCGTATCCATGGTGACCTGACCCAGTACCTCCTGATAGATGCGGTGGGCAGTGTGTTTATCGGCATCGAACAAGCTTTCATCGACCTGTTGAACATTTCGGTGGAAATGAAATGGGACATGCCGGGTTCGTACGGTAGGTCTTGAATCCCCCATTTCCTCTTTACTGGTAAGGATGTGATAGATTTTTGAATTGGCGGTGGCATCGTTGCTTGCAACCGTCATATGCGCCGGACCGGACTTATTATCGTTGTTCTTATTGATCATGTTCTTGTACATACCGAGGCAGATCGTCACCTTTGAAGTCTGGGCAATCGCTTGCCATAGCTTGGCCGGTCTGAAGCCCAGCAAGGCTCCCGGCAGGATATCAGCCGGCACACGGTTTTCAATCAGCCAACTGCAAATCTTGCCGATGACGTGCAGCGATGGATTCTTGGATTCGTTGCGGCAAATTTTTCCGACTGTATGACGGTGCAGGCCGCAGCATTGGGCGATATGCTGCTCGATACCGTGCCGATTAAGATTATATTGGTTTAACACTTCACGTAATCGAAGTTCGACGGTCATGGCTCTCATCCTCCTCCCTGGTAAAGGTTGATCCATTGTATCCGACTCCAAGGTTGGCATTCCCCCCTTTCTCAAAAGAAATAAAGAAAAAATTCCAAAAAACCGACCTCTCTTTAAGAGAGTGTTTGGTATTTGGTGTTTAGTGTTTAGCCGTATAACATATTGATATAAATTCTAAAGCTTCAAACCAAATGCCAAATACCAAACCCGAAACACCACACACATGATAAATTCGACTTTTTACGAATTCATCAATGTTAGAATTTTTTTTCCGCGGCTTCATTTCCGGGAGTACTTCAGTGACACATTTGAATAGATGACATACAAAATCGGAAATCCGTGGCATTAATCCCATACTTCTTGGCAAATAATCTGCCATTTTAAAAATAGTAAATGTATGCGATAAATGACATATTTTGAGGTTTTTTGATTCGATATATATACATAATAAATGGTTTTGAGGCCTGTCTTCCAATTTCTTTATCGATTGTCTGTTGACATATTAAAAGAATTTCGATACAGCTGAACCATAAATCGGATCATGGTCCGCGAACATCCAGGCTCCACTATATTGGCATTTATCATAGACATTATTGATTCAGGAATAACATACATTTGTTATCACCGCAAGCGATTTTTTTATTTATTTCATTACGACACTAACCGCCTGATAAGACGTGAAAACAATGAAAACAGCCGGGCACAATGGCAGATTTTTCCATCTCTTAATTGAGGATTTCCCAATTAATTTGGAGTCAAATGAACTGAAATGCAATTCTCTGGAAGCAAAGCGGGATTTCATCAGTATTGAAATTCCCGACAACGGCGGACTGGTGGCCGTGAACGGCAGCGGTCTGCCGCAGATCGTTGATACATCAAGGTATGGTGCGGATAACATCTTTGTTTTTCAACCATTCTGGAATACTTATGCTTCTCATCTTCTGATGGTTTGTCCCGGTCGCAGCCGACCGTTGATCAATGCAATGCCGGCGCCACCGATTGCCTTGCTCACGGTTAAAGATGAAATACTGTTTCCGAATGCGTCTGAATGGGTCGCCCATGTTTCCATTTACAGCCGACCGCGCCTCGGCCCGGCCCCGGAAAATCGGATCGGTCGGAAGTGTCCGATTTGCAGATCGAAATTATCAAAAAAGACCAACACCTATACTTGTTATCAGTGCGGTCAGGTCCTCCATTATAAGGCCGGCAGAAACTCTAGATCCGTTAGTTTAGATTGCGCCAACATCTGCAATAGCTGTCCGGTTTGCCGCGCAAAAATATATTTAAATGATGGATATGTTTATCTGCCCGATTCTTTACAAAAAAAAAGAAAAATGATTGGCATGAAAGAAATCCTTCTCTCACACAACGTGCCGGCGCCGGAGCTACCGGTCCTGGGCGCAAGACTGCCGAATATCATCAACGCACCGTTTGATGCTGATCTGATTTTGAGTGATGTGAAGCTGGCGGTTGTTGGGTGCGGCGCTATCGGCAGAAGCGTCGCTTTGCACTTCGCCCGCCTCAAGATCCGGAAACTTTGGCTGATTGATAAAAAAAAATAAAGAAGGAAAGTTTGCTGACCCATGCGGTGGTTCCCCAGGAGATCTCCATGCCGAAAGCAAGCAGCCTGGGTCGTTTGATAAAGACCATCAGTCCGGGAACACAAGTATTTGCTCATGATGGCCCGGTGGAAATGCTGGATTTGACGTCCGTTAAGGATGCCGATTTTTTGATTCTGGCCACCGACAACCTGAATGCGGAAATCATGGTCGGACAGCTATGTTTATGGCTGAGGATTCCGCTGATTCAGGCTGCTGTTCACGGTGATACCCTCGTGTCCCAGGTGCGGTTTTTTGGTATCGGCCAACAATCTGCCTGCCCGGCTTGCGGATATTCCCGAACGGAATGGAGCGCTTTAAATCGCCAGACAAATTATTCATGCGAGGCCGGCGTTCGCGGCGGCATGAAAGCTAAAATTTCCGGCCCACCCACAATGAGTGTTAGTTTCTTGTGCTCACTGGCAGCGGATTTATGTCTGGCCCAGTTTCTCAGGTACACACTCCAGCTGGGATCAGCGGTTGAAAATACGATCCTGGAATTCTGTATGTACACTCATAAAACGGCTGTCAGCCCATTAAGGCGAAATCCCAATTGTCCTTGTGATCATACCCATTATACCCGGGTTTGCACGCTGGGCCAGATTTCCGAAATTAGTCTGACGGAAATTGCCGGGATCGCGGGATACGCCGGCGAATCGGATCTTAACGGAATATCTTTTATGCTCGGCAATATGCAGTACTGCGAACAGGGTTTTTGCAAATGCCGTCAGAACAGATTTCTGAAGCGGTTTTTCCATCCAGGCGAGTGGTTGGGTCGTTGCAGTTCCTGCAACGAAAACATTTATCCCCATCCTTTTTCGACCTTTAGCCATGTTCCCGCCGCGCTTGTGGCAGATCAAATGAATTGCCGCCTGGGGGAATTGGGTATCGAGGCTGAAAAATGGATCATGCTGCGAGGTGATGTGCGAAGTTTTCTATTGATTTCACCTTGAACGGAAAGGATAAAATCATGCGTCCAAGAATCCCCGGGCACGCGAACGAAAACTACATGAGCAAATCCTTACCAGCCGGCGGTTTAGCCGCGCTGGAACAAATTGAATTAAGTCCGGTGAACCGACAATTGCTGGAATCCGCCAGGCAGACCTGTGCCGGGCCTGCGGTATGGCGCAGTCGGAAAATCGCCGAAGCGCATGATCTTCTGGCGCTGAGTGAAGTTGCCGGCCGGTGTAAAATAGAATTATTGGATCTGAGGGAATCTTTGCGGGCGCTGGTCGTTTTGCGCGTCCCAACCCCATGTCTCCCGGAATCGGACGGCAATCTGCACATTGCTCCCCATACTCGTTTAGGTCTTACCTATGCAGAGGAAGCCTTGCGTCTGCCGATGCCCGGCTATGCATTTGTTGAGATCATCCATCCCCTGAACGTCTGGCATGCGAATGTGCCTTCTGAAGGACCCCGGCGGCTTTGTCTGGGGGCACAGCTGCCGGCCGGAATTCAGGTAAAAGATATTATTTTAATGACCTATGGGGCCGTCAGTATGCAAACCGTCATGATCGATGAACGGGATGCCGCCGGTGTCTTAAATCCTGATGCCGCCCGGTGGTGGCAGCAGAACACGCATCGCATACCGCTGAGCAGGGAGGCTTTTATTGATAACCCTGAGCTCAACGGTTGAAACAGAAAGGATATTTTCGTGCCGAAATTTGACCAGAATTTTTTTTCCAAAATCCAATGTAAGCCGGAACTGATTGCAGCGGGATTTTCCCTGCCAAACGGGAATGGATCAAACAATCTTAAAGGTATAGGATTCACCTTCTGCGATCAGTGGATACAGATCATATCAAAATTACCGCTGGACGCGCCCGATCCCTTAAACGCGTTGCTGGGCGAACCGGGATTATGGAAAATTGTTACAGACGAAGCTCATCAGCCCTGGAAAATATTTGAATTTCCGCAAGTTGTCGTTGCTGAAAATAACCCGGCCTGCGAACCGTTGAATGAAGCAGCAAAATCCGCTTTGCCGGCTGCCTTGCAGTGGGCCGGAGACACTCTAGCCGGTAAGCGAATCAATGGTTGGCGTTCTCCACCAAAGCAGGAGATGATGGCGCTGCTTGATCCCAAAAGCCTAACGGTAGATTGCGGTCGGCATGCCCGTCAAGGTGAGTTGGTCTACAGACCGAAATGCCTCGCATTGCGGTTTCCCCTCATTTTTGATGTTCCCGATGATCTGCCGGACACCCATCATTTCTGGTTGCGAAATCTTCTGATTGACGCTCAAAACCGCTGGAAGTTGGTGCGTATCGGATTCCGGGACAAATCTTCGGCAGCCGCCGTCCAGGCAGAGGTTGACTTAACCGGCGCGCCGCATGGCATGCTGGTCGGTCTTATAGAAGTCGCCGTCTCGGCGCTGCAGGCGGTTGTGGCCTGGGTCGTCCCCCCGGCGGAGTTTCTCGTCGAGCAGGCATCCGACATTTGGGCTTTGAATGTGCACGACGATATAAACAGCAGATGCCGCACCCTAATGAAAGGAGGTGATTAACATGAGCAATCTGGTTTCCACATTGGTGAGTTTGTCGGTCCACGACGTAACCGGTTCAATTATTCTGGAAAAAGACAATATCCAGGGATCCCTCCCGGTTTCGAGCGTGGCGTCATCGCTGGCTTCGGAGATGCAACTTCCGCAGAATGTACCCTGGGGGTTGCGCAACGATCAAACCTCTGAATTCCTTGACGATGAAAAACCGATCAACGAGCAGATCGAGTCCGGTACCAGCGTTACGGTAACACCCAAAACTCATCTCGGCTAGGTTAGAACACGTCCTCCGGACACCGCGCAAGAAGGCCGGTGCCCGGAGGGCCCATATCTTATTTCGGAGTTTTAGCGTGATAGAAAATACAGCCCCTGCAAACTTGTCTCTCCCCGGCGGGACATACAGCTACACGGTCAATTTAAAACTTCAACTTCACGATCCGGAGGTGCACTGCGAACCGGTTTTGCCGGCGGATTTGATCGAGATCTACAGTGAAGCCTGGCTTTCAGCATACCTTCGCAAAGGTCAACCGGAGATAGGCTTCAGCGATCTCACTTTTCGACTTTTACCGCTGTTGACTGCGGGTTCAGAAAATCGATGCCGCAAAGTGATGGTCGAGAGCAGAGGATCTGAGGGAAGGATCTTATACAGCCATAGTGGGACCGAAGTTTTTCGGACGGTTGCCGAGCGCGGGGCAAAACGAATGATTGAGACGGGAGTTTTAGTCTTGGGGCAGCCCTATTATTTTGAGGTCATTGCTAAAGAACACGCTGAGGTTAATCCGGCCGATGATAAGCTAAAACCCGAACGGCGCGGCTCCTCAAATATCAGGGTCGCACCCTTAAACTATCGTAAGGTTCGCCTGTCTGAACTGCTAAAAAAAGCGGCAGCCGTCGGCGCGGTTCAAGATGGCATTCCCATTTTTGTAAAAAGAGGCGCCTACAAAAAAGCTGAACAGTCGGCGAGAGACGGGGCACGATACGATCCTCCCGTTGAATCCGGCGCGGTGGTTTTGGGATGGTTGGGCTCCTGTCCGGAAACGGGTGAGTTTTTTGTGGTGGCCACTGAAGTCATCGAACTCGTCGATGCTTTGCAAAAAGAAGGTTCGCTGACCTACACGGACAAAACATGGGCCAACATTCACACGGTGCTCAAGGAGCGGCAAAAAAGCCCCCACACGAGGGCCGAGCGTATCGTTGGCCAATGTCACGGACACAATTTCTTACCGTGCTCCGCCGGCAAAGAAAGCGCGCAGTGCACAGACCGCAAAACATGTGAGGCCACCAGTGTGTTTGTTTCAGAAAATGATTTGTTATGGTCGCGGTGTGTGTTCTCGCGTCAGCCATGGGCCTTTTGCCTGATATTTGGCCTGAATGCCAGAGGCGGTCATGTCCAACGGATGTTTGGTTTCAGGCAGGGTCGACTGATTGAGCGGGGATTTTATTTGATACCCTAATCCGGACAGGACGGAATTGACGAATGACGAATTGTGGTATCGCTTCGCTCTGTCTATCATATTACAATCGATCATTTAACTTTTAGCTTTATTAAAAAGGACAGCGAGTCATTCAGAAAGGAGCAGATTGTAAATGAAGGCCAAAGGAAAAATGCCTCACCCAGGGCCGGTGGCAATGCTTTTGAATCAAAAACTGCCCATTGACCATCGGATTGAGATGTTGAGAAGTGTGATCGGCTATGAAAGCAAGGAGTCCTACGAATTAATGGCTCATTTATTGGATGTTGCCGCATCCGGCAACGTCGCGGGGTATACTCAGAAGTCCATGGAATTGCAGGAAATGATAGATGAAATAGAGCAAGGGCCGAAACGGATGGCGACATTCATAGGCCTGCAGGAATTATCACAAAGCAGCATCCAACATGCCGTCGTGCGACTTGAGGACGGGGTCACCGCTTTTCCTATTTTTTTGGATCGGCACACCGCCGGGCAATTGAAGTGTGGCCAGAACGTTATGCTGGACGCCCATGCCCAAATTTTAATTGGACCGGTTGATCTGAGAAACGACTCCGGCGAGGAGGCCCATTTTGAACGGCTCCTGGACCCGAACCATATTGAAGTATCGCTGCGCGGCGATGAGCATCATGTATTTACGGCGGCAGACGACCTGATGCATACGATTGAAAACAGTGAGGTTTCTTCCGGCAAGCGCGTTCTGGTTTGTCCCCGTCGCCGGATGGCATTCTCTTTTCTGCCGGACCCGGATGGCTTCTCGAATTTCAGGTATCTGGATCGATCAAAGGTACCCGATGTCTTGATAAACCGCGATATGGCGGCTCCGCCGCCTTTCATCCAAGAGATTATCCAGATGGTCCGCTTGGAGATGACAAGTCCTGAAATACGTCGCCAATACGGACTTCAGCGCTGTGTGATGAAGTTGCTGACCGGTATGCCCGGCACGGGTAAGAGCTTTGCCGTTTACGGCCTTATTCGAGAGGTCTATGAAGTGATTTCCGGTGCAACCGGCTTGCCATTGACCGATCTGCCGCCCCGGGTTATGCGTCTGAAGGCCTCGACGGTTCTCAGTGAATGGCTTGGCAAAAGTGAAAAAAACATCGCACGTTTTTTTCAAGAAATAGAACAACTGGCCAGCCAGCCGATTGTCTCAGCCGAAGGTAAAGCGGTTAAACTGCCGGTGATTGTAGTGCTGGAAGAAATTGACGGATTGGCGCGCCACCGCGGGCAGGAGCCCATCATGGACCGGATCTTTACGACTTTGCTTGAGCTTTTCGATCCCACCCGTCGCCAGATCAAAGATAACTTTATTATTTTTCTGGGAACCACAAACAAGCCTCATCTGATTGACTCCGGATTCTTACGGCGTATCGGCGGTACCATCGAGCGTTTCTCGACGCTTTCTCGCAATACCTTTGCCGCCGTGCTTCACAAACATCTGGCTGGCAAACCGCTAGTCCGAGAAAATGATCTCGATTACCCGCAAAGGCTTGCTAATCTCGTCAATGAAATAGCGTCCTGGCTGTTTAGTCCCAACGGAGAAGATCATGGCCAGGTGTCGCTTTTCTTCGTTGGCGGCAATTCGCCTGAAATCCGTTTTCGTCGAGATTTCCTGAACCCCGGCCTGGTGGAACGTGCGGTGCAGCAGGCAGCGCAATTGGCCTGCGGCGCTGAAACCGCCGGTTGTGAAAATCCCGGTCTGTCCTCTGCCGGACTCAAGGTCGCCCTTGATGAACAGATTCAGGCAATTGTTAACGTATTGAGTCGCGACAACATCGGGAACTATCTGGAACTACCCGAAGGTGCCCGGCTGCAAAGTGTCCGTGCGATCCGTCAATCGGCAATGCTTCAAGCGGAGCTTATGCGCGCCGCATGAGAATCATGAATTATTGACTATGAAATACCAAACAAGGAGAACGACATCATGACAGCAAGAATAAAACCACGTAGACATGACGATAGGACATTTGGCCTGGGCAATCCTCTCAACATATTCGGGGACTCTGACCAGTCCGGGAGCACCGTTATGGTCAGCCACGGACCGTATATGGAAAGACTGCCGGTCGGCGACATGACGGTCGGCGAAATTCGACACCGATTTGGTGATCGATTGGATATTGATCCGGAATCCCAAGCGGTTGTGGATGGACAGGAGGTGGATGATCGCACGCGGGTGACGATCGGCCAGGTATTGACCTTTGTGCGAAAGGCCGGCGAAAAAGGTAGTTTCGCCTAACCGATCAATATCAAACCGAATGTGGGAGGTCGAATATAAAATGGGTGCATCAACACAAAAAATGCCGATAGAGGAAGTCATCATCAGAGATAAGGAAGTCGTGGCCGTATCACCGGAGGGACAACTGGCGTCGATGAGCCTTGCCAAGCTTGTTCGGACCATTTTGCGGGCCAACGGACAGTACATGAACACCGGTGGTGTCGTGTTACCGGATGGCGTTAAAATGTTGGCATCCAAAGGCTCGGTGACGATTTGGGTCTATGAGCGACCGCCACAGATTTACAGTCTGCAATGGATCGCCAGCAATTCACCGGCGCCTTATGGCCCCAAGGCCAGCTATCGTACGGTGAGAATTGCCATGCCGTATTTGGTAGTCTTGGCCGTGTTTGTTCCCGGCCGGGGCAACAGAATCCAGCTCAATGAATTTAACGAATGTTTTTTTCGCCATGCACCATTGAAAAATCCGGCCATGGATACGCTCTTTTATCCGGCATTATTGAACTGCTCAAAATTTGATCCCCGGGATGGCAGGCCGCTTTCATGGATTTGTACCCAAAAATTAAATTTCAAGTCCCTATCATCGGAACCGGATGATAATACGCGCATGCGAACCGCATTACGGGCCTTGCTGCATGCCCTCCTGGAGACCGGATACAATCTATCGAGTGAACACCATGAAGCCTCGAGTTGGTTTACCGAGTCGGTCTCAATTGATCCCAGAATTGCGACCATCGAGAGGTGGGTGAGAGAAACCGAGAAAGATCCGCTTTTTGTTCTGGATGTGCCCTGGTTGGAAACCGGCCTGACACTCGAACAGGTTGTCGATCGGATCTTCGATATATTGCTAGCATCCCCACCCAAAATAAAATCAGCCGGGGATATTCAGCGAATCCTGTTCAACCACAGCGGTCTCGATCTTTGCCAGACACCCTTTTGAAAGCGGAGCACTGAAGTATGAAATTTGCCGACACCGGTATGTTAACTCCAATTTATATAAAAACCCACCGTCAGACTATCTGGCCGGACAAGGAGAAGATGTTTTATCTTCTGGCTGCCAACGGGCTTTTCAAGTGCAGAAATCATCAATTTTTTCAAAGTTGTGTACCGGCCGTCTCGGGGCCCGGGGAACTGGCGGTGCAAGATGCTTATGTTGATCTTAATTATCCCAAGGTCCCTAGACGTCTATTGGAAATCACAGTGGGGTTTTTCGCCGAAGTCGGCCAACACTACAACGCTGAAGCCATTGTGCTGATTGTCTGGGACAATCGCGATCAAAAAGTATCTCTGATTGTGCCCCGGCAAAAAGCCAGAATTTATCAGGGCTATTATGGTAGCTGTCCGCTTGGCGTTGAGTATCAGGTGCCGGTTAACCTGCCGCACGACCATTTCATATTGGGCGACATTCACAGTCATGTGGGCATGGCTGCGTATGCATCCAGTATCGATAAGCAAGACGAAATAAACCGTCCCGGTCTGCATATCGTCGTTGGCAGAATTCAAATGGAACCGCCCGAATTTCATGCTGAGCTTATCCTCGATGGCATGCGGTTCAAGGTCGAGCCGGACCTGATTCTGGAGGACTATCTTCAGCGGGCTTCGGTATCCGCAAATTATTTAAATCAGGTTGAAATCGAAACCGTATTTGCCATTCAGGACCATTGGAATAACTCAGTCAGTCACATAACGGTTTACGATCCGTTAAGGGGCGACGGCGCCAAAACCGATGCCGTCTCTGATGATGAATACATTAGGATTGAGTAAAGGAGTGAGCCATGTCCCACAAGCAAAACATAAAATATGTCGAGGCCCCCTTTGAGCCTAAATTGGAGGAAAACACGTCTGTAAAGCTGATCGGTTTGGGGGGGTGGGAGGAATTGTCGCCCGATATCTAACGATTTTCCTCGCTTCACTAGATCGGCCGGTGCGGTTGGTGCTCATTGACGGTGATGACTTTGAACCAACGAATAAGAGCCGGATGCTCTTTGCATCCCATGGCAACAAGGCATCGGTCACCTGTGCAGAATTGTTAAGACATTTCGCGGATTCCTCGCTTGCGATGACTGCAATTCAGGAATTTGTAACCTTCTCTAATATAAAGCGCATAATTCGTAATAATGACATCGTAATTTTAGCCGTTGACAATCATGCGACCCGCAAACTCGTCAGCGATTTTTGCAGCCAAAACTTAGATAATGTCTGTCTGATTAGCGGGGGAAACGACGGTGTCGGTTTGGATTCTTCAAACCGTCTAACCCGGGGCACCTACGGCAATTGCCAAATATATATTCGATCGGACGGTCAAAACCTCAACCCGGAAATTACGAAGTACCATCCCGAAATAAGAAATCCAGCCGATACGCATCCCCTGGACGAGAATTGCACGGAGTTGATGCAATCCATCCCGCAGATCCTGTTTTCAAACCTTGCAGCCGCTTCAGCCATTTTAAATGCTTTATGGCTGTATTGCTGCGATGCACTGCATTACAGCGAATTAGGTTTCGATATTGCGGACGGTCTCATGCGCCCTATTTTGCCGATAAGCATGCTTTAAGTAAAGATCCGGGCTTAGCTTCCGGCACGGAGAAAGGTGTGATTAAGGTGGCTACTACCACCAACCGTTTTCAGGTTTCAGGTGTCGGGTGTCAGGTGTCAGGTGTCAGCAACCAAACCAAAAGCGCAGTTTCGTCGTCGCTCATGAAATGGAATTTCATACAACAAGAATGGTTTTCAGTCGCAACCCAATCTGTTTTTAGGATTCGGTCTTTGTTCTTATAAAACTGGCCCGAGCGGCAAATGTATTCAACGTCGAACGTCCAATAAGGATTCGCTTCGCTTAATACCTTATAGAATAGACAGAATACCTTATTCGATGTTGAATGTTCAGCGTTCGATGTTCAATGTTCATTAGTTTCTTTCTCATATGTCCAGTGTTGTTCAGGCCATCGGCGGTATTGACACCTGTCTACGAACCCGTCTGCCGCCGCCAATCGAATTTCCCCTTGTCTCTCTTCCCCTCTTGCCGCGGATACTTTAGGTAAGGAATGATCACATCGTTTTGGTTGCCGCCGGTGCCGTCATAGGTTATGGAGACCACCGGGGTGTGGGTGATGCGCTCGATCTCCCGGGTCATGGCTTCGGTCACCAGGGCCGGGCAGCAGAAGGCCGGGCTGGCTTGAACGAACAGGGCCACATCCGGGTAGTGTTTTTTGATGTAGTGAATTTTTAGAATATTATCCAGGGATTCACCGGTGTTTTCCAGCCGCACATGGTAGCGCGCCAGAACATCCTTGGCCGGTTCATCATAGTCCGGCTCCGGCTCATTTAAAATGCGATTAAACTGCGCGTAATAGCTTTTCTCTTTGCGTTTCAGAGTCGACATCAGGGCCTGTGAAGAAATGGCAGCTAAATAGTGTCCTTCGATCAGCCATTTTCTGAGGTAGGGCCGCGAAATCATCTTCAGATACTCGCTGTATGGAGTGGTGATCACCTCGCCCCCGTGGGCCTCGATAAAGTGGATCAGATTCTGGTTGATCACGGCATTGTCACGAGTATAGAGGTCTCCGAAAATTGCCACTTTGGGCCGTGGCGGCAGCCGGGCCGGGTCGCGGGTATCGATGGCCTCAAACCGGGCAATCACCTTGTCAACCGCCGCAGCCTTGGATTGCTGCCCTAAAAAAGCTTCCCGCAAAATCTCCACTCCCGCGGCAATTATCCGGTCGGTGTCGCCTGGCCGGCGTTCAGCAGGTCTGATTTTGCACCCGATCTTGCGCATCATTCCGCCGAACATGTAGGCAAAATAGTTGTTGACCGGCAGGGTGACAGCGATGTCGAGCATCGAGAATGCGCCCAGATACACGTCCGCCTGTTCAAAACCCTTGCCGTATGACGCTAGAATATATTTGATGTAATGCGGATACAGCTTGAGGTTGCACGCAATCTCCCCCACGGGCATCCACAATGCGCTGCGGGCCGGGTCAAGATCGTGGGTTCGCACATAATCCACAAACTTCTGGGCGATGATATTGATCGGAATGCATTGCCCGCTGTTAGAGCGCAATCCTCGCCGGATGCCGGCAGGCGTCTCCTCCAGGCAGCGGGCATCGATGCCCGCCCGGTTGAGGTTGGCCGCAATCAGGCTGCAACTGACCGGATCCCAGTTGGGGAGAATCAGGGTGCTGTTCAGCAGGCGCCTGGATTTTGAAGCCACCACCGGGGGCAGTTTCGTATCGGCGGTCTGTTTTTCCGCCAGGGCGTGATGATTTTGGAATGACCGCACAGCGGCTTCGATCCGGGTCTCGTAGCCGCCCGTTGAATCATGGTCATCGAGTTGCAGGACCAGGTATGGTTTATCATGGGAATCCATGATTTCTTTGAAGTAGTCGATCACAAAGGAGTCCGGCGAGCATTTAAAGGCGGTCATCAAAATCGGATAAGCACCCTGAGATGTTGCGATGACTTCAGCCGCCTCCAGAATTTTAGCCGCAAAATGCCAGTGCAATTCATCGAGCAGCGGTTGAATTGTATTTACATCCTCCCGGGAATAGGACAGCATATCCTGAAAAAAAGCTTTAATGCCCAAAGCAGCCAGGATATTTGGAATCCCCTTGTGCATGACCGCGCTCAGTACATTGTAGGGCCGACCCAACAGCACCACGCGCGGATCATTGCTGCTCCTGCTGTGCGTTTGATAGACGGCCCGCCACCGATCCCGGCCGGTTTTCATAAACTCCGCCGCCCGATCATAGGCCGACGAGACATCGAAATAACTGATATGCTGCCGGCAGATGTCCCGGAGCATCCGATACAACTGGGCTTTGGTGTGAAAGGTGTTGTAAAGGTAGTGCACCACCGGCATCAAGAATTTTTCGCCAATCGGTCCGCCAACGGCCGGAGCCGCCAGGCCGGGGACAAACTGGGAATAATAGCAGAACTGGCGCCGCGGCCCTTTGCTGCGGCCTTTTTTATCGAGGTAGTACGGCAAAAACACATAATCCGATCGATCCACCAGATCGTTGACATGACCGTAGAGGGCAGTCATCGGAGCACAAAACTCGGCCCCGGCAAGGCGTTTGCCGACCTTGAGGCTGTCCTCCAGGCTTTTGCTGGTAACGGTTTTAATGCCCAGGTCATTAAAAAAGGATTGCCAGAACGGGAGATCTTCCAGCAGGTAGAGGGAGGCCGGTATGCCGATCGTAAAGTCCTCCCGGTAGGCACGTGGCTTTTTCACTGCGAATACCCGGGCGCGCTCCTTGAGCAAATCGAATCCTGACCGGTTATTGTTGACGAATTGCTTCGTGTCGTAATCCCGGCCGCACAAAAACCCGTAGGCTTCCCGCGTAACGTCGATCTCGGCCACGGTCAGTTTGCAATGATTGGTGCACAGCTCACAGGTTTCATTGTGCAGCGGAATATTTTTTTTATGCAGGTTCAGGCCGCGAAAATCGGTGACGGCGACGGACCGGTCGGACAGCATCAGGGCTGCTCCCAGGGCCCCGGTCAGATGACAATAGCGCGAAACCCGGATCGGTTTGCCGAGTCTATTTTCAAAGGCCGCCACCAGCGCTTTGTTCTTGGCGGTGGCGCCTTGAAAGAAGATGACCTCGCCGATGTTTTTTTCATCGGCAACTTTGGTCAGATAATTCTCCCGCACGGAATGCAGAACGGCGGCCAGCAGGTCATCCACCGGGTAGCCGGCCGTGAGGAAATGGTTCAGGTCCCGCTCCATAAACACGGTGCAGCGGTCGCTGGCCATGGGCGATTTGCGCCTTGCCGCCCGCCTCGAATATTGAGACAAGGGGCAGTTGAGCTTCTGGGCCTGCTCTTCGATAAAGCTGCCGGTGCCGGCCGCACAGACATTGTTCATGACTGAAAAAGTGACGCGGCCATTTTTTAAGGTAGTGAATTTAGCATCCTGTCCACCGATTTCGATGATGGTATCCACCCGGGGATCTATTTCAACCGCCGCCCGCGCATGGGCCGTAATCTCATCGATGGCCATATCGGCGCCGATAATTTTACCGACAAACTTGCGGCCGGCGCCGGTCGTCCCGGCCCCGCTGATTTTCAACTCGACCCCCTGTTTCAGCATCATGTCGTCGATGGCCGCCAACAGCCCCTGCACGGCGGCCACCGGTTTGCCGGCCGTACGGGTATAGAAACCGGCCACGACCACGTTGCTGTGGTCGGTGAGCACCGCTTTGGTGCTGGTCGATCCGACGTCGATGCCCAGGTAGGCTGCCAACCGCCGGCAATGCATCAGGTCCCGATAGATATCGACTTCCACGTCGATTGCCGGATGGCTTTCTTCGGTCCGGTAATGGTAGGACTCCAGACCTTCAAAATCCGGAAAATCGGAAAGCGTCAATTCCAGCGGATCATAATAGTAGGATCGGCCGGCCTTGGGGACGATGAGCAGATCATCGGCGGACTCGAGCCCTAGACGACCCGGCGCGGAACACACTTCCGCCAAACTCAAGGCAGCCCCGGAAGCACCATGCCAGAGCGTCTCTTCCGTGATGATTTCGTGGCCGATCAGGGATTGCAGGTGTTTGACAACGGCCCGGTTGCGGGAAACGCCACCCGTAAAAACGATGGGGCCGCGAAATTGATTGGCGGTAAAGAGGGTGTCGAAGATGTTGCGCGCCAGGCCCAGGCAGAGTCCGTCACAGATTTGGGCCAGGCTGCAGCCTTCCTGCTGGGCATGGACCAGGTCGGTTTTCGCAAACACGGCGCAGCGGGATGCGATTTTGGGAATGGGTGCATTGTTGCTCAATGCAATGCGGCTGAGTTCGGCCGAATCTTTTAAATTCAGACGCCGGGCCTGTTGATCCAGGAAACTGCCGGTTCCTGCCGCACACCCAGTGTTGGATTTAAAGCCCAGATAGTTGCCGCGTTCATCAAACCGGATCAGGCCGAATTTTTCGCCGCCGACAACCAGAATGGAGCCGATTCTATCATGTTCAAAATGGGCGGCCTTCATGATTGCCACCCGGTTGTCATAGCGCCGGGAGGTGTGCAGGATGGGCGGTGTCCCGGTCGTAGCCGCAACGCCGCCGACCGCCTTCAGGTCAAAGCGGTTTAAGATATCCTTGAGTGTTTGCGCTGTGTGTCCCTGGTGAAATTCATAGGCGCGTTGAACGATCTCGTGTTCGGAATTTAAGGCGACCACGGCAACGGCCACGGAGCCGACATCGACGCCGAGGATGTGAGGAAAAGCAGACATGGGCAATCTCCCAAAATTTTCAAGGGGTTCGCACTATTAAACTTCAGGAAACTTCTGACTATGATTTCAATCCGCTGAATTAAATCAACCAGTCCACTACCCACCGGATATGGCAAAAAAAAATCCGATTGTCAAGCCTGTCTCGGCCGCCAGTATCCCGGTTATCAGTCCCTTCAACACAAGCCTTGAATTGGATAATACGCATATCTATAAATAATGGAGTCGTTAACACTCCAATACTCCAACACTCCAACACTCCAGTACTCCAACACTCCAGTACTCCGAAATCTATAAAAATTTACAGAATCAAGCAGACCATTCAGGGAAATCCGGATTCAGTGAACGGGTACCTGCCAGTTCATCTTGACAACGGCCGTGATTTCAAATAGAGAAAGAATACTTCTCCTGCTGACCGGATACGAATCGCCGAACCTGACCGGAATCGACTGACCAGCGCAATTCTCAAGCTCGCTCTGAACCCAAGAGGATTTAGATACGCGAATCACCTGCATCAGCTGCTTTCAAAAACTTACGGGCCGATATCCAATATGAGGGATGAAATCTATATCGTCGATATCAAGGCGTTGGGTTTCGATCCCACCGTCTAAATATCAATATAGAACAGTGTTTAGTAGGTTGGGTAGAGGAACGAAACCCAACAAAACTCTTCGGGATCTCAACCCAAACTACGAATAAAGCCAAATACCACCTTAACTGAGACTGCGTGATGCTCCTCCCGCAGAACGGGAGGCCTCAGGAAGCCCCGCTGGAAGAAGGCTGGATTAAGCGCTCATCAATTATCCGAAATATGAAGCACGAAATCCGAAATGTGATAATAAAGTATGGGACGCAGATCTTCACATATATTCACAGATAATTTATTCCAGAACCGTCTTGCGGCGGAAGAAGCAATGCTGCAAAGCCTGCGAGTGTAATTCGCTTTTTTTTGGCCGAAGGCGATGGAAATAATTGATTTTATAATCTGCGTCCTAAATTACCTATTTCGACGGTGGAGGGCTTATATAGGACTAATTTTGATAGATAGAAACCGGAAACTTATCATCTTATACTGTTAACTTGCTGTTGAAGCTCCAGGAAAGGATGCTCTATCAATGAGAAACTATATATCCGCCCTGATTTTCCTTGTTATATTCCTCTTGCTGGTGCCGCTGTCAGGACAGGCCTGTACAACATTCTGTCTTGTTCATAGCGACCGGCCGATATTTGGAAGAAACCTCGACTGGTTAGTCGGTGACGGGCTGGTGATCATCAATAAACGGGGAGTCAAAAAAACTGCTATGACAGATCCATTCGAGCAGGATAATATTCTAACTTGGACCTCAAAATATGGCAGCGCCACATTTAATCAACATGGGCGTGAATTTCCTTTGGGCGGAATCAACGAGACCGGTCTGGTTGTGGAAACCATGGTGCTTGAAGATACTGAATACCCATCACCCGATTCCCGGCCTGCAGTTGAGAATTCGCAGTGGGTTCAGTATCAGCTTGATAATTTCAGCAGCATCGAAGAGGTTATTGCTGGCCAATCACAGATAAGAATTCGTGAAGGAGCATGGCCGGGACTTCATTTTTTAGTGTGCGATAGGACAGGAGGCTGCGCCATTATTGAGTTTATTGAGAAAAAAGCGGTTTACCACACGAAAGAGATGATGCCGGTTAAAGCACTCACGAACAGTGAATATGCCGAGACCCTCAGCTTTTGGGAAAAAGAAGAAATACCTCAACATGATAAGTACAACACTGTTGAGCGGTTTTCCCGCGCCGCCGACATGGTAAAAAATTATGATCCTGAAACAACCGACGCGCCTATTGACTATGCTTTTGACATTTTGGAAAGTGTTGCCAATAAGTCCTATACACAGTGGAGGATTGTTTACGATATAAAAAATCTCAGTGTTTTTTTCCGAACGCTTGAGAACGAAAAAGTTCGGCATTTCAGTATAAAATCATTTGATCTTTCCTGTGCAACACCGGTCAAAGTATTGGACGTTAGTGCCGAGTTGTTTGAAGATATTACGGAAAAGTTTGTTGACTACACAAATCGAATTAATCGAAATCTAATCGGTGAAGTATTCAGGAAAACGCCAAGTTTAAGTGCTGTCTCAGATTATGTTTTAGACAGCCGTGCGGACTATCCCGAGAGTACTTTATGCTTGAGTAAATAACTACTAAATTCCTCCGAAATTACCGACACAATAAACCGTGAGATATATGAAACATACATGCACTTTAGCTGCATTTCATACACTCCAGCAATATCATGTATCAAAAGCTGAAAGTCCAAGTAATTTTTTACAACATTGTGATTATGTTCGACCTATCAAATTCGTAAGCGTGCCGCAACACACATTCCATTTCTAGAAGCGGGGTAGCGAATAAAAAGCCGGGATAAAAAATCCCGGCTTTTAGAAACCCCGAAACGGTTTGCCTGAGCAAGGCTGTTTTGAACCCGGCAAAGCCGCTGTGACTGTCCGGCAAAACGGCCATGCCTTATAGCAGGCTAAAATTCTATACACATCAGGACTTCTTGAACCACCAGCGTTCCGTGTTTCGATGTCCATCCGCTTCCATGTGGCCGGAAAGTGGGCCGTGGCCGATTTTGTCGGAGTTGGCTTCTACGATCTGGGCAAACATCGGAACAATGGTGCCGCCATCATCTCGGCATATTGCCTGCATCTCGGCATACATCTGAGCCCGTTTATTTTCATCGAGTTCCGCCTTGGCGGCCGTCAGCAGCTTATTGAATTTTTCGTGCTCCCATTTAGTATCGTTCCAGGGCGCACCGGCGGCATAGGCGACGGAAAACATCAGGTCTTCAGTCGGGCGTCCGCTCCAGTAGCACATCGCAAATTCTTTTACCATCCAGACATTGCTCCAGTAGCCGTCGCTGGGTTCTCGCACCACATTGATCTTAATGCCGGCTTTTTTGGCATGCTCCCGATAGAGGATGGCAGCATCGTCAGCGCCCTGAAAAGCGGCTTCGGCCGTGTGCAGGTTAAAGGTGTGGTCCTGCATGCCGGCCTTCTTGATATAAAATTTGGCCTTTTCCGGATCGTACTGCCGTTTTGGCAGATCTTTGGCATAGTAGCGGTTTATCGGTGCGATGGGATGGTCGTTGCCTGTCTCGCCATAGCCGTTTAAAATGCGCTTGACCATCTCTTCACGGTCGACGGCGTACTTGAGGGCCAGACGGACATTGTTGTCGTCATAGGGCTTCATTTTGGTTTGCATGGGAATAGTGTAGTGGAAGGTCGCCGTCTCCGCGATGATCTCAACACCCTTAGACCTTTTCAGGAGGTGAACCGTTTTGCGCTCGCAACGGTCCATGAAATGTATCTGCCCGGTCTTGATCGCGTTAGTCCTGGCATTGACGTCGTTGATACTGAGGGTTTCCACCCTGTCGAAGTGTGCGCGGCCTTCTTTCCAGTAGTTTGGGTTCCGCCTTGTTATCGCGCTGACACCCGGTTCCCAGTGCTCAAGGATGTATCCACCCGTTCCGATCCCCTTTTCAAATTCTTTGCCTTCAGTTCCAGCCTTAAACACGGGCATATGATAGTCGGACACGATGAAGGCAAAGTCGGCCACACCGGCGTCAAGTTCGAAAATCACGCGATGTTTGCCGTCCGCCTTAATGTCCTTTACCGGCTTGAGGAAGGGCTTGGCGGCAGATTTGGAGTCTTCCCCCCGGTGGTGGTTCATGGAGTAGATCACATCCTGCGCGTCCAGCGACTTCCCATCGTGAAACTCCACACCCTTGCGCAGATTGAATATCCACTTTTTGGCATCCGGACTGGATTCCCAACTCTCAGCGAGCTCCGGCTGTGGCTGAAATTTATGGTCGATCTCCGTCAGGTAGTTTCTTAGCTGCTGTTCCACGTTGATGTTCCAGCTGGAGGTATGGGTGGCCGGATCGAGCGTGTCTGACGTAGAGCCTCCGGTTATGGCCTGAATAAAATTTCCACCCTTCTGTGGTGCCGCAGCCTTGACCGGCCTGGTTAACAAGGCTGGAGACACGGCCGCCGTCAATCCGAGGGCGGCCGCCCGGGCCAGGAATTGCCTGCGATTGATTTTCCCTTCTGCAAACCACTTTTCCAAACGATCCAATGTCGTCATATTACCCTCCTTCTCTGGTTGATGTGAATGAAACCGGCTGGTCCTCACTCGCTCCTGCTAGCCGAATGAAATTCTCTTTCAGTTATTTCCGTCGCGGATTTCACCTCCAGTAGTTAATTGATTATTTTCGAACGGGTCTATCTACCATTTAAAGGATTAATTTAAGGCGATGTCTTCGAGTCCCCATGATTTGGTTCTGCGTAGCCGGATTCCGGAAAGCCTCATAATGAGGATAATCATCATATCGATAGTGGGG